>ENA-OQBJ01000325-OQBJ01000325.1-human-gut-metagenome-genome-assembly--contig:-NODE-325-length-25668-cov-11.614815_pt1 | contig 25668 bp, 24 predicted proteins | sample MGYA00242743_ERZ504545 | MGnify/ENA primary metagenome ERZ504545 (study PRJEB26092, sample SAMD00036252) | human gut metagenome | host: Homo sapiens | study: EMG produced TPA metagenomics assembly of...
CATCAGGCAAGACCCAAGGGTCGTTAAATATAATTAACGTTAAAAAATACGCTCAAAGCTTGCTCAATTAGAGTAAAACAGGGCGTATGGGGCAAAACTTGCGAAAGTCCAGCTAGCCTCTACTTATTCCTTTAATTTCTGGATTTCCTCCAGTGGGAGTTCGGTGGCTGTTGATACTTGCTCATCAGAAAGGCCCATTGACAGAAGGCGGCGAGCTGTGGCTAGCTTTTCTTTTTCCATACCTTTCTTTTCATCAAACTTTCTGGTGGCATATATATCACGCATATTCTTGATGTCCTCGTCATAAAGCTCAAGTTCCTCTCGGGAGAGCTTGCGGAGGTCGCCTATTTCTGCCAATTTGCGGAAGACTGGATACTTCTCGCTGAATGGCATCTGTTCAAACATGTTCATATTCTTCCCTCCTTTTTATGTTGTTTCATTCTTTAGATTCTCTTTTGGTTTCTATAGAAAATTTCAGCACTCCTAAATTTACCCCAAAAGTCAATCTGCGCATTTTTAATGGCAGCTTATCTGCGAAGACTTCGTTCATGGGCAGCTTGTATCTTACCTTCTGTTGCTTTGTCTGGTAAAATACCATGCTCCTTTGCATCTTCATTCACCTTATCTATAGTTCTTGCCAATTTGCGAAGTTGAGTGAAAGTATCAATGATGGCAATGGTTGTGGCTGTTGCCATTGGTGATTTTAATATTGTGGCAAGCATATAAAGTCCTTGCTCTGTAAATCCCTTTACTGTTGCATGAGAAAACTTCTATGTTTCGAGGTGGTCAAAATTTTTGACCACATGCTCTTTCTCGCTGTTAGTCAGTTCGATAACATATCCAGAAGGAAACTTATCTGGATTGTTTCTTATGGCTTGGTTAACCACCTTGGTTGTTACGCCATACAATTCAGCAACATCTCTGTCAAGGATAACTTGCGTATCCCTAATGATAATGATTTTACTTTCTGTTTTTACAATAATTATTCTTCCTTGTTTTTTAGCAAGTCCATCATTTTCTTCATATCAGGCAAAGCCTTGCGTAACCTTTCAGGCATGTCATCCAACGTCTTGTAGGTAGCAACTCCCATCGGCTTGCTGTAGTCTCGAACAGCATATTCTGCATAAGAGTAGTTTGCTGATTGGCAAAGAATGATTCCAATAGACGGATTCTCGTGTGGCTTACGCACCTTGTCGTCGAGAATTTGGAGATAGCCAAAAAGTTGCCCAAGATAAGAGGTCTTAAACTCGCCAAGTTTTAGCTCTATGCAAACCATAGCGTTCAATTCTCGATTGAAAAACAGCAGGTCTGGGAATTGTTCAACACCATAGATTTCCAAATGGTATTGGTTGCCGATGAAAGCAAAGTCTCTGCCAAAGGTCATGATGAAATTCTTGATGTTCTGAACGATGCTTTGTTCTACAACTCGTTCGTCGACATCTATTTTTTCGCGTTCCCCAATCTCTTCTACATTGATAAAAGTCAAGTAGATATTCATCCTTGAACATTTCTACTGCACGTCGAGCTTCCCTAGGATTGTTGATGGTCCTGGTAAAATTGTTAGGCATGCGTCCTTGGCTATGGTAAGCATCCTCCTTTATAAGTTGGCGGAGCTTCTTTACGGAAAGATGTTCCTCTACAGTGCGGTGAATATAATAAAAGCGTGCCGAAGTTTCTTTTGGTCCACTAATGATGGCAGAGTGGTGTGTGAATGGTACTTTAAAGAAGTCCTCAACAGGAAAATCTGGAATATTAGAAATAGATAAAGTATGGAATATATCTATCTGATTTTCACTATTTTGTAATTCAGCGGTTGCAACCGCTGAATTCTCAAAGCACAATTCGGCGTGCAACCGCCGAATTGCTGTCAAGCATATTCCATGCTTCATAAAAACGTCTCATATCCTTCATTTGAGTTTCCGTACGAATCCTACGAAGACCAGGTAGTTCCTTACGAAGTTGTTCGCTGATGCTGCTAATGCGCCCTCGCCCCATACTCCTTTGCGGGTATGTTGTGAAAGATATTTTCCGATGGCAAAATATAAAGCAAGTTGTATGCGGTTCACACCTTTGGCTGCTTCATATTGTCCTTGAAGTATGGCTGTCTTTATAGCGTTGACAGCATTGTTATATTGTATCAAACTATCCATAGAGTAATGTTTTAATTTGGTCTTCTAACAGAAGGCATACGGATTTTGGGACAAAGAAAATGCAAACGAGCGCAAAGAAAGCTTGCTTTCAATTTGCCGAGTGCAGCTTTTCTTCTGCAAAGAAAATGCAAACGAGCGCAAAGAAAGCTTGCTTTCAATTTGCCGAGTGCAGCTTTTCTTCTGCAAAGATACGACTTTTCCTCGTAACTTCCAAGGTTTTAGGGAAAAAATACTTGAAAAGGGGGAGGAGAAAGAAAAAATAGGCGACTCCCGGAATTGAGAGCCGCCTATTGGTTATACTATTTTTATTATGATGAAACAGATGCTTATTCTACTGTGCAGTAGATATTGTCATTTGTCTTTCTTGTTGGATACAACTTGACTGTGTTGCCTGCTACTGTAATGTTGTCGCCACCAGCAGTAAGGTTATTGAGACTTCCACCGAGGTTGATGTCCCAACCACCATTTACGCGGAACTTCCAACCATCGGCAGTAACACCTACATTTGTTGCCTCGAAGCAATACTCTTCAGCATTCCAAGTCATGACTGCGTCGCCACTCCAACCGTTGAATTGACCTATGATGCCCATGGTCTCAACTTTTGTTGCCTTGATGGTGCCTTCTCCAAGATTAACATCGAAGTAGTAGACACCCTCTCCAGCGTTCACGCCGATATTTCCTTTTTCGTTGGTTGTTGCAGCATCCGAGAATGTGTTGAATGTACCAGCATTGATTTCGTTGTCCCAGCTTCCAGCTACACGTTGGAACTTGAACTGGAGGCCAGCTCCGTTAGGATCGGCTACATATACATAACCAGTGTATACGCCCTTTGCCTCGTCCACGAGAGCGAGCTTCTGGTCAGAGCTCTTCCAACCGTCAGTTGCGCCAATGAAGTAGATGAATGGATCGTATTTAACCTCCTCGAAGGTATAAGTGTAGTCCATCATGTTGAGGGTGAGCTTGTACTTACCAGCCTTAGCTATCTTACCAGCCTTAGCGTCAACATTTGTCAAAGAATCAGTCATGCTGTCTTCGCCGTCAACCTTAGGACCTACTACACCAGCAGCAGATGCATCGGTATTACCTGCATCAACGTTCGCCTTAGGAATAATCTTCCAATACTGGTCAGCCTTGGTTGTTTCGAAAGTGATAGTGAAAATAGGATCTTCATATACATCCTTATCGCTGTGTTTGAATTTCTGCTTGTCACTTATAGTATTCCAACCATTTACGTCATCTGTAGTAAACATGTCACCTACGAGGTAGTAAGCTGCATCGATGAATGGAGCCTTTGGAGTCATTACGAGGTTAATCTTGCCTGCATCGATGAGAACAGCCTGACCCTCTTTTATAGCATTTACATAAACCTGGGCATCAAAAGTGCGGGCTGTAGGACGCTTGCCATAAGCTGATTCTACAACAGATGCGAGGTCAGCTACTGCACCCTTACCATCAAGACTTGTATTAACTGTAGTCTTGGTTGCATTCTCTACACCCTGAGGAGTAAGCTCAATGCGAGCATTTCCCAAGGTAAAACCTTCAGGAAGAGCAGCGCTGCTTAAAGAGAAGGTGTTGACACTATCTGTAGTCACACTGGCAAAGTCGATGGCCTGAGCTGCTGTTGCAGTAAAGCAGGAATTGTGATGGCATCTTCCTGTGGGTTAGTCTGAGGATCTGCCCAGTCTTTGAAATCTTCGCTGCAGGACCCCATGAAGAGGCCTGCAAGTGCGATAGAGATATATAATGATAACTTTTTCATTTTACTTCGATTTTAAATCGTTATTACTTGATTTCACCAGTTCCCTTAGAGAAGTTGAGGTGAACCTGCTGACCTACTTCACCTGTAACTCTATCCTGGTCGCCGCCTGTTGCACGGTACTTGATCTTACCGTCTAATACAACGAACTCAGAATGCCACCAGTCGTGTCCTGGAATCTTAACGTACATACGTACACCCTTATCAGTACCAGCAGGAACTGAACCTACGAATGCAGGAGATACGAATTCTCCGTCCTTGGTTGTAGGTACGGTGAATGACCAGCCTTCAGCTTCCTCTGCGAAATCGTCGCTACCAGCTGCAGGACCAATGAGCCAGATTGTTGGCTTGTTGAACTGAACGTCATAGTGGATTTCACGGTTTACAACAGATGTTGTTACGATTACGAGATACCAGCCTGGGTTCTTGGAAGCGATATTGCCTCCATTGTCAATGATGTCGTCCTTGCAGTCGCCAGAAACAGTAATGCCAGCATAACCAACTTCGCTATTATTCCATTCTGCTGCAGTATTGAACTTGATACCGCTATCGTCGATATAGACAAGATGCCAGAATGTATCCTCTGTACCATAAACCTGAACCATATCGAAGCAATTGTCCCATTTCCAATCACAGAAGTTGCCTACAGTATATACATGGCTAGGCAAGTTGACTGGTGGCAATGAGAACAAGAGGTGAATCTTGTTGAGTGAAACTACATTAGAAAGAATCTCTGTTCCTTCTACAACATTACCATTACTGGTCACAATATTTGCCTTCAAACGGAAGTAAGCTTTTACGTCCATAGGGAAATCAGCCTCTGTCTTGCCTTTCTCCACAAAGATGTTGGTCAAAGCACTTGCCAATGAAGATGCATTGATTGCAACCTTGGCACTTGTGCTGGTTTCTGAAAGCTCAACTGCATCAGTCATATTTTCATCTGTAGCGACCTGTACTGTATATTGAACGCTAGCTGTATAGCCATAGTTAGGCTGTGAGCAGGTCAACATAATCTTAGACGAATTCGCCAGGTCGATTGGGGTATTCTGCAATGCAGGAGTATTCAACTTGAACTCTGTTGGTGACTGAATAGTCGGATTAGAGTCATTGTCGTCGCTACAAGCTGTCATGAGAAATAAACTCATGACAACGAGTAGAGCTGATTTAATTATATTTTTCATAATGAATTCCTTTTTATGTTTGCAAATTAATATCCAGGATTCTGAATCAGATTCTTGTTAGATGTCAACTCATTGGTTGGGATAGCAAAGATGTTCAAATGTTCAGAGAAGTTGCGACCTTCCTTGGTGCCGCCCTTCCACTGCCAGTTGTAGTTGACATTGCCACCATAACGGTTGAAACGGATCAGATCCATACGACGGCGACCCTCGAAGTAGAACTCACGGCTCCATTCATCGCAGATATCGTTCAGAGAATAGCCCTTGTCCTCACGAGTAGAAGCATTTGCACGCTTGCGGATAGCATTGATAGCTGCGGTACCTTCAGCTGTAGTCTCTCCACCATTGATGCGGGCGTCAGCTCTGCAAAGTTCAGGTAAGCCTCTGCAGCACGCATCAGGAAGAAGTCTGCATCAGGGAATGTAGCATCTTTACCTGCGCTTCCATCTGTCTTGAAGTTGGTGAACTTAGCAACACCGAAACCGCTCTTGAAAGTAGCAACGTCATCATTATCCAATGAACGGTTTACACCGTTGAAGAGAGCACGGTCGTCACCAGCAGCTTCTGCTGTAGCGTAGCTTTCAAGATTTGGAACGTTACCATTAGGGAAGAACTTCTTCACCAAGTCAGGACGAGCGCGGTTACCACCCCAAGCCTGGTCAGTACCATTGGTAGCTGAAGGGTTGTTTGGATTTGCGTGCATATCTTGATCGTAGGTAGAAGCCAACAGGAAGAGTGTAGTACCCCAGCTTGTGGTCTTCAAACCATCCTGCAAGAGAGGGAAGATACCCTCGTAAGCTGCATCTGTCTCACCGTTATCGCCCATGAAGAGCATCTGGTAAGCACTCCAGCCGTTTACGCTTTTGGTGTTCAGCTTATAAGAAGAATCCATCACCTTCTTGGCGTATGACTTAGCTTCTCCCACTGAGGTGTGCCTGTATAAACCTCTGCATTGAGGTAGAGGCGGGAGAGAAGCAACCAGCATGCAGCCTTATCTACACGACCGTAACCGGCATCTGTTGACTTCTTAGCCTTTGCATCAGAAAGGCTTGGCTCTATTTCAAGAAGCTCCTTCTCAAGCCATTCGTAAACCTGTGCTCTGGTATATCTTTCAGGCTTGGTCAATGGCTGAAGTGTAAATGGGATGTTGCCCCATCCGTCCATCAAGCTAAAATATTCGTATGCTCTCAGGAAGCGAATCTCTGCAAGCTTGGTTGCATCCTGATCTCCTGCTTCTGCAAGATACTGGTTGCAATAAGCAATACCTGTTGTGATACGGGCATACAAACCAATCAACATTGGGTTTGAGGCATTGTAGCTATTATAGCAGAAGCCGGCTATACCATCATCACCCCAACCGCAGATAGCCTCATCGGTTGGTAATTCGTTTGCATTGAATGTCTGGCGTACAAAACCAGATGTTCCACCGTCAATACCATCAATGTCGCAGTCACCATTAGCGCCACCATTACCAGCCAGGGCAAAGTTAGCGTAGCACTTGTTGAAAAGACCATCGATGTTAAGGCCTGTCTGGATGTTTGGGTTAATCGGAGTAACGTCCAAATCACCGACACATGATGTTGCTGTTCCCATTGTAAGCAGGAGTGCTGCTACTGGAACAATATTTTTAATATATTTTTTCATACTCTTTTCTTATTAGAAATTCAAGCTAAGACCAACTACTACAGAGAATGGACGTGGGTAGAGGTTGTTGTCGTTACCATCGCCTACTTCTGGATCCAACCGTCATAATTGGTTATTGTGAATACATTTGATGCAGTAGCGTATGCACGACCTGAAAGTCCATGCCAGCCGCTTGACTTAAACAGGTTGTTGAAGCTATAACCCAATGTGATGTTGTCGCACTTCAGGAATGAAGCGTTCTTCACATAGTAGTCAGACAACTTAGAAGTGATCTCGTAGGTCTGCCAGTTTCTCTCAACAGTACTCTTCATACGGTTAGAGAAGTACTTCAAAGAGTTAGAGAACCACTCACCTGTATTCATGTTACTCATGCTCTGCTCAACATTGTTATATACATAGTTGCCGATGCTTGCACGCAAAGAGAAACCGAAGTCCCAGTTCTTGTATTCCAAGCGAGAAGAGAAGCCCATGGTTACAGGAGCTGCTGGGCTCTTGTAGAGATACTTATCGCTTTCATTGATCTTACCGTCACCGTTACGGTCAACTACGCAGTTCTCAATTGGCTTGCCGTTCTTGTCGTAAACCTGCTGGTAAACATAGTATGAGTTCATAGCATAACCCACCTGGTTAGCCTGCAGATAAGCACCAGAACCATCACCTACCTTGATGTTTGTATTAACAACAGGAGCACCATTCTCAGATACACCATTCAAGTCGGTAATCTCGTTCTTGTTGTAAGTGAAGTTGTATGTCATGGTCCAGAACCAGTCCTTGGTCTGGATAGCACGCCAGGTAATAGCTGCTTCAACACCGGTATTCTTCAAGGAACCGATGTTCTGCCATGCCTGGTTCTTGTAACCTGCCATAGAAGAAAGTGGAGCATAGTTCAACAGATCGGTAGTCTTTCTATAGTACCAATCTACGCTACCAGACAATCTCTGATCCAGGATGCCCCAATCCAAACCTACGTTGTAGGTAGAGGTTGTTTCCCACTTCAAGTCAGGACGGTAGTTGTTTGGTCTATAAAGTTCACCTGTGCCAGTAACAGGATAGAAACCATTTGTACCTGTGCTGATAGAATAAGATGGAATCCACTCATAATCGCCGATAGAACCAGCCTGCTGACCAGTCTTACCATAACCCAGACGGAGCTTCAAGTCAGACAACCAGTTAGCGTTCTTCAGGAATGCTTCTTCGTTAGCCTTCCATGCAAAAGCGAATGATGGGAACCATGCCCAGTGCTCCTTGAAACGTGAAGAACCATCATCACGGACGGTTGCTGTCAGGAAGTAACGGTCGAGCAATGTGTAGTTGGCACGTCCGAAGAAAGATACCAGGTAGCTTTCGCTCTTCTCGCTATATGGAGTATGAGGACGCTCTGTGCCAGCAAGACTTGCATCGTTATTTGTTTCAGGATAATAACCTACATAGTCATTGTTCTTGCTGCGCCAGAAGTGCTGCCACTCATAACCAGCCATGATGTCGAAGTGATGAATCTTGTTGAAATCCTTGTAGTACTGAGCGTAAGTACTCAAAGAGAGGTTGCGCTTCAGGATTTCCTCACCACCATAGCTACCATAGTACAATGCGTTAGGACATGATGGAGCAAATGACTGGCTCTGGCGACCCTTTGAGATATCTGCACCCAAGGTAGCATGCAATCTCAAATCCTCGAAACCGTGTACCTTATAATCGATGTCGGCACTACCGATGAATGAACGGCTGTGAGCAATCTGACTGCCTGATCCAGCAAAGACAGAGGGTTAGGCATCTGTGTGGTGCTGTCATAAGTGAAAGGCCATGTATTGTCACCATACTCTGCTTTCTTTGACCACTGGAAATAGCCACCATAGTTCTTGAGAGTCTGGTCCAGGAGACTATTGCCATCTTTGTCTCTAAGCTGATTCTTGTGATATTCAGATGTAAAGTTGTATGGATCCTGAGTTGGATCCATTCTTACAGCTGCTGATACAACAGCACCATCTGTATATAAGGTTCTAGCATACATACCCTTGGCATTCAGGTTCAATGTCAAGTGATCCTGGAAGAATGATGGGTTCAAGTTCAAAGATGCTGTTGCACGCTTGAAGTCAGATGTCTTCACGATACCCTGCTGGTCTGTATAACCTACAGAAACACGGTATGGGAGTGACTTTGCTGCACCAGAAACTGTAATGTTGTGGTCGTGGCTGATAGCTGTACGGTAAATCAAGTCCTGCCAGTTGGTGTTGGCTGTACCCAGTGCGCTGTAAGCTTCACTGTCTTTTCCATACAGTTTTTCAACTGTTGCACGGAACTCGTCAGCGTTAAGAACATCAATTGTGTTCTTCTTCTCGCTGATGGTTATGCTACCAGAGTAAGAAACGGTAGGTTTCTGACCCTTGCGACCCTTCTTGGTTGTAATGATGATGACACCATTAGAACCGCGGGAACCATAAATAGCAGTTGCAGAAGCATCCTTCAAGACACTGAAAGACTCAATATCCTGTGGGTTAACTACAGAAAGGAGATTAGAAAGACCCTTAACACCATCGTTGTCCATTGCCAGACCATCGATAACGATCAATGGGTCGTTAGATGCGTTCAAAGAAGAACCGCCACGAACACGAATCTTGGCACCACCACCAGGAGTACCGTCGTTGCTGGTAATGTTTACACCGGCAACCTTACCTGTAAGCATATCCTGTGCATTAACAACCACACCCTTATTCTTAGAATCAGGTTTGATAGCTGTTACAGAACCGGTCAAGTCGTTTTTCTTAGCTACACCATAACCGATGACAACGACTTCATTCAAAGCCTTTGAGTCATCTTCCAAGGTAATGTTCATGTTACTAGATGCCTTCACTGTCTGCGGTGTCATACCCAGATAGGTGAATGTAATCTTGGCACCTGGCGCTGCATCAACTGAGAAGTTACCATCCATGTCGGTAATGCCTACAGCCTTACCGTTAACTGTAATGGTAGCACCCATGATAGGTTCACCAGAAGCATCCTTCACATGTCCCTTAATTGCATTACTCTGCGCAAAGGAACTCACCGTCAGAAGCAGACCGCTTGCTAGGGTCAACGCTCTGAGAGGCAATTTAATTTTTACCTGCTTCATCATTTGCTTGATTTTTAAGTTAATGTATTATATTAAATTATTTACTTTTTCATTCTTTTTGGCTTAAGTTGTCATCGTTCCTACTCTAAAATACCGCTCTGGCTCTTTTCGGGGTCTTTCTGGCATCCTTCTTATTATTATATAAGGTAGGAATGGGGCACTTGCCCATAAACTTGTCGTTTCTGTGTGCAAAATTAAGTTCTTTTCTCTAATGTTGTACTATTTTTGTGTTAATTCCGTTATTTATTTTGTGCAAACGTTTGCACAGAAATTACTTGATTTAAGTCAAGAACTTTGAACTGATATTGAGGATATTTCGTAATTTTGCAGCACAACTAATAGCAATGGGTGATAAAGAAACAATAACAATGAAAGATATTGCTCGCGACCTGGGCGTAAGTGTTGCCACGGTGAGCCGAGCATTGAAGGACAGTTCTCGTATCAGTACTGCCCAAAAGGAGCGTATTCAGAAATACGCGCGTGAACATAACTTCTTTCCTAATTTCCTGGGTGAAGCTTTAAGACATAATAAGGTGAAGCCAATGAAGGTGATTGGAGTTATTGTACCTCAGGTGGTACACTATTACTTCATGTCGGTGCTTTCGGGCATAGAGGAAGAGGCTAGAGCCAGAGGTTACCGTGTGATGGTGGCGCAGAGTAACGAGCGTTACGATAAGGAGGTGGCCATCTGTGAAGACTTCTATCAGAACAAGGTTTGTGGCATCATCGTTTCACAGGCGAAGGATACCAAGCAGTATGACCATTTCGAAAAACTGCTGCAGAATGGGGTGCCGCTCATCTTCTATGATAGAATATGTACGGGCGTGAACTGCTCGCGAGTGGTGGTAGATGACTATATGGGTGCCTTTACTGCCGTTACCCACATGATTGATACGGGCTGTAAGAAGATTGCCTTCTACGGCTCGCCGATGAATCTGGAAATCTCCAAGAACCGATATAACGGTTATCATGATGCGCTGGTAAAGCATGGCTTGACGGAAAACCCTGATTGGGTGAAGATCTGCGATGACCGTGCCAGTGCCGAGCAATAACGCCGGATATTCTGATAGAGGAAGATCGTCCGGATGCTTTCTTCGCCATCAATGATGATACGGCAATCGGTATCCTCTATACCGCCAAGCGGATGGGATTCAAGGTGCCTGAAGAAATCAGCATCTGCGGATTCACCAATGGCGACCGTGCCAAGGCGTGCGACCCGATGCTTACTACGGTTGAGCAGCGAGGTGTAGCTGTAGGCGAGGAAGCTGCCAATATCCTGATTGGTCAGGTGGAAGGCTCCATCCCTAGAGATGAGGTGGAGAAGCGAGTGGTGAGAACACGACTCGTGGTGAGAGGAACAACAAGATAAAAATATAAAAACAATATAACGATGAAACAAAAACCTGATTTAAGTTTCTGGAAGCTCTGGAACTTGAGCTTCGGATTTTTCGGAGTACAGATTGCCTACGCCCTACAGAGCGCCAACATCTCCCGAATCTTTGCAACGTTGGGTGCTGACCCACACAACTTGAGTTATTTCTGGATTCTCCCTCCTCTGATGGGAATCCTGGTTCAGCCTATCGTGGGCACGTTGAGCGATAAGACGTGGTGCCGCTTTGGCCGCCGCATCCCTTATCTCTTTGTGGGTGCTACGATTGCCGTCCTGGTAATGTGCCTGCTCCCGAATGCCGGTTCGCTCGGACTGACCGTAAGCGGTGCGATGCTCTTCGGTCTGATAGCGCTGATGTTCCTCGATACGAGCATCAACATGGCGATGCAGCCGTTCAAGATGTTGGTAGGCGATATGGTAAATGAAAAACAGAAGGCAAAGGCTTACTCTATCCAGAGTTTCCTCTGCAATGCCGGTTCTGTAGCCGGATATATCTTCCCATTCCTCTTTACCTTCCTCGGTATCAAGAATTATGCTGAGAAGGGTGTGGTTCCTGATTCTGTCATCTGGTCGTTCTATATCGGTGCGGCTATCCTGATTCTCTGTGTTATCTACACCACGATGAAGGTGAAGGAGTGGAATCCACAGCAGTATGCGGAGTATAATGAAGCGAAGAGGGAAGAGGGAAGAGTGAAGAATCCTAATGCTGAGGCTTCTGAAGACAAGGCCGGTTGGATTACTTTGCTCCGCAAGGCGCCATCTACCTTCTGGAAGGTGGGACTGGTTCAGTTCTTCTGCTGGGCTGGTTTCCTTTATCTCTGGAATTATTCTACGGGAGCCATCGCTGAAACCGTATGGAATACGACCGATCCTGCTTCTGAAGCATTTCAGGAGGCAGGCAACTGGGTGGGCATTCTCTTTGCCGTACAGGCTGTAGGTAGTGTAGTCTGGGCTGTGATTCTCCCTCAGTTTAAGAATACGAAGGTGGCATACGCTGTCAGTCTGGTTATCGGTGGTGTGGGTTTTGCCTGATACCTTTCCTGCATGACCAGTATCTGCAGTTTGTTCCGTTCCTGATGATTGGTGCCGGTTGGGCAGCCATGCTGGCGATGCCTTTCACCTTTGTTACCAATGCTTTGCAGGGATATGGTCACATGGGTGCTTATCTCGGTCTGTTTAACGGAACCATCTGTATCCCTCAGATTGTGGCTGCTATCTGCGGTGGAATTGTCTTGAGTCTGGTGGGTTCTCATCAGAGCGATATGATGATTGTGGCAGGTATCCTGCTGATTGCGGGTGCACTGTCTGTGAGTATCATCAAGGATAAGAAATCAGAATAAAATGAGATGAACGATTAATTATTGTTTCTACAGAGTAGGGGTAGTGCAAACGTTTGCACGATTTGTGAGAAAAAATATGCAAATTTCAGATACGTTTTTCGCTCGTTTTTCTTACCTTTGTAGCATCAAAAATAAATTATAACATTTTCAAGAGCCTTTAAGAGTCTTATGACAGTACAGTTTAATATTGAATATAAAGCAATGTTCGGCGAACAGATCGTCGTAAACATTCAGACGGAGGAAGGTGAACTGAAACTTCCTCTCGAGACAACAGATGGTGAAAGATGGGCATGCGACTGGTGTGTTGAGTCACCAGAAAAATCGTATACCTATTATTATAGTGTAGAACGTGAAGGAAGAGCAGTCAAGACCGAATGGCTTATGATTAAGCATCAGCTCGATATAAATGCCAAGAAGGCTGTGGCTTATACCCTTTACGATCATTGGAAGGCTATGCCTGAGGATGCTTACCTCTACAGCAGTGCCTTTACCGGTTGCATCAATCATCAGGCTCCACAGGAGATGAAGCTGGAAATGGGCAGCAAGATTGTGCGTCTGATAGTCCGTGCTCCTCAGCTTCGCGATGGTGAGCGCCTGGGTGTATTGGGTGCAGATAAAGCTTTGGGTGCCTGGGATGTGCAGAAGATTCTTCCGATGACTCAGCATACTTATAATGAATGGGTGGCTGATATTGATGCGACTCATCTTGAGGGCAGCCATCTGGAGTTTAAGTTCGTTGCTTTCAGAAATGCAAAGAATAATCTTCTCTGGGAAACCAGCATGAACAGAACCGTGGATTTGCCGGAGATGAAGGCAGGTGAGTTGGTATCTTATGAACTCGACCAGGCTTTCTTCGCTCTGTATAACCGCAAACTTGCCGGAACGCAGGTGCCTGTATTCTCATTGCGTACCCGTAAGAGTGCCGGTATTGGTGACTTCGGTGACCTGAAGACCATGATTGATTTTGTGGCTTCTACCGGTCAGAAGGTGCTCCAGCTCCTTCCTATCAATGATACCACCATCACCCATACATGGACCGACAGTTATCCATACAGCTGCATCAGCGTCTTCGCTATTCATCCGCAGTATGCCGACCTCCATGCTCTCCCTGAGCTGAAGGATGCCAAGCTCGTGCTGAGGCTGAGAAGACACGTGCTGAGTTGAACGCACTGGATAAGATAGATTACGAGAAAGTAAATGATTTCAAGATAAATTACTTGCGCCAAATCTTCAATCAGGAAGGTGAAAAGATGATGAAGACAGCCGAATACAAGGCTTTCTTCCAGGCTTCTGAACTGTGGCTGGTTCCTTACGCACAGTATTCATACCTGCGTGATAAGAATGGTACGGCTGATTTCAACCAGTGGCCAGATCATCAGGTATGGGATGAGGCTGAGCGCAAGGTGCTTGCCGACCCTAAGACTGCTGCTTACAAGAACGTGGCGTTCTTCTATTTCGTACAGTTCGTACTGGACCGCCAGATGCAGGAGGCTCACGAGCATGCCAAGGCTAAGGGCGTTATTTTGAAGGGTGATATTCCAATCGGCGTAAACCGCAATGGTTGCGATGTATGGACGGAACCTAAATACTTCAACCTCAATGGTCAGGCGGGTGCTCCACCTGATGACTTCTCTGCCAATGGTCAGAACTGGGGATTCCCTACCTATAACTGGTTTGAGATGCTGAAGGATGGCTGCCAGTGGTGGAACCGCCGTTTCCAGAACATGGCAAGATACTTTGATGCTTACCGCATCGACCACGTATTGGGCTTCTTCCGTATCTGGGAGATTCCGGTACATAGCGTACATGGATTGCTCGGACAGTTTGCACCGGCGCTTGCCATGAGCCGTGAAGAGATTGAAAGCTATGGTTTGCACTTCCAGGAAGACCGTTTTACCCGTCCGTTCATTACCGATTGGGTATTGGATCGTGTGTTCCATGAGCGTGCCGGCGAGGTAAAGGAGAAGTATCTCGACCGTCTGGATGACGAGCGTTATCAGATGAAGTCTGAGGTAGATACCCAGCGCAAGGTAGAGGCTCTCTTTGCTGATGCAACAGATGAGAAGGAACTCTGGCTGCGTGATGGCTTGTATGCCTGATCAGCGATGTACTCTTCGTACGTGATCATACCAACCCTGGCGTCTTCCATCCACGTATCTCAGCCCAGCTCGACTTTATCTACGAGTCGCTCTATGATAATGACAAGGCTGCGTTTAACCGCCTTTACAACGACTATTTCTATCGCCGCAACAACCAGTTCTGGTATCAGGAGGCGATGAAAAAGTTGCCTAAGCTGGTTCAGGCTACCCGCATGCTAGTTTGTGCCGAAGACCTCGGTATGGTTCCAGACTGTGTGCCTTGGGTAATGGACGAGTTGAAGATATTGAGTCTGGAACTCCAGAGCATGCCAAAGGATCCATCGGTTAAGTTCGGACATCTGAGCCGTAACCCATACCGCTCGGTATGTACTATTTCGAGCCACGATATGCCTACTCTGCGCATGTGGTGGGATGAGAATATCCAGCGTACCCAGGAGTATTACAATACGATGCTCTACCGTCAGGGATCAGCACCTCATCCACTCCCAGGCTGGTTGGCTAGCGACATCATCAGCCGCCATCTTACCTCTCCATCCATGCTCTGCATATTGAGCATCCAGGACTGGTTGGCTACCGATGAGGCTCTTCGTCTGCCTGATGCCGATGCTGAGCGTATCAATATCCCGGCTACCCCTAAGCATTACTGGCGTTACCGCATGCACCTCAACATAGAGGATCTGGCTGCAGATAAGCGTTTCGTGCAGAATATCACAGAAATGATTTCGCAGTCTGGAAGATGCTAACTAACATGATTATATATAGTGCAAACGTTTGCACACTCATTTGCAGAAAAATACCCTCCCAAAACGTGGAGGGTATTTTTGTTTTTTGTATCTTTGCACTATCTTAAGAATAAACAGATAATGATTGAGATAAACTAACGAAGATTCAAAAAAAGAATAAACAACAACTGAACAGTATGAAAAAACTGAATGTATTAGTGATGGGTCTCTTGCTTCCTATGTTGGCAGCAGCCCAGACCGTAAAGTCGCCTAACGGCAACGTCTCGGTAACATTCTCTTTGACCGAAAAGGGACAGCCTACCTATGAGATGAGCTATAAGGGAAAGACTGTATGCAAGCCATCCCACTTAGGATTGGAACTGGCTAAGGATAAACATGCCTCTAAGGGCATGGAGGAAACCAGCCTGATGGATGGTTTTACTGAAACCGGCAGCAAGACATCGACTTTCGATGAAACCTGGAAGCCGGTATGGGGCGAGACCGCTACCATCCGCAACCATTACAACGAGATGGAGGTAAACCTGAACCAGGCTGCTTCTAAGCGTAACATCACCATCCGTTTCCGTGTATATGATTATGGTATGGGCTTGCGCTATGAGTTCCCACAGCAGGAGAGTCTGAATTATTTCGTCATCCAGGAGGAGCATACCCAGTTTGCCATGGCAGGCGATCATACCGCTTACTGGATTCCTGGTGATTATGATACACAGGAGTATGATTACAACATTACTCCATTGACAGGCATTCGCCCAATTATTGCGAAAAACCGTGAAGCTTACAAGAGCAATTCATCTACCACCGTCTTCTCTGATACCGGTGTTCAGACCTCTCTCCAGATGAAGACCAAGGACGGACTCTACATCAACATCCATGAGGCTGCCTGTCTGGATTATCCTACCATGCACCTCAATCTGGACGAGAAAACATTGACCTTCGAGTCTTGGCTTACTCCTGATGCCGTGGGCAGAAAGGGATTTATCCAGACTCCATTCAATACCCCTTGGCGTACCGTGATGGTAAGTGATGATGCCCGTGATATGCTTTCATGCAAGTTGACTTTGAATCTCAACGAGCCTTGCAAGATTAAGGATACATCCTGGATTCATCCTACCAAGTACTGCGGTGTATGGTGGAACATGATTGTAGGCACCAAGACCTGGAGCTATACCAACGATCTGCCATCTGTGCGTCTCGGCGTTACTGATTACAGCAAGTGCAAGCCTAACGGTACTCATGGTGCAACCAACGAGGAAGTGAAGCGCTACATCGACTTTGCAGCCAAGAACGGTTTGCAGGAAGTATTGGTAGAAGGCTGGAACGAAGGTTGGGAAGACTGGTTCGGTCACCAGAAGCTCGATGTCTTCGACTTCGTGACTCCATATCCAGACTTCGATATCAAGATGCTCAACGAATATGCTCACTCTAAGGGCGTGAAACTGATGATGCACCACGAGACATCTTCTGCAGCTCTCAACTACGAGCGCCACATGGAAGATGCCTTCAACCTGATGAACAAATATGGTTATGATGCCGTGAAGACCGGTTATGTGGGAGATATCATCCAAGAGGTGAGTATCACTATAGCCAGTTGATGAACAATCACTACCAGCGTGTCATCGAGACCGCTGCCAAGCATCATATCATGGTAAATGCCCACGAGGCAACCCGTCCTACAGGTATCTGCCGTACCTGGCCTAACCTGGTTGGCAACGAGAGTGCGCGTGGTACAGAATATGAGGCATTTGGCGGCAGCAAGCCTTATCATACCGTGATGTTGCCATTCACCCGTCTGCAGGGTGGTCCGATGGATTATACTCCTGGTATCTTCGAGACCAAGCTTTCTGAGTGGAGCAACAATAAGAGTTATGTTCATACCACCCTTTGTGGTCAGCTTTCTCTCTATCTCGTAATGTACAGTCCTTTGCAGATGGCTGCCGATCTTCCAGAGCATTATGAGAAGTACGACGATGCCTTCCAGTTCATCCGCGACGTAGCTTGCGACTGGGACGACTCCAAGTATCTGGAGGCAGAGCCAGCCAAGTATATCACCGTAGCCCGCAAGGCTAAGGGAACCGACAACTGGTTTGTAGGCGGTAAGACTGATGCAGCCCGCACAGCCGTAGTAAAGCTCGACTTCCTGGATAAGGGCAAGAAGTATGTTTGCGCTATTTATCAGGACGGCAAGACTGCTGACTACGAGAAGAACCCTAAATCTTATCAGATCATCCACAAGACTGTGAAGAAGGGGGATGTTTTGAAGATTAACGAAGCACGTGGTGGTGGTTTCGCCATCTCTTTGCTCGCTAAATAAGCTTATAATTTCCGTATTTCCGTCCAACTGTCCGGTTGGTCGGAAATACGCTAAAAATGAGCGTAGATAATCTGTCACAGTTTTCTTCGCTCAGTTCGCTTTAATATCCTGTATACCAATAACTTAACAATATGAATATCCAAAAACTAATAATTGCAGCATTGACAGCAACCGTTTTACCAACTTCATTGAATGCCCAGCAGACATTCAATGAGATGATGTATTCCAAGGAGAAAACCATGTTTATCCTGAATGCTCCAACAGCCCAAAAGTCTTCTGTAACCCTCCGTCTTTATAAGCAAGGTCAGGGAGGAAAGGCTTATAAAACGCTGAAAATGAAGAAGTTGGGTGATGAACGCTGGGAGGCTACAGTAAAGGGCGACCTCAAGGGGAAGTTCTATACCTTTGATATTGGCAAGGGTGAAACACCAGGTACATTTGCCAAAGCAGTAGGTGTGAACGGAAACCGTGGCGCATCGTAGATTTGTATGATACCGATCCATCTGGATGGGATCAGGACGTGCGTCCTGCCCTGAAATCGCCAGCCGATCTCGTTGTCTACGAGCTTCACGTGCGTGATTTCTCCATTTCTCCTACATCCGGCTTGAAATATAAGGGCAAGTATCTCGCCCTCACCGAGCCAAAGGCCATCGAATATCTCAAGAATCTGGGCATCAACGCATCCACTTCCAGCCTGTATTCGATTTCGCTTCTATAGATGAGACCCGACTCGACAAACCGCAGTTCAACTGGGGTTATGATCCGAAGAACTATAATGTGCCGGAAGGCAGTTACGCTACCGACCCTTATTCTCCAGCAACCCGCATCAAGGAGTTCAAGGAGATGGTGATGGCGCTGCATAAGGCAGGCATCCGAGTGATTTTCGATGCCGTATATAACCATACTTTCGATATCAATGGCAGCAATTTCCAGCGTACCTATCCTGATTATTATTATCGCAAGACCAAGGATGGTAAGTATTCTGACGGTTCAGGCTGTGGCAACGAGACTGCTTCTGAAAAGCCTCTCATGCGCCAGTTTATGCTGGAGAGCGTGAAATACTGGATAGACGAATATCATATCGATGGTTTCCGTTTCGACCTGATGGGTGTTCATGACATCGAAACCATGCAGGCTATCCGTGAGATGGTAAACCGCATCGATCCCAGCATCTATATTTATGGTGAGGGATGGAGTGCAGGCAGCTGTGCTTATCCTACCGAGAAACTGGCGGTGAAGGCGAATACCCAGCAGCTCAAGGGCATCGGTGCTTTCAGCGATGATATGCGCGATGCGCTCCGTGGTCCTTTCTCTGATGACCATCAGGGAGCGCTCCTGGCTGGTCTTACAGGTCAGGAGGAGAGTCTGAAGTTCGGTATTGTGGGTGGCATCGCCCATCCGCAGGTGGATATGACAAAAGTGAACTATGACAAGAAGCCTTGGACCAACAATCCTACCGAGCAGATCAGTTATGTAAGCTGCCATGACGATATGTGTCTGGTAGACCGTCTGAAGGCAAGCATCGCATCTCTTACCGACAAGAATATCCCTGAAGCAATGCGTACTGCCGAGTTGCTCCGCATCGACCAGCTTGCGCAGACCTGCGTCTTCACTTCACAGGGTGTTCCTTTCATCCTTGCCGGCGAAGAGATGCTCCGCGACAAGAAGGGAGTACACAATAGCTATAATTCTCCTGACAGCATCAACCAGTTTACCTGGACCAATCTGCAGAAGTATCCGCAGGCGTTTGCTTATTACAAGAGTCTGATCCAGCTCCGCAAGAATCATCCGGCATTCCGTCTTTCAACAGGCGATAAGGTACGTCAGCATCTGGAGTTCCTGCCTGCTCAGGAAACTTGTCTCGTAGGTTTCCAGCTCAAGAATCTGGAGGGCATTGATGCGTGGAAGAACATCATCGTGATCTATAACTTCAATAAGGAGGCAAAGAAGATGCAGATTCCTGAGGGTAATTATACCGTGGCTTGCTGCAATGGTGTGATTAACGAGGAAGGTTTAGGCTTTGTTTCGGGAAAGGAAGTTGAGGTTGCCCCTCAGTCAGCCCTGATACTTTATCAGAAATAGTTTATATATTTAATTAATAAGGTGTAATATGAAAAAGATAATAGCTTCTTTATTGCTTATGAGTAGCGCAATAAGTATGAATGCAGCGGTTAACGTGAACCGCATTGAACCTACCGACTGGTATGTGGGCATGAAAGATGCTTCACTCCAGCTGATGGTGTATGGTAAGGATATCAAGAATGCCGATGTAACGGTAGACTATCCGGGTGTGAAGGTAGACAGCATCGCCCGCCTTGATTCCCCTAATTATCTCCTGGTTTATCTTAACCTCGATGGGGCAAAGGCTGGTGAGATGACCCTCAACTTCAAGCAGGGCAAACAGTCGAAGAAGGTAAAGTATGTGTTGAAGAACCGTGAGATGGCGGGCGATAAGCGCATCGGTTTCTCTAATGAAGATGTGCTCTATATGCTGATGCCAGACCGTTTCGCCAACGGCAATCTGAAGAATGATGCCTTTAAGGCGATGCGTGATAAGACCTGCAACCGTGCAGAGCCTAGTTTGCGCCATGGTGGCGACCTGGAGGGAATCCGCCAGCACTTGGATTATTTTAACCAGTTGGGTGTAACCGCTCTGTGGTTTACCCCGGTTTTGGAGAACGACAGTCCAAGTAACGGCAAGAACAGCAGTTATCATGGATATGCTACCACCAATTATTATCGTGTAGACCCACGTTTCGGAACCAATGCCGATTATAAGCAGCTGATAGATGAGGCTCACAAGAAAGGTTTGAAGATTGTGATGGATATGATTTTCAACCATTGCGGTTTCGAACATCCTTGGGTTGCCGATATGCCATCAAAGGACTGGTTCAATACACCGGAATGGCTGGCTCCTGAAAATCAGACTGCCGAGCATCAGAAGAACATCGGTACGGTGGATGGCGCTGCTAAGGTGAACGATAAGTATCTGCAGACTAGTTATAAGCTGACTCCTGTACTCGATCCATACGCCAGCAAGGTTGATCTCACAGAAACCGTAGATGGCTGGTTTGTTCCAACCATGCCTGACCTCAACCAGCGTAACCCACACGTTATCAAGTATCTGATTCAGAACAGCGAGTGGTGGATAGAGAGTGCAGGTATCGACGGCATCCGTATGGATACCTATCCTTATGCCGACCGCGATGCAATGGCACACTGGATGAAGGTGCTGGGCGAGGAGTATCCTCACTTCAATACCGTAGGCGAGACTTGGGTAACCGAACCTGCCTATACTGCAGCCTGGCAGAAGGACAGCAAACTTTCTGAGAAGAACAGCTATCTGCCAACCGTTATGGATTTCGCTTTCTTCGACCGCATCAACAGTGCAAAGAAAGAGGAGACCGATGACTGGTGGAACGGCATGAACCGTCTCTACAATGTGTTCTGCTACGACTATCTCTATCCTAATCCAAAGAGCGTAATGGCATTCATCGAGAATCATGATACCGATCGCTTCCTGGGTGAAGGCAAGGATACCCTGACTTTGAAGCAGGCGCTGTCATTGCTTCTTACTATCAACCGCACTCCTCAGCTCTATTATGGTACAGAGGTGCTGATGAACGGTACCAAGAGTGTGACCGATGGCAATGTACGCAAGGACTTCCCTGGCGGTTGGGCTGGTGACAAGCACAATGCCTTTACGGCAGAGGCAGAACTCAGGCAGAGAACCAGATGTTCAACTGGCTCAGCAACCTGTTGCACTGGCGTCAGGGCAATGAAGTGATTACCAAGGGCAAGCAGACCCAGTTCTGTCCTCAGAAGGTGTTTACGTAATTGCCCGCCAGTATAAGGGTAAGAATGTGATGACGGTTATCAACGGCAAGAACGAGGCAAACGAACTGAATGTTTCCCGTTATGCAGAGATTATCGGTTCTCATGACAAGGCTACGGATGTTACAAATGGCCGCACCGTTCTTATCAACAAGAACGTGAAGCTCCGTCCTCGCCAGAGCATGATTCTTGAGTTCTAAAACGCAAGTAGCTTCGTTGACAGATGCATTCGACTCCGTTGACAGATGCATTCGACTCCGTTGGCAGATGCAATCGACTCCGTTGGCAGATGCATTCGACTCCGTTGGCAGATACATTCGACTCCGTTGACCGATGCATTCGACTCCGTTAACTGATTCAAGCACTTGAGTATGCTGAAGCAAGTATATTATTATATGAACGTTCCTAGAGTTGTAAATTTACACTTCTAGGAACGTTTTTTTCTTGATAAAAATTCTTTCGTTTCATTTTTTCTTCGTACTTTTGCAAGCAGAAGTTTAAAAACTTAATAAAAATGGATGAAGAAATAGGCAAATGGCTATTAGATATATCCAAGTATATAATTACTGCTTATATCTTATCGCAAATGTTTGGTAAAGATAATGATTCCTGGTGGTCATTTATTGGTGCAGTCTTATTGGCTGTTCTATTGTTTGCATTGGGATATTATTTAATTAAAAAAGGAAAAGATAAAATAAGAAAGGGAAGTAAAATGAGTAATGGATTATTAGCAATGTATATTTTCCTTGCTGTGTTCGCAACAGGATTAGTTATTTATTCTAAAATGTCTGATAGAAAAAGACAGGAGAAATAAGTATGGATACAGGATTGTTTATTATGTATGGCTTTTTGGTGCTTTTGGCAGCAGGAATATTTATTTATGCCAAAATTGATGATCGCAAAGAACAGAAAAGAGCAAAAGAATAGTTAATGATTAGATACATTCTTTCTATAATAAGCATTCTCTTCATAACCTTGAGCAGTTGGGCGCAAGGTGGGCTGCCTAGTCGCTATAATGTAAGCTATCTCAATATGGCTGCAGGTATGCCGAATAATTTTGCTGATGATATCTTTCAGGACTCTTACGGCTTCGTATGGATCAGTACGCATGGTGGTGGTCTGGTACGCTACGATGGTTTCAATTTCATGAACTTCGGTTTGGGGGCTGTAGGAATCAGTCTGCGAAGCAACAGTTGCCGTAATGTCTGCGAAGATCCGTTCAAGCGTCTTTGGATAGCTTTCGAAGAAGGTCCGCAGGTGCTCGACCTCAAAACGATGCAGCCTGTTGTTCCACTTTGTGAGAACAGCCAGGTAGAGGCACAACTCAACAAAGTATTCAAGAACCTTTGCACCCGAATATATTGTGATGCAAAGGGCAATATATGGATGCTTTCTTTCAACCAGCTTACCCGTTTCGGTTTTAACGAAAAGGGCGAGGTGAACAGCGTCTTGTCCACATCCTATCCTTATAATGCTCCCGACCTCGGAATCTGTGATGTCTATCGCAGAGGAACGGTTGTATTATGCAACAATGGAGTGGTGAGCGAGTTTTCTGTGAAGAACAATCAGCTCGTAGCAAAGAATATCTCATCCCTGTTTCCTCCGCTCGAAGGTAGGTATGGGGGGGCGCTTATTTATTATCATGGCAAGATATGGATGGGTACGAATCGCGGATTGTTTAATAGTGGCAAGCAGGAATTCCATTGCTCTGCTACCGACCATTCGCTCCAGCACGAAGTAGTGACGAGCCTTGCTGTTTCTCCAGATGACAAACTTTTGGTAGGAACGCTCTGTGGCGTAGATATCTTCAATGATAAGACCGGAGAGATAGAACATTGGAACACTGCTACGGCTGTGAATCCGCTGAGCAGCAACTTTATCAACAGTCTTTTCTCAAAGAACGGACAGATATGGGTAGGCTCTGAGACGGGTGGTGTTACCAAGCTGGCTCCACGTCAGCTGAATTTGGAATTCTACCGTCACGACCCCGCCAACCTGGGCAGTATCTCTCCTAATGCTGTCAATGCCATGTATGCGGCAGCCGACGGAACCCTGTGGGTAGGAACAGTAGAGGGAGGTCTCAATGCCTTGACTCCAGGCAGCATGAACTTTGTTCATTATACGGTGGCAAATTCCGGATTGCCGCATAATACCGTCTCGGTTCTTGCAGCCGATAACCGCAATCAGCTCTGGATCGGTACCTGGGGAAGGGGCTTTGCTGTGATGAATCTCAGTCAGCCGGGCAAGATTATTCCTCTGGTGATAGATGCAAAGCATCAGCATTTACTTAACTTTGCCGGTGCTTTGGCTTACGATCCTATCAATGATGGTATGTGGCTCGGAACCAATGATGGTCTCTTCTTCTATGATATGAAGCGCCGTCAACTCATCGAACCTTTCAAGGGATGCCTGAATGTGCGCGGCTGCATCGGTTCTCTGATAACCCGAAAGGGCAAACTCCTGATGGGGTGCGTTCAGGGAATGGTAGAGGTCGATCTCAAGTCGCGTGCTCATGGCAAGGGCGATTTCGCTGTGACGTATCATCAGTATAAACTCGACAATCCGAAGAGCGGAGTCTTCGATAAGATATTGTCTTTCTGTCAGGCTAAGGATGGAAAGATATGGATGGGCAGTAACGGCTACGGTCTGTATTGCTATACCAGCGATAAAAACGGAAAGACTCAAGTGAAGTCGTATACCACCAATAACGGACTTGCCAACAATATCGTGAAGGGTATTGTAGAGGATAACCAGGGTATGTTGTGGATATCTACCGATAACGGACTCTCTATCTTCAATCCGAAGACCGAGGCATTCTGTAGTTTCTCCCGTGAAGACGGTCTGATCAGTTCGCAGTTCTATTTCAATGGAGCCATCCGCAATGCCAAGGGCGAAATATTCTTGGGCACCGATGCGGGTATGATGGCTGTAAAGGGCATAAACCGTTCTGTGCATCAGACGGGTAAGTTGTGCTTTACCGAACTTCTGGTAGATAACCAGCCTGTCTTTGCCGGCAGTGATTATTTGGAAGAAGACATTTCTATTGCCAGAAAGTTGCGTATCCATGAGAGTGATAAGTCGTTCACCCTCTTTTTCTCAGCGCTCAATTATGGCTGCGAGACACAGGGCGTGTACCTTTATCGCATGAAGGGATACGAGAATGAGTGGGTTCAACTCAAGGCTGGTCAGCATAGTGTGCGTTATTCCACTCTGCCAGCTGGAGACTATAAGTTTGAGGTGAAATATATCCCATCTATCAATCCGACAAGGAGCAGGTGATCTCTGTAGAAGTTCAGATTACTCCTTATTTCTGGAAGAGCTGGTGGTTTGTTACCCTTATTATAATAGGTATCATCGCCTTGCTCCAATATGCTTATGTGCGCCGTCTCAACAAGATGCGCGAAGAGGAAGTAGAGGCTCTGTACCGTCCTATCGAGGCAGCGATGAAGGAAAGTGATGAACCAGAAATGCTGCAGAGTCGCATCCAGATGATTCTGCAGAACCAGAAGCGTTATCAGGACAGTCAGAAGAAGAGCATTGAGGCTGACAGGAAGATGGTAGAGGAGACTATGCGTCCATTCATGGAAGAAGTGATGGATGTGATGGAGAAGAATTACGATAATTCGGAGTTTGGTGTACAGGAGCTGGCAGATGCTTGGGTATATCCCGCAGTGTACTGAGCAAGAATCTCTCCAAGGAGACAGGCTTACCAACAGCCCAGTTTATCCGCAACTACCGTCTCGACATCTCGCGCAAGATGATGGCTGATAAAACTTCCAACCGAAATATTACGGAGATAGCCTACCGTGTAGGCTTCAACGATCCGAAGTATTTCACCCGTTGCTTCACCAAGCAGTTTGGCATCTCGCCGACTGCATATAAGGATCAGTTGGATTCTCAGGGTTCAGATATGGCATAGTTCTCCTTGGATTCTTCTGAGAAATAATGTTCCTGGATGTGATAATTTGTTAAGTAAATAAAATAAAACCGAGAGGGTGTGTCATAAGTCTATGGCGCACCCTCTTTTATGTTATTTATTGTATAATCCTAGAAGTATCGTAGCCTATTCCAAAAAGGGAATCATATAATATCGTCTGCAAATTTTACTTTTTCCGAT
>ENA-OQBJ01000326-OQBJ01000326.1-human-gut-metagenome-genome-assembly--contig:-NODE-326-length-25636-cov-11.809401_pt1 | contig 25636 bp, 32 predicted proteins | sample MGYA00242743_ERZ504545 | MGnify/ENA primary metagenome ERZ504545 (study PRJEB26092, sample SAMD00036252) | human gut metagenome | host: Homo sapiens | study: EMG produced TPA metagenomics assembly of...
CGATATACACAAATTTTCAAAGAACTATTTCGTTACATGAAACGTTAAATATCAGAGCGTAATATTAACAATTAACAGGGATGTTTCCAGCTTGTTTTTAAGAACAGAGAACTGGACACCCTACCAAATAACTAACCCTGCGCCAATAGCACTAGCCAAGGCAAATATAATTGTCAACATTTCCATATCTATATTATTTAAGTTTCACCTTAAGAATTTCGTTACTAAAATAAGCAAATAGTACCGTTGCCGTGAAACCAAAACTAATGCACAGATAATTAAAAATCCCCATCTCATCTCCCGTAAACAATGGAGACAAGCCGCCAACAACAACACCGCTGCACATCAACTTGGATAAATCAAAGAAATAACCAGCTAAAATTTCTCTTCTGATTACGCTCTGAAATCTTATTTTTAGATAAATTTTCATCCATTCCCTATATTCTAAAATTTGCTGCAAATGTACGATAAATAATTGTAACCTCCAAATATTTTTGCAATTATTTCGCTTGATACAACACAAAAGTATCAACTATGAAACGGCAGTCAGGACTTAGCCTTATTCCGCCAAAAGCTCTTCACTCTTTACCCACTCTTCACCTCTCGGAATGCCGATAAACACAGGAGATTCCGAGAGTGAAGAGTGGGTGAAGAGTATTTCTTCGTAAGCCTTGTATAAAAACGAAACAAAGGCATTTGGGATAGCTGTTCTAGGCAAACAACCCACTAGCAGCTAAAGCGCCAGTAGACTGCCTGCGGTTTGCCAGTTAACTGTCTGTATTAAACAGCCTTCTTTTTACCAATTCACAGCAGGTTTAAACAAACAAATAAGAGTAGCATTCAGCAAATCAAAAAAAGAAAAGCCCCGACTGTATCACTACAGCCGAGGCCTAACCTTATTTATATTATAATCACAACGATTATTTCACATACCTATTTTGCTTTTTTCTTGAAGACATAGAACCATGCAGTACCATTCTCAGGTAATTCTGCTGCAGTCAATACCAACTTATCATCGCTGGCTACTAATACATAATACTTCTGGAATACAGCATTGCCACCATTCACGTTTACACCCATAGGGATAACGAAGTTGTCATTGGTTGCAGTTGGGAATGAGATAGTACCCTTATCCCAGGTTGGGTCCTTGTGCTCCAATACACTTACAGAGATAGGAGCTTGACGCCATCAGAACCGATTGCCTGCTTGTTAGTGATGTCGATAGTGAACCATGCACCGCTACCGTTACGCTACGCCACCAACCTTCTGACCAGCCTGACCATCAATATCAGCACCATAGTTTACAGCCCACCACTGAGCTTGTTGCCACTACCGAAAGGACCATTGCCCCATACAGCACCGGCAGCTTCGTTCCATTCCCAGGTAGTAGTTCCATCACCATCTTCGCCACCAGCGAGATACTCAAGAAGTTCTGGCTTGGTAGTTAAAGCCTCAACAGCGAAAGAACCAGCATTGTAAGTCTCCTGAGTGCCATCAGCCTTGGTATAAGTCAAGGTAATATTAAACTTACCTTCCTCTACAACCATCAGCTGATCACCATTCAGAGAAGCTGTACCAGCAGCCTCATCGGCACCTTCCTTAGTAATAGCCCAGTCAGAAAGCACGCCGTTACCATTCTCAACAGTGAAGACATTACCCTTTTTGCCTTCCTTGACCTCCTGAATAACCTTTACCTTGCCTGCATCAAAAGCAGTACCGAATTGTACAGGCTGGCCATCGAACTCACCTACAGTAGAAGTATAATTACCCTCAGAACCAGTTACGCAGAGACGCTTCTGAAGTTCTGCAGAGAGATAAGTAATCTCATCCACGTTCACCGTGAAGTCCTTGGTAAAGTCAACAGCCACATTCTTGCAGTGCACAGTAATGGTGTTGGCACCTAACTTGGTAACATAGATGGTATCGTATGCCTTGGAAGAGGTTACCTTACCTTCTGCCAACTGGTCTACCGACCACTGGCTTGTGATAGGAGAATGATTCTCGATGATGATACGGTTGCTATTCTTACCATTCACCTGAACAGGTGTTACCTTCGCATCAACGCTCTCTGCTGTTACATTCTCAGAGAAACCTGTGCTACCAGAATCGGTAGAAGGATCACAAGAAGTATAAAGCAATGTCAGCATAGACAAAGCAAAAAATATCTTTTTCATATACTTATTCATTTAAAAGATTAAAGAATTGATTACTTCCAGCCCTGATATTCAGAATCAGCACCAGTCCACCCTTCATTCTGCTTTACGGTACCCAAGGCTACCTGAGTCTCAGGCATCTTCTGGAAACCGGCTGTAGCATTGTAACGGGCAGTATAACCTCCATTGTGTGGAGTATTCGTATCAGGCTGTCCGCAATAATAGATAGCAACGCCATTCTGCTTCTCAAGAGCAGCAGCGGCAATATGCCAACGACGAAGGTCGTTCCAGCGGGTACCCTCGCAAGCCAACTCCCAACGGCGCTCGTTTCTCAAAGCTTCCTCTGAATAAGCACCAATCGGGTTCAAACCTGCACGCTTACGCACCTCATTGATACCAGCCACATCCTTCTTCAACTCACTCTGCATCAACAAGACATCTGCGAAACGGATGAGTACCAGATCGTGGATATTATTCAACTGCATATTCTCCTTTCCCGAAGTATCCCAGTTGCCTGGGTACATCACATTCTCGAAAGTACAAGAATAGCCATCCTCCAACTGATCATTCTTACAGGTAACAGGAGCCCACTTCTTGGCATAAAAATCAGTTTCCTGAACAAAGTCTGCCCAACCACCTTTCTTATATGTCTCTACTTTAGACCAGTCCTGGATAGAAGCATCACGCGTACATCATTAGGCTCGGCAGCAGCCCAATCCTTTACCAGATTTGGAGCTACAGGACCAGCACCCCAACCCTGACCGAATGGGAAGGTGTTGCCATAAGCCTGACCGCCACGAACACCAAAGTGAAGTGCATAGCCATTGGCATAACCAATCGTTGTACTCCAGGAAGCGAACTTATTGAACTTGATAGAGAACAAAGTCTCTGGGTTCTGAGAAGCATCATCCTCAACCCACTTGAAGCCCTGCCCCTTGGTATAATCATAATCCTCTACAGTACATCTGTTAGTATAAGCCCAGAGATTCTGATACTTATCCACCAACTTGCGACCAGAGTTAGCCACACAGTCATCGATGGCTGTAATGACATCATCCTTAGACAGGGAAGTTCCATCAGGAAGCTCCACAAAAGTCAGAGGATTATAAGTAGTGCTGGTCAGATCAGCCAATGTAGGACCATTGCCAAAGAAGCCTGAATAGAACAACCAAGCACGACCCAGCAAAGCCTCAGCAGCATACTTATCAATATGTCCATCTGTGCTCTTTGTAGCAGGCAAGAGATTGACTGCATCACGAAGATCCATCAGAATCTGCTTCCAAGGGTCTTCAATATTACCTTGGGTGATAGCCTCAGAACCTGGATGCAAGCGCATTGGCACATTTCCGTACATAGAAGCCAACTCATAATAATAGAAAGCACGCAGGAACTTAGCCTGACCCATCAATGAGTTCTTGGTATCCTCATTCATGGAAGTATTAGGAAGTGCATCAATCAAGGTATTGGCACGGTTGATACCCTTGTAACGAGCCTCATAGAACACGTTGGTCATATCGGCATTATAATTACAGAGCAAATCCTCTGCCTGCATCAACTTATCGTTGAAACCACCACCACCGAGCAGGTCATCACTAGCCAACTGAGCGTAGTAAAGGAAGCTCATCTGTGGGTCTGCACAAACCTGGTTCAAATTCTGGTAAATACCAGCCAATACAGCCTCACCATCCTCCTTGGAAACAGGGAAGGTATTGGTAGATAACTCGCCTACATTCTGTACATCATTGATGTCGCAGGATGCCAAGCTAAGTACCGCCATAGCTGAAGCCAAAAATATATTTAACTTTTTCATTGTGAATTCAATTTTAGATTAGAACTTTACATTTACACCAACCATATAGGTACGAGGCTGAGGATAGTTACCTACATCAACACCTGTTACCCATGAGTCTGAGCCGATAGCAGTACCATTCTCTGGATCCATACCCTTATAACCGGTAATGGTAAAGAGGTTCTGGGCAGCGAAATAGAGACGGAGCTGCTGGAATGGGCTGTTCTTCCAAATCTTGGTGAAATCGTAACCCACGGTCAGATTCTGAAGACGGAAGTAGCTGGCATCCTCAATGTAAATATCAGAAATGGTCTGCCAGTTTGGACCTGCACTCATGTGGGCGAGCAAAGGATACTTGTTGGAAGTTCCCTCACCATGCCAGTAGTCATACACCTCTGTAGTGAAGTTCTCGAACTCACCATCGGTGAACTTGCGGAATGAACGAGCCACCTGCTGACCAAATGCTCCAAAGCCTGTAACAGAGAGGTCGAAGCCCTTGTAAGATGCACCGAGAGAGATACCCATAGTTACATCTGGATGTGGATTGCCAAGTTCTGTCTTATCGTCATCATTGATAACACCATCGCCATTTACATCCACAAACTTCAAGTCACCTGGCTTGATATCGGTACCCTGCTTAGAGTTAGCGGCATTGCCCTTGCAGTTTTTGTCAAGGTAAGCCTGAACGTCTGCCTCATTCTGCATCACACCTTCTGTCTTGTAGCCCCAGAAGTAACCGATAGGATGACCTTCCTCGAAACGAGCCATATAACCGGTATTCTGAGCCAAGAGGTCCTTACCACCATTGTTGTATGCCTGGTTAGACTTCACCTCTGTTACCTCGTTGTGGTTGTAAGCCATGTTCCAACCTACGTTGTAATGGAAGTCCTTACCTATCTTATCGTTCCAAGAAAAAGAAAGCTCAATACCCTTGTTCTCAACAGTACCAGCATTCTTCATCTGGGTAGAGAAACCTGTTGTTGGATCTACAGGAACCGCAACCAGCAAGTCCTTGGTCTTCTTGTTATACCAATCCGCAGTAAAGCCCAAACGACCATTCAGGAAGCGAGCATCCAAACCGATGTTCAACTGCTCTGAAGTCTCCCAAGTCAGATCCTCATTAGGCAGACGTGAAGGAGCTGCACCGGAAACATACTGATCAGGATTACCATTGAAGGTATAATAGCTACTTGTATCGAATGCGAAAGCACCCTGCCACTGGAAGTTGTTAATGGTCTGTGCATTACCATTCTGACCCCAACCAGCGCGAAGCTTCAGGAAGTCGAGCCATGATACAGTCTTAGCCATAAACTTCTCGTTTGAGATAACCCAACCGGCAGATACAGATGGGAAATAACCCCAACGCTGACCTGGAGCGAACTTAGAGTTACCATCGGCACGTATAATGGCAGAAAGCATGTACTTCTCATCGAAGTTGTAGTTTACTCGGCCAAAGTAAGACATACTACGGGTATCGTCACAAGGAGTACCTGTAACAGATGCAGCATTGTTATTCTTCATATAGCTCATGTAAGCATGAGTCATATCACCGAACACCGAATTAGAAGAAGTAGCATTCAAAGAGAAGCCGAAGTCTGGACGACTCTCGCTATACTCTGTACCTACCAGAACATCAAAGTTATGCTTCTTCTGCAGATCAAACTTATAGCTCAAAGTGTTGGTTGTACTCCATCCCCAGCTTGTGCTCATATTATTTGTAGCCTTATCCTCTGTGCGGTAGTAATCGGCATTGGTTCTGTTGGCATCAAATACAGGGAGGAATGCACGCCAGGTAGATGTTCCCTGATAATAGTTCAACTGTCCACGGTAAACCAGATTTTTGATTGGCTGGATTTCCAAATAACCTGTAGCATGCAGATTCTGGTTGATGCTCTTGTTGTGACCAGACTGCTGGTTCAACATTTTATAGACTGGGTTTACAGAATAAGAGTTATAATTATCAACAGTTCTTCAAATCCTCAGCCTTGGTATAGCTGCCGTCGGCATTATACATAGGGATAGCAGGGTTAGCACGGAGCATGTTAGAAAGCTCATTGCTATACTGGCCACCAATCTGGATACCTGATTCTGCTTGTGCTGATAGTAAACGTTCTCACCAATCTTCACTACATCCATACCCTTTTCAGTACGATAGATGACATGCTCTGAATTGATACGGAAGGTGAAACGGCGGTAGTCTGACTTAACAACATTGCCAAACACACCATCCTGATACTGATAACCGGCACCCATAGAGAAGGTAGAACGGTCGGAACCACCAGTAACGTTCAGAGAATGACTCGTTGTAACGGCATTCTTGTTGCGGATAGCCTCTACCCAGTTGGTTCCTTCGTTAGAACCATCCATATAAGAGTTGTAGAGATCTTCGCCCATAATGCTCTTCCAATCGTAGCCACTTTCACCACTGTTGAAACGCACCTGATCCATTACCTCCATATACTGTTTGGCAGTAAGCATCTTAGGCATTCGATATACGTTAGCCCAACCTACGTTGCCATCGTAAGATACCTGGATCTTACCCTGCTTACCCTGCTTGGTTGTTACCAAGATAACACCATTGGCAGCGGCAGAACCATAGATGGCACAAGATGCGGCATCCTTCAAGACGTCAATACGCTCGATGTCGGCAGGGTTCAAGTTGTTGATATCACCTGCTACACCATCAATAATATAAAGAGGAGCTGTGTTGCCGTTGGTACCGGCACCACGGATAGAAATCTTAAAGCCATCACCAGGCTGACCGGAAGCCGCCTGAATGTTAACACCAGGAGTCTGGCTCTGCAAAGCGCCAAGCACCTGTGTGGTATTCATCTTCTGAATATCATCACCCTTTACCTCGATGGTAGCACCGGTAACGAGCTTCTTCTGCTGCACACCATAACCTACGACAACAACTTCATCAAGAGTCTTGTCATCGGTCTTCATGATGACTGAAATGTTAGACTGGTTACCCACAGCAATTTCCTGTTTCTGGTAACCGATATAAGTAATTACAATAGTAGAACCCGGCTTTACGTTCAAGGTAAAGTTACCATCAAGATCTGAAACGGTACCATTACCAGGGTTGCCCTTTTCTACTACACTTGCACCAATAATAGGACCTTCTGCATCGCTCACATTACCGGTTACTTTCTTTGCCTGCTGTACAGCATTTACGCTCTGACTAGGAGATGCCGCCCATGCTTCAGTTGTATAACTCAAGCCTAACGATGCTAACGCTCCCACAAGCAGCATTGATTTTTTTAAGTTCAAATTCATACTTTAGTACTTTCTAGGTTGAATAGAATTAAACGTTTGTTGACTCAGACTATCATAATAGTCATTCTTTTAGTTCCCGACATATCTATCAGATACGAAGGAAACAAACAGGTTAAGTTGAATTCATCTTCATAATGGTTATTGTTTACGTTTATATTGTTTATTGTTGTTTCATTTCATCATCAATCTGAAGTCATTTCTAGTGGAACTATAAGTGACAAACAGATTTACGATTGCAAAGTTACATGTTTTTTACGAAAAAAGCCGATACTATTTTGCTAATTTGAAGTATTATTTTGATTTTAGTTATTTTTTTTAATAAATCCCGATAAACACTAAAGATTTATTAAATTCTGTGTTTTCCTTACACTTATTATATATGTATGTTTTGTTAACTCGGAGCAAAAAAGTATTACCTTGCCGCTATTGAGCAGCAAGGTAATTACGTACAGGATTGGCATACATCTCGAGAATTCTCTCTCTCAAGTAAGCTTCATCCTTATTTGGAAGGTCAATTTTCGCAAGCTGACCAGCCATATATTTTTCAAATTTTGCCTTATCTTCGGCAGTATATTCTGCCTGATGAGCAGTTGAGTTTTCAAGCAAATCAAGAGCCACATAGTTGCCCGGATAGAGGCGGTAGTTCTTGAATATCTGCTCATCCATGTAGGCGGCTACCTTATTATATATATCCTGCTTAGGCATATCAGGATCAAGACTGTCCAGATAATCATCAAGACATGGAGCTGCATGATAATGCACATGACCCTTATAACCGAAGATACCGGTCTGCATGCTTACCAGGTCATCCATAGGTCCCTTCTTCCAATCGGCATTATCGCGCTTCTGCTGGAACTCCTTTGCCTTCAGGAAATCGCATGGATCATATTCGTAACTGATAGAGAGCGGTACGAGATGAAGTTGTTTCAGGCGGTCGATAATGCTGCCCTCACCACCCATCGACATCATCTGCAGAATACTCTTCTGGGTGCGGTCATTACTGTCCTTGGCCCTACCCTCGCGCTGGGCTATCCAGATGTTCTCGTTCTTCTCCTTGATGGCAAAATGCATATAGTCGGAAAGCGCTTGCTCGACATCAGCATCTGTCGCATGCTCAGGGCACGCTCTACGATAAACGCCTTGTTGACACGTACCAGGTCCTTGACCCAAGGAAGAGAAAGGAGATTATCACCGATGGCAATCTCACAGGTGGTCTTAAAACCGTTATCGATAAGAAGGACATCGAGGATGGCTGAATCGAGCACGATATCACGGTGATTACTGATGAAAGTATAATTACGGGTATTATCGAGCGATGTACAATCCATCTCGCAGCCTGTTGCTGCCTTCTTCAGAATGCCATGAACAAAATCGTAAGCAAAAGCCAACTGGAAATCCAGATTGGTCTTACATGCCTTCAACTTCTGGGCAATCATCTCGAAAGGTACTTGTGGATAGAGATAGGCAAGCACTTGTTTAAACTGATCGTTTGAAAGCAAACGGTCGAATACCTCTGGGAGATCTTCAGGCTCCCAAGGACGGATGGTATCAAATTCTTGAGGGATATTCATAATATATACCTATTAATATATATATGGCTCTGCGAAAAAATCGCAGAACCATATATGAGTTTGTTATTCTAGAACTGATTCTCCACAATTTCGCTGAGCACATCCTTGATATCAAGACCTGCTGCACGAACCTGCTGAGGAATGAAACTGGTAACGGTCATACCTGGAGTGGTATTGATCTCCAGCATGTTCACCTTGTCTTTACCATCCTTATCCTTAGAGATGATATAGTCGATACGGATGATACCGTTGGCATGAAGAATGTCGTAGATGCGTGATGTAGTCTTGGCAACCTCTTCTGCAGTCTCTGGAGAGAGACGGGCTGGAGTGATTTCCTGTACCTGACCGTTATACTTGGCATCGTAATCGAAGAACTCGTTGGTGGTAACCACCTCTGTAGCCGGCAGTACAACAGTCTTCTCGGCTGTCTTGTAGATGCCCTGTGAAATCTCTGTACCATCAAGGAAGCCCTCGATCATTACCTCATTGCTCTCCATGAAAGCCACACGGAGGCTGGAGCCAGCTGGTCAGCATTCTTCACCTTGCTCACACCAAAGCTACTGCCGTCAGCAGCAGGCTTTACGAAACAAGGCATACCGATGCGCTTGGCAATCTCTTCTTCATCATAAGCTTCACCGCGACGGAGCAAGATACTGTCTGCTACGTTTATACCGAAACCGCGCAGATAATTATTGAGCACATACTTATCAAAAGTCATTGCCTCTACCAGAACACCGCTTGTAGAGTATGGCAGATGGATAAGGTCGAAGTAGCCCTGCATCACACCATTCTCACCAGGCTGTCCGTGGATGGTGATATAAGCATAATCGAAATAGACATGCTTGCCGTTCATAACGAAAGAAAAATCGTTCTTGTCAATCTCGATAGTCTCACCATTATCCAAAGCGACATGCCAGTCGGTGCCCTTCACATCGACGAGATAAATATTGTAGCGCTCTTTATCAAAGAAAGAGTACAAACCCTGTCCTGAGCGCAATGATACGTCGTGCTCAGAAGAATCACCACCACATACGATGGCTATCGTTCTCTTGCTATTTTCCATAATTACTAAATATTTTTGAATGTATCTTGTGTGGTGCCAGCGATGAAACCGCGCCACTTTTCTATTAATTGTCTAAAATCTTCCGGCCACTCACTGTCAAAATCCATCTGCTGCTTGGTTGTAGGATGCACGAAGCCGAGTGTCTTGGCATGGAGAGCCTGACGCGGACAGAGTTTGAAGCAGTTCTGGATAAATGCCTTGTAGCTGCTACTGCGCTGACCTCTCAGAATCTCTGTTCCGCCATACGTTTCGTCCATAAAGAGCGGATGACCGATATGCTTCATGTGGGCACGAATCTGATGGGTACGGCCTGTTTCAAGCACACACTGCACCAAGGTGGTATAACCGAAACGCTCCAACACCTTGTAATGCGTAACCGCCGTCTTGCCTATTCCGCTGTCCGGATCGAAGACCTTCATACGGAGGCGGTTCTTCGGATCACGGCCGATATTGCCTTCTATGCGACCTTCATCTTCTACAATGTTGCCCCAAACGAGCGCATTGTAACTGCGATGGGTAGTCTTGTTGAAGAACTGCTTACCCAGTGCGGTCTTTGCTGTAGGAGTTTTTGCCACAACGAGCAGTCCGCTGGTATCTTTATCAATGCGATGCACCAAGCCCACTTCCGGATCATTGGCATCAAACTCAGGCATATCTCTTAAATGCCAGGCTACCGCCTGAATCAAGGTTCCATGAAAGTTGCCCGCACCCGGATGCACCACCATACCTGCTTCCTTGTTGACCACCATCAGCTGATCGTCTTCATAAACCACATTGATAGCGATTTCTTCAGGTTTGATACTCGTTTCATGACGAGGACGGTCGAGCATCAGAGTAACCAGATCATTAGGGCGCACCTTATAGTTGCTCTTTACCGGTTTACCATTGACATGGATGAATCCGGCATCAGCAGCCTGCTGAATGCGGTTACGGCTCTGATAGGCCATCTTATCAGCCAGGTACTTATCGATACGCACCGGATCCTGGTTGGCATCCACCTGAACCTTCCAGTGCTCATAGAGTTCATCTCCTCCTTCACCAGAAGCAGCGGTTTCTTCCTCCATTTGGAGTTCATCATCCAGTTCGTCCATATCTCCTGCATCATCAAACCCGAAGTCATCCTCTACAGGAGCATATACCTTATTATATATATAATCTAAAAATATCATTCGTATTACTATTGAATTCTTCACTCTTCACTTTTCATTTCTCCTACTCCACCACTTCCTTCTGGTGGTGTTCATGCGAAGGAGCAGGCTCTGTGGCTTCCGTGCCAGGAACCACCTCGAAGTTGTCTTCATGAGTTTCTCCGCTCATGTCACCTTCGCCTTCCATCACATCTTCTTCGCCGTGATAAACCGGATCTACCACATCGATGGAATCATCAACGCTCCGTTTACCATTACCAACCTGTATGACAAGCACATTATCGATAGAAACCTTATCACCAGCTACAACATGCTTACCCTTAACGAGGATACCATAAACCCAATCCTCTTCGCCAGGAATATATTCAGGTGTACCCAGTTTGAATCCCATAGCAGTAAGTTTAGCCATTGCCTCTCGCAACGAACTGTTGTCAATGACATCAGGAATGGTGATACGTGGAGAATGATCAGAATTGATGGTAACATAGATTACATGTCCCGACTTTACCACTTCTCCGAAAACCGGAGTCTGCTCCAGAATGACATCAGGCGGCAAAGAGCGGACATATCCCGTATCCGTTACAACAATTTCCAATCCCGCATCGTCGAGGATATGTGTAGCATCATCGATATTCTTATATCGAATATCCGGCACACGGATGGCCTCACCATGATGGGTATAGATATCAATGCCGTACTTGACACCGGCACAGAGCAACACCAGCACCAGAATCATGGCACCGATATTCCCCCAAAGGTACTTACTCTTAAACTTATTTATAAACTCTGATGAAGTCATATATTATTTTTTGGTGCAAAGATACAAGTATTTGGGGGAAGAACAAAATAAAAAGGAAAGTTTTTGCACTCTCACCACCTAATTTTATGATATAAAAACAAAACATCTTTGTTCCCAAAAGAGCAATCTCAGAAAAGGAAGGGGCGTTATAAACAACAAAAAGCAGCAAAGAATACATCCTTGCTGCTTTTAATGTCATCGTCAACAGACGAATCTTTCCTCGGAATTACTTTCCGTGGTGCTCGTCAGATACAGTTAACTTCTTACGGCCATGAGCACGGCGAGAAGCCAATACGCGACGACCATTCTTAGTTGCCATACGCTCACGGAAACCATGCTTGTTTACGCGACGACGATTGTGAGGCTGAAATGTTCTTTTCATTTTTCTTATTTATTTTTTAATTAATATTCTTCACAAAAGTGCAAAACACGCCCTTTTTGGGCTGCAAAATTACGCATATTTTCTGAAATAACCAAGAAAACTACCAAATTTAGCTTAAATATTTATGTTTTTTTCGATATTTCCTTTGATTTTTCATGTTTTTGCCGTAACTTTGCACTCGATTTTGAGATTATTATAATAAAATTCAAGATAAACAAGAAATGATTAATTCACAGGAAATTAAGATTGGTACTTGCATCCGCATGGATGGCAAAGTATGGGTTTGCATCGACTTTCAGCACAGAAAGCCAGGTAAAGGTAACACCGTAATGAACACAAAATTGAAGAATGTTGCCGACGGTCGTGTATTGGAACGTACATTCCAGGTAGGTTTCAAATTGGAGGATGTTCGCGTTGAGCGCCGCCCTTACCAGTACCTCTACGAGGACGCTACTGGTTGCATCTTCATGAACCAGGAGACTTTCGAGCAGGTGCCTATCGCTAAGGAGAACGTTACTGGTGGCCAGTACATGAAGGAGGGTGACGTTGTTGAGGTGGTTACTGATACAACTGATGGTACTATCCTCTTGCTGAAATGCCAGTGAAGACTACTTTGAAGATTACTCACTCTGAGCCAGGTGTAAAGGGTAATACTGCTACCAACGCTACAAAGCCTGCTACATTGGAGACTGGTGCTGAGGTTCGTGTTCCTTTGTTCATCAACGAAGGCGAGACTATCCAGATCGACACCCGTGACGGTAGCTACCTCGGTCGTGTAAGCGAGTAATACATCCTCCAACAGGAAGATTGTGCTCTTATTGAGTAAAACTAACCCTTAATAGTAAGAAGAATGAAATATTCCATCATAGTACCTGTATTTAATCGTCCTGACGAAGTGGACGAACTTTTAGAGAGTCTGACTCATCAATCAGAGAAAGACTTCGAAGTTGTCATCGTTGAGGATGGCTCACAGACTCCCTGCGAGGAGGTGTGCAAACGATATGAGCACATGATGGATATACATTATTACTATAAGGAGAACTCTGGTCCGGGCCAGAGTCGCAACTATGGTGCCGAGCGCGCCAAGGGTGAGTATCTTCTGATACTCGACAGCGACGTGGTCTTGCCAGAAGGTTATCTGAAGGCTGTAAGTGATGAGTTGAGCCGTGAGCCAGCCGATGCTTTCGGCGGTCCCGACAAGGCACACTCATCATTTACAGATACTCAGAAAGCCATTTCTTATTCCATGACTTCTTTCTTTACCACCGGTGGTATCCGTGGCGGAAAGAAGAAGATGGATAAGTTCTATCCCCGTTCATTCAACATGGGCATCCGCAGGGATGTTTATCTCAGGTTGAATGGCTTTTCCAATATGCGTTTCGGTGAGGACATTGATTTCTCTATCCGTATCTTCAAGGCAGGCTGCCGTTGCCGTCTGTTCCCTGAAGCATGGGTATGGCATAAGCGCCGCACCGACTTCCGCAAGTTCTGGCGACAGGTCTACAACAGTGGCATCGCCCGCATCAATCTCTACAAGAAATATCCAGAGAGTCTCAAACTCGTGCATCTCCTTCCTATGGTCTTCACCGTGGGCGTAATAGGCACGCTGCTTCTGCTCTTCTTCGGCTTCCTGCCATACATGCTTGGCACCGTTCACGTATTCCCAACCTTGGGCAATGCGATGGCAGCATTGGGCTGCATCGGTCTCGCCGGCATCATTCTCTATACCATCGCACTGTTTATCGACAGCAGCAGAGAGAATCACAGCGTGAAGATAGGCTTGCTGAGCATTCGCGCTGCCTTCACACAGCTGATGGGTTACGGATGTGGATTTCTTTCTGCATGGTGGAAGAGATGCGTACTGGGACAGAGCGAATTCAGCGCATACAACAAGACTTTCTACAAATAAGACTTCCCCGCAAAAAGAGAAGCCAATAATAATCTACTAATCAGTTATTATTATGGCAGAGAAACTAACCATTGCCAATTGGGCAGAAGAAGACAAGCCTCGCGAGAAACTGGAGCGCTTGGGAGCCTCAGCATTATCCAATGCCGAACTCTTAGGTATTCTGATTGGTTCGGGATCTACTGACGAAAGTGCCATAGACCTGATGAAACGCATTCTGAAGGATTGCGACAACAACCTGAACCAGCTAGGAAAGAAGACCATCAGAGAACTGACACAATATAAAGGAATGGGACCCGCCAAAGCCATCACCATTCTTGCAGCCTGCGAACTGGGCAAGCGCCGTGCTCTCGATAAGATTGGCACACGTCCCGACTTAGGCTCATCCCTTGCCATCTACAACTATATGCTTCCGAAGATGCAGGATTTAGACACAGAGGAAGCATGGCTCCTGATGATGAACCAGAACTTCAAGCTCATCAAAGCGAGCTGCATCTCAAAAGGCGGCATTACAGAAACGGCAACCGACATCCGGCTCATCATAAAAGAAGCGGTGCTCAACAACGCTACTATTATCGCCTTCTGCCACAATCATCCCAGTAACAATCCTCAGCCAAGCAAAGCCGATGATGTACTTACCCAGAAGATTGCCAAAGCCTGCGAAATCATGCGCCTCTTCTTTATGGACCATGTCATCATAACCGACGGTGCCTTTTATTCATATCACGATAAAGGTAAATTGTAGTCTATTTGGGGTATATTAGACCTTCGGCAAGAAAAAAACAGCTTTTCTTTTTGTTTTGTCTGCAATAATTATTATCTTTGTAGGCAAAAACAAAGATTATTATGACACAAGAAGAAAAGACAAAGATAGAAGAAAAGATCGTAGATGTACTTAAGACCGTTTACGACCCTGAGATTCCTGTCAACATCTGGGACCTCGGTATGATTTATAAAATAGATGTGAAGGACGATGCCACCGTAGATCTCGACATGACCTTCACAGCCCCTTCATGCCCTGCTGCCGACTTCATCCTGGAGGATGTAAGAAGCAAGGTAGACAGCGTGGAAGGCGTAAAATCTGCCAATGTGAACCTTGTATTCGAACCGGCTTGGGATCAGAGTATGATGAGCGAGGAAGCTCGCGTAGAACTCGGCTTTGAATAAAGACGAAGCTGTTGAACTCTTCACTCCTCATTCTTCACTCTTCATTTAAAAAGAATCGCTTATGAAAAATGTATATTTCCTCTCAGATGCGCACCTTGGCTCATTAGCCATTCCGCATGCCCGCATGCAAGAACGCCGCCTGGTCCGTTTCCTGGACAGCATCAAGACGAAGGCTGCGGCAGTTTATCTCCTGGGTGACATGTTTGACTTCTGGAACGAATATAAATATGTCGTACCAAAAGGCTATACACGCTTTTTAGGTAAGCTCTCGGAGTTGACCGATATGGGAGTGGAAGTACATTTCTTTACGGGTAACCACGATCTCTGGACCTATGGCTACCTGGAGGAAGAGTGTGGCATTACCGTACATTACAAGCCTCAAACCATAGAGATATACGATAAAGTATTCTATCTGGCACATGGAGACGGACTGGGTGACCCAGACAAGAAATTCAAGTTTCTGAAAAGAATGTTCCAGAATCATACTTGCCAACGCCTCCTTAATACGATTCATCCGCTGGGGAATGGCTTTGGGGCTGAACTGGGCTAAGCATAGCCGACTGAAACGTGCTGACGGAAAGGAAGAGCCTTATATGGGCGAAAAGAAGGAGTTCCTGGTGCGCTTTGCCAAACAGTATATGCAAGGCCACAAGGATATAGATTACTTCATGTTCGGCCATCGCCACATCGAACTGGATCTGATGTTGAGCAAAAAGACCCGACTGATGATTCTGGGCGACTGGATATGGCAGTTCACCTATGCCGTGTTTGATGGCGAACACATGTTTATGGAAGAATATGTGGAAGGCGAAAGTCAACCATAACAATAAAGGGCAGCTTTATGAGCTGCCCTTTATTGTTATCGCTGTATGCGCCCTCCCGAAGAAGTCATGTTATTGATGATTTCTTCTTCTGTAACCAGATTCTGATCACCCGGAACCGTATTCTTTATCGCGCTTGCTGACAGTGAGAAATCCAGGCAATACTGGTTCTTGTCGCCCCACTTCTGATGGGCATGAATATAGGCAGCAATAAAGGCATCACCTACACCCATCGGATCAACAATCGGCTCAATATCATAGATTCTTGTAGTATAGAGCTGATCTTCTACAGCATCATAGAGCAAGCCGCTCAAGGTATGATGACTGCTGGCAATCTGATTTCTTACCGCCATCAGCATCTTCTTACACTTAGGGAAGAGCTGATGCATCTTGCGGAAATACTCCAGATAAGCTCCTTGGCTATCTCATAGTCTGCATCCAAAGCCTCGAAAGGAATATGAGGCACACCGCTGGCTATCTCCCACTCATTCTGGTCACCAAAGATGATGTCGCTATACTGCATCATCTGGAATAGCACATCATGAGGCTCCAGACCATATCCCCAGAGATTCTTACGGTAATTAATGTCGCAGGCAATGGTCAACCCGTCAGAAACAGCAAGTTTGATGGCATCCATAGTTGATTCCATCGCATCGCGGCTGATAGCACAGGTAATGCCGGAGCAATGGAATACAGCTGCATCAGCCAGCACCTTATCCCATTTCACCATTCCGCGCTTCAGCGTATAGAAAGAAGAATTCTTGCGGTCGTAAACCACACGGGAATTGCGCATAGCTACAGCTTCCTCGAAATAATAAGTTCCGAGACGTTCACCGCCACGCACAACATGAGAAACATTCAGACCGTACTCTCTGAGATGCATCAACGCGGCCTCACCCATCTCACCGTATGGCACACGGGTTACATACTCTACATTATCGCCTAAATAAGCCAAAGAGATGGCTGCATTAGCCTCACTGCCACCATAATTGCCAAACATATGATGTCCCTGAAATAAACGTTGATAACCAGGCTTAGAAATCCTAAGCAATATTTCTCCGAAAGTTACAATCTTTGTTTTCATAATTCTAAAAATTTAAAAAGGTGAAGACTATTCACTTATGTTTCTAGTCTTCACCTTATTATATATAGCGTATGATTACTTGTTAGCAACCAACTCCATTGTATCGCGAGCGATAACAATCTCCTCGTCGGTAGGAACTACTACTACCTTCACCTTACTGTCGTCAGTAGAGATGATAGCTTCCTCACCACGAACCTTGTCATTTACTTCCTTGTTAATCTTGATGCCAAGATACTCCAGGTTCTTGCAAGCTTCCTCGCGCAGGCCGGTCTGGTTCTCACCCACACCAGCTGTGAATACGATAGCGTCAACGCCACCCATAGCTGCTGTGTAAGCACCAATGTACTTCTTGATGCGATACTCATACATACGGAGAGCCAGCTGAGCCTTCTCGTTACCCTCGTTGGCAGCGTTCTCGATGTCGCGCATATCAGAAGAAATACCTGTAATACCGAGCACACCACTCTTCTTGTTCAGGAAGTCAGCCATCTCCTGTGGCTTCATGTTCAACTTCTCCATCAAGTAGGTAACGGCAGAAGCATCGATGTCACCACAACGTGAACCCATCATCAAACCAGCCAATGGGGTCAAGCCCATTGAAGTATCCAATACCTTACCATTCAATACAGCAGCTACAGAGCCACCGTTACCGATGTGGCAAGTGATGATCTTAGAGTTGTTCTGGTCGAGACCGAGAATCTCGCAAACACGCTTAGAAACATAGCGGTGAGATGTTCCGTGGAAACCATAACGGCGTACGTGATACTTCTCGTACAACTCGTAAGGAATTGCATAGAGGTAAGCGTAGTCAGGCATTGTGCTGTGGAATGCGTTGTCGAATACGCAAACCTGAGGAGTGCCAGGCATCAAAGAGTCAACGGCACGGATACCCTTCAGGTGACCTGCGTTGTGAACAGGAGCGAGGTCGCAAAGTTCCTCGATACCATCCTCTACGCTCTTGTCAACGATAACGCTCTCCTTGAACTTGTCACCACCCTGTACGACACGGTGTCCTACAGCGTCGATTTCTTTCAAATCCTTGATAGCGCCGATTTCCGGATCGAGCAAGCACTTGAACACGAAGTTCACACCTTCCTTGTGGTCAGGCATGTCGTGCATGATCTGCTTCTTCTCGCCGTTAGGCAATTTCACCTTGATGAAAGCGTTATCAAGACCGATACGCTCTACACCACCCTGTGCCAATACAGACTCATCGTCCATATTATATAATTTGTACTTGATAGATGAACTACCGCAGTTCAGAACCAATACTTTCATTTTGCTTTCAATTTAAAATTTATAGTTTACAGTCTATAGCATAAACCATCCATCTTACAGCAGCTTAGCCCTATAAACTGTTAACTGTTAACTATTAACTATATACTTACGCCTTCTTAGCATCCTGTGCCTGGCAAGCTGTGATGGCTACCATGTAGTAGATGTCATCAACAGAGCAACCACGAGAAAGATCGTTAACAGGACGGGCAATACCCTGGAGGATAGGACCGATAGCGATGGCACCACCCAAGCGCTGAACGAGCTTGTAGCCGATGTTACCAACCTCGAGGTTTGGAACTACCAATACGTTAGCCTTACCAGCAACGTCAGAACCTGGAGCCTTCTTGGCAGCTACCTCAGGAACGAGGGCTGCATCAGCCTGAAGTTCACCATCGAGATGAAGCTCTGGGAACTTCTCCTTAGCAATAGCTACGGCATCCTTTACCTTGTCAATGATATAAACGCTCTTGCCAGTCTCCTTGTTGATAGCATCCTTTGCGCTACCCTTTGTAGAGAAGCTCAACATGGCAATCTGTGGATCAGTAATACCTGCCACTGACTGAGCTGTATGAGCTGTAGTATAGGCAATCTGAGCAAGCTGGTCTGCTGTAGGGTTTGGAGTTACAGCAACGTCACCCATTACTACAACGCCATCCTGACCATACTGCTTCTGGTCTGAGATGAGCAACATAGCACCACTTACGCAAGTGATACCTGGACTGCACTTGATGATCTGAAGAGCTGGACGGAGAGTATCGCCAGTAGTGCTCAATGCACCAGAAATCTGACCGTCAGCGCCCTCAGTCTTGATAATCATACAACCGAGGTAGAGGTTGTTCTTAGTTACGAGTTCACGAGCCTGCTCTACAGTCATGCCCTTCTTCTTGCGAAGTTCAGCGAGCTTCTCAGCATACTCCTCAGTCTTAGGGTTGTTTTGTGGATCAACGATAGTAGCCTTGTCGATGTTGTTAAGACCCCACTGAGCAGCGAGATTCTTAATATTGGCAGGGTTACCGATGAGGATGATGTCTGCGAGATCATCAGCCAAAACTTTATCGGCTGCTTTCAATGTACGCTCCTCTTCTGCTTCAGGGAGCACGATGCGCTGCTTGTCAGCTTTAGCGCGAGCTACGATTTGCTGTAATAAATCCATTTTACTTTTTAATATTTTATATATTTTGTTGTTTCCTAAGTAGATCTGTCAAAGTGTTAGGTGATGTTATCTTGTTTTTCACCTTTTTGCCACATCGACTTTGCAAAAGTACACATTTTCTTTGAAATAGCAGCGATTAAAATGTGTAAAAAAAGCTAAATCGGGAGATTATTCATATCGTAAAGGTTTACGTAGCAGGAAAAGTGATGAATTCTTCACCCTTCGTTCTTCACTCTTCACTTAACTTATATCATTTCCAGAGTAAGGATGCTTTCCAGTTCCTCGGCAGAGAGTCGGAGTTTGAACTCGCCCTTGATGGCCACGCTGATTCGTCCGGTCTCCTCGGATACAATGACGGCGATGGCATCACTGCTCTGTGATATTCCGAGAGCGGCACGATGGCGGAGTCCCAGTTCCTTCGGAATATCGAGGTTATGACTCACAGGCAGAATACATCCGGCTGCCATGATGCGCTTATTGCTCACCACCATGGCTCCATCATGAAGCGGCGAATTCTTGAAGAAAATATTCTCTATCAGCCGCTGGTTAATCTTGGCGTCTATCTCCTCACCCGTATCCATGATGTCCTTCAGTGGAACGCCTCGCTCTATAACGATAAGAGCACCTACGTATTTCTTCGCCATACTCATACACGCCATCACAATCGGCATGATGGTCTCCTTATTAGCCTCCTTCTGGCTCTCCTTGCTGGAGTGGAAGAAGCGAACCAGCCGGCGCATACCTTTCTGCGAACCTATCTCATAGAGGAATCTACGGATATCCTCCTGAAAGATGACGATGAGGGCGATGACTCCCACGCTCACCAGTTTATCCAGGATAGAACCCAGCAGGCGCATTTCCAGTATCTGACTCACAAAGAGCCAGATAAGCACGAAGAGCATGATGCCCACGAAGATGTTCAGTGAGCGCGATTCCTTCATCAGACGATAAACATAGAACAGCAGCGAGGCTACCAGGAGAATATCGAGAAAATCTTTGATGCCAAATTCTATCATGTACGTCCCTCCTTCATTGCTTCTATTATCTTCACAGCCTCAGCAGCTTCTTTCACATCGTGCACTCTGAGGATGCTGGCGCCCTTCATCAGAGCGATGGTGTCGAGCACGGAAGTTCCATTGAGCGATGTCGTAGCATCTCCACCCAGCAGCTTGTATATCATACTCTTGCGGGAGATGCCTACCAGAACCGGAAGTTCCATCACGTTCAACTTCTCCATCTCATTATAAATCTGATAATTCTGGATGAGATTCTTGCCGAAGCCGAAGCCCGGGTCGAGGATGATGTCCTTGGCTCCCAGGTCACGCAACTGCTGCACTTCTCTTGCAAAGCCCTTCATCATCGTTTCGAGCGTAGCTGCACCGACATTAATATATAAGGTACCTTCAGTTCTCCCACCACACGGAACATTTCAGGATATTCCTCCTGTCTCTGCTCCAGCGGTACATTGGCGATGCCTGTAATTCCACCTTCTGATACATCGTTGATGATGTCAGCTCCCCACTCCTCGATACACTTACGCGCCAAGGTAGGGCGATAGGTATCTACGGAGACGGCAGCATCCGGTTGCTCCCTGCGAACGATGTCGAGAGCGAACTTCAGGCGTCTTCCCTCCTCCTCTTCCGATACTTCATCGGCACCGGGACGGGTGGAGAAAGCGCCCACATCAATGATGCTTCCACCTTCTTCTATAATCTGATTAGCTCTCTGAGCTATCTCCATTTCTGTCTGTTTTCTACTGCCAGAGTAGAAACTGTCGGGCGTAACGTTCAGGATGCCCATCACCTGAGGGGTACTCAAATCCATCAAGCGCCCCTTGATATTGATCGTATATTCCATCGGATTATAACTCTTTCAACCATTTCTTACCAGGCTTAGTATAAGTCCAGGCAAGAAAGCTTCCACCTATGATTGTTCCAACCACAAAGAAAAACAATAGTCCATTGTAAACTTCCATAGCTTAATATTCTACAATTCTTTAAGCCACTTTTCTCCTGACTTTGTATAACTCCAAGCTATAAGAGCAATAATAACAATAGAAGTTATCATAAAAAATAACGCTAAATAACTCATAAATCCTAATATTTTAAAATTCTATTGGCGAAGTATGCAGAACCTGCTGTTGCAACTGCGCCAAAAACTAATACGGAAATATCACCTGATGAAGCCGTCCCATGTAAAAACGGCAACACGCTCCAACCCCAGTTCCCGTAAATATCAACTGGGATAGATTATAGAAATAGCCTGCCAGCTTTTCCTTCCTTACTTTCGTTTTATCTTTTTCATCTCTACTACCCATAAAGAGCCTCACTTTCTAAAGATTCATCGAATATTTCTGCAAAAATAGAAAGAATATTCGAGATTACCATCATTTTTTGGGAAAATTGTTTGTTATGTCCATAATTTAGATTACTTTTGCACCCAAAATAACAGTTATAGACTATGGATATTTCAGAACTCTATCAGATTTACCAAGCGCACCCAGTGATTACCACTGACAGCCGCGACTGCCCAGAGGGCAGCATCTTCCTGGCTTTGAAGGCGCATCGTTTGATGGCAACAAGTTTGCGACATGGCTTTGGAGAAAGGCTGTGCCTATGTGATTGTTGATGAAAAAGAGTATGCCAAGGAGGGAGACGAGCGCTACATCCTCGTAGAGAACTGCCTCACCACCTTCAAGGAATTAGCCCGTGAGCATCGCCGCCACTTCGATATTCCTGTAATAGGAATCACCGGAACCAACGGCAAGACCACCACCAAGGAACTCGTCTCTGCTGTTCTCGGCGAGAAGTTCAACGTGATGTTCACCCAGGGCAACTTCAATAATGACGTAGGCGTACCAAAGACGCTCTTCCGTCTCTCATCAGAGAATGAGATTGCCGTTGTAGAGATGGGTGCTTCCCATCCTGGTGACATCCGAAAACTCGTGGAATACGTGGAGCCAACCTGCGGTATGATTACCAACGTAGGCCGTGCCCACCTGTTGGGATTTGGCAGCTTCGAAGGCGTGAAGAAGACCAAGGGAGAGCTCTATGATTACCTCGCAGCCAACGATGCCCTCGTCTTCATCAATGCAGACAACGAGCATCTGATACAGATGGCTGAGCAGCGCAACATCAACCGCCTCATCACCTACGGCAAGGATGAAAACTGCGATGTATGGGGAGAAGTCATTTCCTGCGCTCCTTTCCTGAAGTTCCGCTGGCGCACCGAGAGTTTCGACTGGCATGAGGTTCAGACTCATCTCATCGGCTCTTACAATATCGACAACATGCTTGCCGCCATCACCATCGGTCTTCATTTCGATGTGAAGCCTCAGCAGATAGATCATGCCCTGGAGAACTACATCCCAAGCAACAACCGTTCGCAGTTGGAAGAGACGGCGCACAATAAGCTGGTGGTAGATGCCTACAATGCCAACCCATCTAGCATGGCAGCCGCCATCGAGAACTTCCGCGTGATGGATGTGCCTCATAAGATGGCAATTCTCGGACAGATGGGCGAGCTCGGCGAAGTGAGCCACGAGGAGCACCAGAAGGTAGTAGACCAGTTGCAGGCAGCCGGTCTTGAGAATGTATGGCTGGTGGGCGATGAGTTCAAGGATATTCCATGCAGCTACCGCAAGTTCCAGAATGTAGAGGAAGTGAAGGAAGCGCTCAAGCGAACCAGCCTCACGACCATTACATCCTCATCAAAGGCAGCAACAGTGTGAAGCTCTTCCAGCTTCCTGAGTTGTTATAAGAAATTTGAATGCACCCTGAAAAATTGATTTCAAGGATATAAAGAAGAATAAAAAAGTATCTTAGGATACTTGCTCATGTATCTTAAGATACTTGGCAATGTATCCTAAGATACTTTGCAATGTAGCTTCATGTGCCCATGAAGCCTGTTTCATCGGCCAACGAAATAAGTTTCATCTTAGGATGAAGCCTACTTGCTGCACATCCCCAGAAAATACTTATGAATCTCCAGACTTTCGTTCAGTTCCGGATGGAAGGCGGTAACTAGCTGGTTACCCTGGCGGGCAGCCACAATCTTGCCATCTACTTCAGCCAGAACCTCAGCATCTCCCCACACCTCTTTAATATAAGGAGCACGGATGAAAGTCATAGGGACATTTCCCTCGATGCCCTTCATCGGAGCCTCGATGTAGAAACTGCCCAACTGGCGACCGTAGGCATTTCTCAAAGCCGTGATGTCCATCGAAGCAATGCGCTGGCTAGGCTCGCCCTCAATCTTCTTGGCAAGAAGAATCAAGCCGGCACAAGTACCATAAACAGGCAAGCCGGCAGCAATCGCCTCCTTCACAGGCTCCATCAATCCCAGTTCATTCAAGAGTTTCGCCTGGGTGGTACTCTCACCGCCCGGAATAATCAAGCCATCCTTTGGCTGGTCCCAATCCTTCAACTGGCGAACCTCGAAACTATCCACGCCCAGCTGAGCCAACTTCTGTCTGTGCTCAGCAAAAGCGCCTTGTAAAGCTAATACTGCTATTCTCATAACATACTTATCTAATATAAAAGCCCCTTCTTGTGCAGGAGGGGCTCTTATCCGTTATCTCATTTATTACTTACCTCTTTCAGCCATGAGCAAAGCAATCTCCTGCTCATTGATACCTACCATTGCCTCGCCGAGATCCTCGCTCAACTCAGCCAGCATCTTAGGATCGTTGTAGTTGGTAACAGCCTTCACGATAGCCTGTGCACGCTTAGCAGGGTTACCGCTCTTGAAGATTCCAGAACCTACGAATACACCCTCGGCACCGAGCTGCATCATCAGGCAGCATCAGCTGGAGTAGCCACACCCCCGGCAGCGAAATTAACCACTGGCAACTTGCCGTTCTCGTGAACATACTTCACCAGCTCGTAAGGAGCCTGCAACTGCTTGGCTGCCTCGTAAAGTTCATCCTCGCTCATAGAAACCAGTCGGCGGATTTCGCTCTGCATCATACGCATGTGGGTAACAGCCTGAACCACATCACCTGTTCCTGGCTCACCTTTGGTACGGATCATCGTAGCACCCTCAGCAATACGGCGGAGCGCCTCGCCCAGGTTCTTGGCACCACAAACGAATGGCACGTCGAACTGAGTCTTGTCGATGTGATAAACATTATCAGCTGGAGAGAGCACCTCGCTCTCGTCGATATAGTCGATTTCGATAGCCTGAAGAATCTGAGCCTCAGCGAAGTGACCGATGCGGCACTTAGCCATTACAGGGATAGAAACAGCCTCCTGAATACCCTTGATCATCTTAGGGTCGCTCATACGTGAAACACCACCTGCTGCACGGATATCAGCTGGAATACGTTCCAGCGCCATTACTGCGCATGCACCTGCTGCCTCTGCGATTTTTGCCTGTTCTGGAGTTGTTACGTCCATAATCACACCACCCTTGAGCATCTGAGCCAAGTTGCGGTTCAATTCTTGTCTATTTTCTGCCATAATTCTTATATTTTTATTCAATTACGGCTGCAAAGGAAACATTTTTTAGCGAAATAGCAGAAAAATGTTCCATTTTCTGCAAACATTGAGTCATTTTGTATAAAGAGAGATTCGCAAATATATAAGAGATATTCCTGAATATATAAAGCAGTACACAGATTGTACTGCTAAGAGAAACCGAGAGGAGTTCACCTTCTGAACTTCTACATTTTTTGTATCTTAGCGAAATTTCGTAACGAAATTTTTCGATTATGGAATATAGAAGACCCATTCTTCAGGAAATGGATACTCAAGAATATGATTGGGTAAGATTATATACAGAGAAATCGCCAGCAAAGCTGTAAAAAAGCTTCGCTGGCGATTCTGCAAGAGAGAGGTTTATCTATGTGTTAAAAATACTAACTCATAGTTTTATGGTTCCTAAGTCTATGAGTTCCGAGGTGGAAAACATAGAGATAAAAAGAAAAAATAAACACGGACAAATTGAATTTGTCCGGACAAATTGTCCGGTAGCTTATAAGTTACTAATATTAACCCTTTACAAGCGACCGGACAAAGAGCCGGACAAATTCAATTTGTCCGTG
>ENA-OQBJ01000327-OQBJ01000327.1-human-gut-metagenome-genome-assembly--contig:-NODE-327-length-25616-cov-11.981639_pt1 | contig 25616 bp, 23 predicted proteins | sample MGYA00242743_ERZ504545 | MGnify/ENA primary metagenome ERZ504545 (study PRJEB26092, sample SAMD00036252) | human gut metagenome | host: Homo sapiens | study: EMG produced TPA metagenomics assembly of...
AGAAAAGAGAAGAAACTAACATATATTAAACAAAGACCGCCATACTTTTTCATAAAAGCATGGCGGTTTTCCCTAAAACATAATAGATAAGCTTTGCCTTTAAGGGCAAACTTGAATCATCAAGTAGCCTAGTCTATTACCAATCCTTTTTTCCCTAATATAAACTAAACCTGTTTTCCTATTTAAATCAACATACTAAATCAACAAAAGGAATTTTCTTTATCATTAAATACTTTTAGAAGACTTGAAGTGGTAATTAAACCATTAAAACTACTGTTTTCTGATTTCGTTTGCAAAGTTATATCATTTTTTTCAAAGTTGTATACCTAAGTAGCATTTTGGTAAAAAATCAGCCTACCAAAGAAACAGATAACTCATTAAGAATCAGAAGCTTTAATATATTAACTATTTTTATCTAAAGTAAATAGCATTATATGAAAGGAAATTTGTATCTTTGCACCACAAAACGGACAAAAGGACGAAAATAACATTTAAAAGACAATTTTATTATAATTATAAAGAAGCATTAAAGATGAAACTACTTATATATTACTTCTTTTGCTTACTATGCCATTGGCTGCTCAAGGCAAAACGGACGAGAAGACTTTATTGGATCGTATTGACAAGATGATTGAAAACGACCAATATTATCAGGGAATCAAGGAAAAGGAATTGAAACATCTGAAGCGGCAAGCTTATGAAGCTGAAGACAACCAAACCCGACTACTGTTTCTTGACAGCATATATCATGCCTATAGCGCTTACCGCTACGATTCAGCATACGCATATATGAAACAGGGGCTTGAATTGGCAGAAAAATGTCATAACACCTATTATATCTTACGCAACCAGATAAACCAGGCGTCAATACTTTCGGTAAGGGGTTTTTATAGCAAAGCAGAAAACATACTCAAATCTCTCAATCCTGATGAGATGCCATACCAGTTGAAGCTATACTATTACTTCACATACGCCTGGCTCTACAGCTATTGGGAATCATACTCCAAGAACTCAGATTACGCCGAAGAATTCCGTGCCCAGAAGAAACATTATATGACCCTTCTGATACAGAGTTTCAACGAAAACAATAAGCATAACGTCTTCTATCAGTATCTCATGGGCGAATACGCCTATCTCCACAACCCTACCAGCAAGGAATCGCTCAACTATTATCTGAAGGCACTGAAGATGTCGCCAGCCAAATCCCGTATCCATGCCATGTCAGCTTATGGTATAGCCAGATATTACAAAAATACCGGCAAATTCGACCTTTACGAGGAATATCTCGTAGAGGCATCCGTGAGCGATGGATTGTGCCAACTCAAAGAAACTGTTGCGCTTCAAAAGCTAGCCTACTACATCTTTAAAAAGGATGCGAGCAACAGTAAGAGAGCTGCCAAATATATCCAGCACACTATGGAAGATGCACAGTTCTTCAACAACCAACTGCGCATGATGGAGATTTCCAACATCCTTCCAGTCATCGCTTCAGCCAACCAGCAGGCTGCCGAGCGCTCTCGTACCCGCTTTCTTTGGGGGTTCATTGGTGTAAGCATAGCGCTGGTCATCATCCTTATCCTCTCCTTAGTCAACAACCGACAGAAGAACAAGCTGAAGAAAAACAAGGCTGAGATTGAAGAACAGAACGAGAAGCAGAAAGAGATGAATGCACAGCTCACCGAACTGAACCAGCAGCTGGTAGAGACCAATATCAAGCGAGAGACCTACATGCGCCTCTTTATGGACATCAGTGCGGCTTATATCAGCAAGTTATCAGATTATCGCAAACTGGTAAGCCGTAAGATCAAGGCAAACCAGACCACCGATTTGCTGAAGAGTCTCAACACCCATAAATTGGAAGAAGAGGAATCACAGATGTTCTACAACCGGTTCGATAAGGCATTCATGGAGTTGTATCCGGGTTTCGTTACAGAATTGAACAAGCTTCTGCTGCCAGAATGTCAACTGGAAGTTCCTACTACGCACGACCTGACCACTGAGATTCGCATCTTTGCCCTGATGCGACTGGGTGTAACCGACAGCCAGGAGATTGCCACCCTGCTGCATTACTCCACCCAGACCATCTACAACTACAAGTCTGGAATGCGAGCAAAGGCGATTAATCGAGATACATTCGAATCAGATATCAATCAGCTTTGCCACATCATTAATAGTTAATAGTTTATAGCATAAACCGCTTTGACAATCTTGCTCAACGGCGCAGCCTCTATAAACTATAAACTATTAACTGTAAACTATTAACTAGCTTCTGTGTATCACGGTTCCGTTAGCCTGATGCGTAGCAAGAACCAGCACCTCAGCTATTTGCACGTGTTCTGGGGCACTTGCAGCATAGAAGCTACATCAGCTATATCATCGCCATTTAGAGGCTCTATGCCGCGGTAAACGTTGTCTGCGCGGTTCTGGTCACCATGGAACGGATGTTAGAGAAGTTGGTTTCAACCAAACCCGGTTTCACATTGGTAACACGCACTTTCGTATGTGCCACATCAATGCGCAAGCCGTCTGTAATAGCCTTTACAGCCGCTTTGGTAGCACAATATACATTACCTCCCGCATAAGCAGCATCACCCGCCACACTACCTATATTGATTACATGACCATGATTACGCTCCACCATACCAGGTACAATCAGGCGAGTCATGGTTAAGAGTCCCTTGATATTGGTATCAATCATCTGATCCCAATCCTCAAAATCGCCCTCATATTCAGGTTCCAGTCCACGTGCGAGTCCCGCATTATTGATAAGCACATCCACATTGCGCCACTCCTCAGGGATGTAATCCACCGCTTTCTTGGCAGCTTCACGGTTACGTACATCGAAAGCCAAGGCAAGCACCTCAACGCCCTCAGCCTCGAGTTCTTTCTTCAGGATTTCCAACTTTCCCGTATTTCTACCTGTAAGAATCAGGTTATAGCCGCCACGGGCAAAACGACGTGCACAACCTTCGCCAATACCGCTTGTTGCGCCTGTAATAAGAGCAATTTTATTCATATTCTTTGATACTTTGAATTATACTTAGAACTTTTGATACTTTGAACTTTATGATTAGCGAAGCAATTGAATTCTTCACTCTTCACTTAAAGAATAAGGACTCTGACCTCAGCATTCGCCATTTTCTCTATCTGGTTCATCGGACGTTTATAATAAACACTCTGGATAGCCTTGTTGATGATGCCATGCCCCACAGCAAGAACGGTCTGATCAGGATAAGTAACCTTGAGCCAGGTAAGGAAATTCTGGGCTCTTGATTTCATCTTTTCCAGCGTCTCTATGTTGTCCGGCCAATCCTTTGGGTCCTTCGGCAGGTCAGGGATGAATTTGCCCGTAAAATCGCCCCAATCACGCTCTCTGAGCAAGGGAGTGGTGACAACGGGATGCGAGCCGGCGATAATTTCACAGGTCTGTATACTGCGATAGAGATCGCTCGATACGAAAACATCGATAGGTGTACCCGCCATTTTCCTGGCCACTTCCTCAGCCTGCTCAATACCTTTCATATTGAGCTTTCCCGGTGTTTGTCCCTGCATAATTTGCGCCTTGTTATCTACCGTTTCACCATGGCGCACCAAATATAATTTTGTCATTGTCTTTACTTTTTCCGTCTATATCAAAAATGAGTTTTTACTTTTCCTAAGTCTATACTCCAGACATAGTTTTTACTTTCACTAAGTCTCTTTCCAAGACATCATGATTCTGATTTTGCTTACAAAATTACGGCTTTCTATCGAGACCAACAAATAATTTGCGTTAAATATAGCAATAATTAGCGTTAAATATAGCAATAATTTAAGTTTATATAAAAAACTTCTTGCTAGTTTCGGATTTCTTTCGTAACTTTGCCCCAAAATAACAAAATCAGTTTTAGTATGAAGGTAATACACAGTTCAATATTCCGCGCAGTATGCGCCATCATCGTAGGAGTCCTGCTCATCCAATATCGTGAGCAGACCGTCACCTGGATAACCATCGCCATCGGTGTTTTGTTTTTCCTTTCAGGTGTCATCTCCCTTGCCAGTTATTGGGCAGCCAAGCGCAATGCAGAGAAGATGCAGGGCCAGATTCTGTCTGATTCCAATGGTAAGCCTATCATGGGCATGATGCCTAAATTCCCGCTTGTGAGCGTAGGCAGTCTTATCCTAGGATTGCTGCTTGCCCTGATGCCTCAGGTGTTTATCGCCTGGCTGATGTTCATCCTGGCGTTCATCCTGATTTTGGGCGCTCTGACCCAGTTTGTCAACCTGGCTTCAGCAGCTAAGATGGGACGCGTAGGCATTCTCTTTTGGCTCTTCCCTTCAGCCCTTCTTCTGCTGGGTCTGCTCGCCATCATCAAGCCTTCAGCCATCGCCTCTGCTCCTCTTTTCATCATCGGTTGGGGTATGCTCATCTATGGAGTAGTAGAGCTTCTCAACGCCTTTAAAGTCTCCAACAACAAGAGAATCTGGCTGAAGAACCAGCAGCAGAAACAGGATTCAAAGGAGATTTATGTGGATGTAGAGGAAGTGAAGAACGAAGAGTAAAACAACGAAATCATTATATCATCATATATGAATAAAATTAAGTCTCTCTTTGCCTGGTTATGGCAAAAGTTTCGCGTATTCTGTACCTGGTACAAAGGATTGTATCAGGGCAGAGCGTGGTATACCAAGACCCTCGTTGCTTGGCAAGTTGTATAGTCGCCTTCATCTTGTATCTGGGCGCAGTAGATATCAACTTCTTATGGCTCTTCGGCAAGTCACCTGGCTATTTCTCAGGCATCCTGGACCCACAGACCTCAGAGGCCTCTGAAATCTATTCGGCTGATGGAAAGCTCATCGGCAAGTATTTCAACGAAAATCGTACTCCGGTAGAATATGATGAGGTAACACCTGATTTCTTCAAGGCACTGGTAGATACCGAGGATGAACGATTCTACAAGCATATCGGTATCGACCCTATCGGTGTGTTTGCTGCTGCCAAGGATGCACTCCTCCATCATAACGGGCGCGGTGCTTCTACCATCACACAGCAGCTGGCGAAGAACATGTTCCGTGTACGTTCGCAATATTCTACCGGTTTGCTGGGCAAGATTCCTGTACTCCGCCTGCTCATCATCAAGAGCAAGGAGTGGATCATCGCGGTTAAACTCGAAACGGTGTTCAGCAAGAAGGAAATCATCACCATGTATGCTAATACGGTAGATTTCGGTAGCAATTCCTATGGTATCAAAACCGCAGCGAAGACCTACTTCAACACCACCCCTAAGGAGTTGACCACCGGTCAGGCTGCCGTGCTCGTGGGCATGCTCAAAGCTACCACCTACTACAACCCACGCACCAACCAGAGAACAGTCTTGCACGCCGCAACACCGTATTATATAATATGGTGACACATGGCGATCTCTCAAAAGACAGATACAATGAACTGAAAGATGAGCCTATCAAGCTCGATTTCAAGGTAGAAGAAAACTACGACGGACAGGCTAAATACTTCCGTGAGGCAGTAGCCAACTACCTGAAAGACTGGTGTAAAGACGAAGGTTACGACCTCTATACCAGCGGTTTGAAGATTTATACCACCATCGATACCCGCATGCAGAAGTATGCAGAAGATGCAGCCCGCAAGCAGATGAAACAGGTACAGCAGAACTTCAACAACCACTGGAGCATCCGCCGTACCCAGGCAGGCAAAGGCAACTGGATGGGTCAGGATCCTTGGCAGGATGAGAACCACAACGTGATACCAAACTTCATCCAGGGCATCGCCGAACGCCAGCCATTCTACAAGGCATTGATAGCCCGCTTCCCTAACAATCCCGACTCAGTAAACTATTACTATAAGGAGTGGGTTCACCCGGTTAAGGTATTCGATTATGACAAGGGCAGCATCACGATGAACATGACATCAGAAGACTCCATCAAGTATATGACCACCTTCATGCACTGCGCCTTTGTAGCCATGGAACCACAGACCGGAGCAGTAAAGGCATGGGTGGGCGATATCGACTTCGACCACTGGAAGTATGACAAGGTTACAGCCGAGCGCCAGCCTGGTTCTACCTTCAAGCTCTTTGTTTATACCGAGGCAATGAATCAGGTTTAACCCCTTGTGACAAGCGTCGCGACGAATATATCTCTATGGAGGTATACGATAAGAAGAAGCACGAGATGACCACCTGGCGTCCATCCAATGCCAACGGTTCGTTCTCGGGCGACAGCATCCCATTGAAGAGTGCCTTTGCCAAGAGTATCAACTCTGTGGCTGTAAGATTAGGACAGGAGATGGGCATCAAGCGCATCATCGAGACAGCCAAGAAGATGGGTATCAACAGTCCGCTGGATGACACCCCTTCTCTCGCCCTCGGTTCCAGCGATGTCAACCTCCTGGAGATGGCATGCGCCTACAGCACCATTGCCAACAATGGCAAGCACCACGACCCGGTATTGGTTACCAAGATTGTAGACCACGACGGTAAAGTGGTTTACGAGGGCCCTACCGATTCCGAGCAGGTGATACCTTACAAGAGTGCCTTCCTCATGCAGCAGCTCTTACAGGGCGGTATGAAGGAGCCGGGAGGTACATCCCAGAGTCTCTGGGGCTATGTAGCAACTACCGTGATACCGAGTTCGGTGGCAAGACTGGTACCACCAACAACCACTCCGATGCCTGGTTCATGTGTGTGAGCCTAAGCTCGTAGTTGGTGCCTGGGTAGGAGGCGAATACCGCTGTCTCCACTTCCGCACCGGAGCATTGGGTCAGGGTTCGAGAACCGCTCTTCCTGTGTGCGGTTACTTCCTCCAGAGTGTCTTTGGCGACCCAGCCTTCCAGCAGTATCACGGCAAGTTTGACAAGCCACAGGACAGCGATATCACCCGCGATATGTACATCTGTGCAAGCTATGCACCAAAGCCAAAGGTAGATACCACCAAGGTAGACAGTACCGCCTTCCAGGAAGAGATCGTTCTCGATGACGAAGGCACCCCTATCATCCGCGAGGTTCCTGCCAAGAAGGCTGAAAGCGAATCTGCCACCGGTACAGCCACCACAGAAGAAAAGAAAGAGAAGAAGAAGCTAAGCCAACGGAACAGCCTGTCAACTTCGATGATCTTTAAATTTAGTTTATAGTTTATAGTTTATAGCGCTACGCCGTTTAGCAAGAAGGCAATTTAATGTGGCTTATGCTATAAACTATAAATTATAAACTATAAATTAAATACAATGATTGATCTCGACAACCCGGAGTTGCAGAATGCACTCCAAATCATACAGTTTACCCGTCGTTCGCTTTTCCTTACCGGAAAGGCGGGGACGGGTAAATCTACTTTTTTACGTTATATAGCCGCCAATACCAAGAAGAAACATATCATTCTTGCCCCAACAGGCATTGCGGCCATCAACGCCGGAGGAAGCACGCTCCACAGCTTTTTCAAGCTTCCTTTCCACCCGCTGCTGCCCAACGACAGCATGTATTCCGTCCGCAACATCCGCAACACCCTGAAGTATAATTCAGAGAAGATAAAGATTATCCGCGAGGTAGAGCTCATCATCATCGATGAGATCAGTATGGTTCGTGCCGATATCATCGATTTCCTGGACAAGATATTGCGGGTATATTGCCGCAACATGCGAGAGCCTTTCGGGGGCAAGCAGCTGCTTCTGGTGGGCGATATCTTCCAGCTGGAGCCTGTGGTAAGAGAGGACGACCGCCGTCTGCTCAGTCCCTTCTACCGCAGCAGTTTCTTCTTCGATGCCAAGGTGTTCGAATACTTCAAGCTCGTGAGCATCGAACTCAAGAAGGTATACCGTCAGAGCGATCCCGTTTTCATCAGCATCCTCGACATATCCGCACGTCTCAGGTGCCCATGCAGGATCTACAGCGCCTCAACCAGCGCGTGGGAGCCCAGCTCGATGAGAGCGATTCCAAACTTGCCATCACCCTCTCTACACGCCGCGATACGGTAGATTACATCAACGACAGCCAGCTCCAGTGTCTTCCGGGAGAGCCTTGCCTCTTCCGTGGCCACATACAGGGCGAGTTTCCGGAGAGCAGTCTCCCTACCCTATCGAGCTTTACCTCAAGACGGGGGCTCAGGTTATCTTCATCAAGAATGATATCGAGCATCAGTGGGTGAATGGCACGCTGGGCACCATCATCGGTTTTGATGAGGATGAGGATGCCAAGATTTATGTGCGCACCGAGGAAGGCAAGGATGTGATGGTGGAGCCTGCGGCATGGAGCAACATGAGATACCATTTCAATGAGGTTGAGAAAAAAATTGAGGAGGAAGAGATTGGCAGATACGAGCAGTACCCCATCCGTCTGGCTTGGGCGATAACGGTTCATAAGAGCCAGGGCCTCACCTTCAACCAGGTGAAGATTGATTTCACGGGTGGTGTCTTTGCGGGCGGACAGACGTATGTTGCCTTGTCCCGCTGCACCAGTCTCGAGGGCATCAGTCTTCAGGAGCCGTTGCGTCAGAGTGACGTTTTCGTGCGCAATGATGTCAAGCAGTTTGCCCGTCATTACAACGACCAGAGCACCATCAATACAGCGCTTACCCAGAGTAAGGCCGACAAGCAGTATCATGATGCCGTCAAGGCTTTGACAGGGGCGAAATGCAGTCGGCTCTCGATAACTTCTTCCTTGCCATCCACAGTCGTTATGACATCGAGCAGCCGCTTGCCAAGCGTTTCATCCGCAAAAAGCTGAACAGGGTGAACGAGCTTCAGGCAGAGAACGAGCGGTTGCGTGAAGAAATAAGAAAGAAGGATGAAGAGAAGGAGAAGCAGCATAAGTTCCTCAAGCGCCTTGCTACGGAGTATGTGATCATGGGCAAGGAGTGCGAAAAAGAGGGCATGAAAGAGGCTGCCATCATGAATTACCGCAAGGCCCTCACCCTTTATCCTGAGCACCCGGAGGCGAAAAGAAGGCTTTTAAAGGTAAAAAAGTAAAAGGGTAAAAAGCAATATAGATAAAACAAAAAAACAGGCAAAATGATTTTGCCTGTTTTTTTATTAACTATAAGCTGAAAAGCTCTATTAACTATAAACTTTCAACTATAAACTATCATCTAGTACCATTGTACCGCGTTGGAATAACCACTTCTCTTGTCGTATTTCAGCGCATCTGTCAAGGTGGCTGCGTTACAACGGAAGGTGAAGTTGTAGCTCGTATATGGAGCGAGAACCACAGAACAACTCATGTTAAAACAGTGAAGATCACGAGCCAGACTGGCGGTGGTCATACTGATCTTGTGGTTGTCAAAATCATAACCGGATGAGAAACTGATGTTCCAGCCATCACTGATTCTTACGTTACCACTCATGTTTAGAGTCTGGGTAAACTTATATGCATAGCGCATCGTCTTCTCATTGAACTTTTCTCTTCGCGTATCCTCGCGCATTGTTACACCATAACCGAAGGTCAGCGACCATGGCATCTTGAACGCCATATAACCGTCGGCATCCGTTTCAGCCTTGCCGCCCTTCTTGGCAGCCGTCTTACCCTTCTCCATGCTGTCGTCTACGTTGCTCTCGATGTCGGTATCCAGACCTTCATCGTCATCATTATTGCGCTGGCTGTTCTTCTTGTCGTCCTCATCATCGCCCCCGCCAAAGAGTTTCTTCAGTTTCTCCGGGTTCAGTGTGAACGAGAAGTTCTGCGACATACCCTGGAATCGGCCGAACCTGCCCTTGCCCCACTCCGTATGGGTACCTACATAAACATTGTTCTGGTCGTCCAGCTCGTAGGCATAGGTGGCAAACACAGCGTTCATGTTGAAGGTATAGTTCTTCCACCACTTCAGTCTGAGCTTGATGTTCATATCGCTCCAAGGGCGAACCTTGGCTGCAGTATTGTAACTCATGTTGATGTCGAACGCATCGATGATACTGATTTTCTTGTATCCGGTAGAGTCCTTGTCGCTCTTCACCTTCATCTCGATGTTGTTGCCCAGGGTAAACGAGATATTACCACTCTTACCCTTTCCCGGTGCACCATAGAGGGCATTGGCATACTTCGAGTAGCTCACCAGCGATACGTTTCCGTCGGCATCGGTCTTCTGGTAGGTGTCCCAGTAGCCGTAGCGTGAAGCTCCGAAGTCTGGGGCATAGCTGAAGCTCACCGTAGGCGTAAACACGTGGCGCACAGCCTGTATCTTATCTCCGAAGAGCTTGCGGCTTGGTATGTAGAAACCATAGAGTTTGGTAGAGAGCCCTACGCTCATGTTCCAGTTATACACGTTGTTGAAACCGTAGATGGTATCACATTTCTCCGTCTGGCTGGCTTCATCCCATGATCTCTCCACCTTGTTGGTATACATACGGTCGGTGAAATTGAACGATGGGTTCACGTTGAGATATTTGAAGAGCGTGAATGTAGCGCTCACCGGTATCTGGTGCTGCCATCCGTTTCTCCAGTCCTTGATGAGTGAACTGTGCATCAGCTTATCCTCTTTGGTATTGATGCTGTTAGAGATGTGTCCCGTATAGCTCATGGCTATCTTCTCGTACCATTTCTCATCGCCCACCATCTTCTTTCTTCTGAACGGATAGAAGCGGGAGATGCTGATGTTGAGGTCGGGCAGCGTCATGGCGATGGATGAATTGCGCATGTTCTGCGAGAGGTTGGCGGTGGAACTGAGCGTCATACCGATGCTTGAGAACGAGGTGCTCCAGTTGACAGATGAGGTTCGCGTACTCTGCGTCATCGTCTGCGGATTGTAGAGCGAATTGAGGTTGTTGCGTTCGTAGCTCGATGTGGCGAAGTTCACACTTGCCGAAAGTGAACTGTACGGGTTTGCCTTGCTATCCTGGCGGTGGCTCCATTGCAGTTTGAAGCTCTCCTGCTCGGTAAAGTCTGGCATTCCCTTGTCGCCGTTCTTCGTATCCTGGTAACTGAAGAAGAAGGAACCCGAGTATTTGTATCTCTTTCGGTAGTTGCTGGCTGCGAGAGTCCCCACGATCCCTTGGTATAAATCTCGCCCAGCAGCTTCAGGTCCCATTTATCACTCATGGCGAAATAATATCCGCCATCTCTGAGATAGAATCCTCGTGCCGTTTCATCGCCGTAGGTTGGCATGATGAAACCGCTGCTGTAGCTCTTGGTGAACGGGAAGAAGCCGTAAGGGATGGCAAGCGGCATAGGCACATCGCACACCACGAGATAGGCTGGTCCGAATACCACATCCTTGCCCGGCCTTACCTTGGCTCGGGAGAGCGAAATGTAGAAGTCGGGATGCGGATCATCGCAGGTGGTATACCTTCCGTGCTGCAGATAGATGACTCCCGATGAGTCGCGTTTCGACTTCATACCGGTCAGGAATCCGTCTTGCTGTTCTGTATATACATTATTAATAAGGGCCTTCTTGCTCTTGAAGTTGAATTTGATGGTGTCGGTATCATAGGTATCGCTACCCATCTTGAAGACAGGTTTGCCCTTGATGCCTCCCTCCGCCGTACTGTCGGGTGTACCCATCGCCTTCACGTTGCTCTTGTCCATATCCATGGAGATGCGGTCGGAACTGAGGTCCATGTTGGTATACTTCACATTGGAGTTTCCGTAGAGATATGCACCTTGTTCTTGGCATCGTATACGAGAGAGTCGTCCGCCTGATAGTTAACCGGTGCGTCTACTCCACCCTGTTTCTTCCTGGCGATACTGTCGAGGCGAATACTGTCATCCACCACTTTATTATGTTTCCATATAGCTTTCTGCAGCGAGTCCATCTGCGTAGTGTCGTCAGCCTGTTTCAGCTTGGGTTTTATTTCGTTGCCCAGCGAGTCTACGAACACACTGTCTCCCACGCTGTCCACGGTTTCCGTCTTCTCCTTCTTCTTTTTCTTTTTCGAATCGGGCATACCCGGATTAGCCACCATCATACAGGAGATGGTAGCGAGCAGCAGCATAGCTATCGTCGATTGTTTTCTCATTCAATAAATTAGAATTCTATTCAAACATGCGTTCCCATTGCTGGAAGCGTTTTACTCCTTCCTCGCCGAACTTCATGAGACTTTTTTCTGCTTTCTCAATCGTTTTTTCCTGGTCGAGGTGAGTTTTGCTGAAGAATTTATCAGCGTAGCAAATCACCTTCTCCTCCATGGTTTCCGGCAGGAAATCCTGATGTGGCAGGGGCAGGTTCTGTGCTATGATTTGTGCCTCTGTGATGCCTGCACCGGTATGGCGCTCACATACGCGGGCATGTCGCTCATATCCTTCCTTGCGCAGGATTTCTGCTCCCAGTCGTCCATGGCAGATGTAGGGCTGCGAGCCGAAACACTGTATGCCTGGGGCATCGGTCATGAAGATGCCGAGGTCGTGGAGCATAGCTGCTTCTTCGATAAACTGGGCATCGAGTTGCAATTCGGGATGATACGAAACAATCTGTAGCGCTTTTCGCGCTACAGATTGGCTATGTGTAATGAGGATATGCCGAAGCTCATTATCCTCAGGATAATACTTATCAATAATTGCTTGATAATTCATTTCTATTATATTTACTCAGCGTTGCGCTCGATGTAAGCAATAACATCGCCCTTGCGCACCTTGCTGCCCTGCTTGGCATTGATTTCTACGAGCTTGCCGCCCAATGCTGCCGGGATGGTTTCAAACTCGCCCCAAGGAGCCTGGATATAGCAGAAGGCATCACCTTCCTTATATTCCTTACCGATGTATGGCTCTACAGCTGGCTGGCACTCGCCCTCGCCCTGGAATTCCCAGAAGAGCTGGCCGGCTACTGGTGCCACGATGGCATCTGCCTTGGCGTGCTTGAACTCTGCAAGCTGTGCAGGAGTAAGGGTTGTACCGAGCTTGGCATCCTTTGCCTTCTGAAGGTCGGCCAGGAAGTTCTTCTTTGCCTGTCCGCTCTTGTAGTTGCGATACTGCTCTGGGTGCATAGCGAGCTCGAAGAGTTCCTCGTCGTCCTGACCGTAATCCCAACCGTTCTCGTCCATCTCCTTCTTGAAGTCGTCGAGGGCATTAGTAAGCAATGTGTGAGCATCTACGTCGGTAAACTCGCGGCCCTGCTTCTTGGCGAGCTCTACGAGTTCTGGGTCGATAGTTCCAGGAATCTTACCGCTCTTACCGAGAATCATACCCCACATAGAGTCGTCCATCATGACGAAGCGGCCCTTGCCCTGCTCCATGGTGAGGAGGTTCATCAGTGAGATGTTCTTTACATACTGGCTGAATGGGGTTACCAATGGAGGATAACCTACGCGTGGCCATACATACTCTACCTCGTCGAAGAGCTTGATGAGCAGGTCGTCCATAGACAACTCTTCCTCACCCTTCTTCTTGCGGATGTTGTTGATGGTCTGACGCATACCGCCGAGGTCTGCCATCATACTTCCCATCATACCGCCAGGGAGACCGCAACCGAGCAACAATGAAGACATGATCTTGTTACCTGGGTTGATGAAGTAGCCGAGCCACTCGTCGATGAATTCCTGAGTCATGGCACGAGCCTTCATATAAGCGCTCATGTTGATTTCAGGCACCTCGAAGCCCTCGTTCTTCAGCATGCTGATAACTGAGATTACGTCTGGGTGAACCTTACCCCATGACAATGGCTCGATGGCTGTATCGATGATGTCGGCACCATTGTTGCATACCTCGAGGATAGAAGCCATAGAGAGACCAGGACCAGAATGGCCGTGATACTGGATGATAATCTGTGGATACTTGTCCTTGATCATCTTGGTGAGTTTGCCGAGGAATGCTGGCTGGCCGATACCTGCCATATCCTTCAAACAGATTTCCTCTGCACCGGCAGCAATGAGCTGGTCGGCGATGTTCATGTAATATTCCAGGGTATGAACAGGAGAGTTGGTGATACAGAGTGCACACTGTGGAGTCATGCCGCCCTCCTTGGCCCACTTGATAGAAGGAATGATGTTGCGCACATCGTTCAGTCCGTCGAAGATACGTGTGATGTTGGTACCCTGCTTAGCCTTTACCTTATACATAAGGGCGCGCACGTCGTCAGGCACAGGATACATACGAAGAGCGTTCAATCCGCGGTCGAGCATGTGAGTCTTGATACCCACCTCGTTGAAAGGTTTGCAGAATGCGCGTACGGCATCGTTAGGGTTTTCACCTGCCAGCAGGTTAACCTGTTCGAAGGCACCGCCGTTAGTCTCTACACGGCTAAAGCATCCCATTTCAATGATAACTGGGGCAATTTTAGCCAACTGATCCTTGCGTGGCTGGAACTTACCAGAGCTCTGCCACATGTCTCGATAAACGAGACTGAACTGAATTTTCTTCTTCATTATTCTTGTTCTTTTTCTTTATATTCGATGTATGAATTAAATTCCAAGGTGCAAAATTAGACAAAAAAATCGAGAAATCGTCCTATTCGCCTCTTTTTTTATATTTATTATGTAATTTACTTCAATATTTCCTTCTTCATCTTACTGTTCAGCTTCTCGGCTGCAGCATGGGCCTTGGCGTTGGCCTTCATCGCATTGAGCGAGCGGTGGAAACCCTGGATGCGGCCCTCACGATCAGAGAGGGCCAGACTGTCGCCCTTCATATATACAAAGGTGAAGGTATCGCGCTTCGTCTTTTCGTTGATCACCACGCCATCCAGCTCGCGGTGGCCCTGCACCAGAATCAGTTTGCCGTTATAGGCATGCCATTCCGTATACTGAGGCACATCAGGATATTCTACCGGGCTGTCGTCGTCCACATCTTTATTTATCATCACCCTGCCCACGGCCATCGCCTCGCTCATTCGCTTCAGGGTGAAGCCATACTGGCGCGGCACCATATAGGTTTCTACGATGCTGTCGGGCATATTGGCAAGGATTCTCGCCTGCTGGCGCTTGCTCAGATGCGATACATCGCGCAGCTTCGGCATCACCGGATAGGTCCAGGTGGCCTTCAGCTGGTCCAGGTCTATCACCATGTCGGCACGGTTCTTCTCATCCTTCTCCTCGCATGGCATCACGCAAACCCAGTCGCCCACCTCTATATCTCCAAACACCTGATGGTTGCGAGTGGCATCCAGAATGTTGTATCTTACGGGGTCGCCACCTCCGTTGGGCAGCAGCACCAGCGCGGTATCCGAGCAGCCCAGGCAGGCAAGTCCGTAGATAGCCCTGTCGCCCTTTGCCGGTTTCGAGAGGCTGATGGCGAGTTTCGAATTGTCCATACGTGGTGGTTTCTTTCCCCTGTGGCATGCTGCGAGGGTTGTGGCGGCTAGCGCCAGTGTGAGTATTGTCTTGACTTTCATCTTTCTATTCATTATTTCAAATGCAAAACTACAACTATTTTTTGGAAGAGCCAAATATTGAATCGTAAAATAATTAAAAAAATAGGTGATATATTTTGTAGTGTCTCGATTTTGCATTACCTTTGCAACCGTTTTTTGGGATCAACCTCCCCCTCGTCCTGCCACACACGCCGGATGATGAAAAGAAATAGGACCAACTCAAGAATTATATGCAACAAGAGAATATGACAGACAAGACTAATACACACGCTCTCCCGGTATGGACCGAGGTAGAGTATACCGCATTATGCAAAAACCCGTACCTGTTAACCCCATTCTTCATCCCTAAGGAGGCGAAGTGCTTCACGTGCCGCGAAGATGGCACGAGGGAAGAAGAAAGAATGGTTTTCCTCGTTTTCAAATCTACTGCAGCCCCTGCTGATGCCGAATGGAAGATGATCCTGTTCCGGGCGAGATGTGGGTGCGAGCGCTGGGCGATGACGATGAGGAGATTGAGCCTGCAAGGTGATTTACCTGGTCAGGACATCGAGGATTTCATCCGTGTAGCCGCTGAGGACGACCAGACCATCACCTTCGATTTCTGGTGGCGCCACGGCGAGGTGAAGGTGGAGAAGGCTGAGAAGACGGATGACGGATTCGTATGCCGCAAGGATGATTTCGGCGATGACGGACTGGCTGTTACCCTGATTCCTGAGGACGGCGGCAATCCGGTTGTCCTCCGCCTTCAGATTCCTTACATCGGTTTCTCGCTCTACGATGCCGAGGGCAACAAGGTGCATGGCGAGCTGAGCATTCCGCAGGATAAGGTAGATGACTACACCTACGAATTTGTGGGCGATGACAACAACGACCGTTTCACCCTTCAACTCGACAGCAACAGGCTGGTTTACATGTGTGTATTGCGCCATGAGGACCATCAGCTGGTGGTTCGCAACCAGCGCGACCGTCTTTCGGTAGTAGATCAGATTCCTACCGAGGGCAAGCTTTCTGAGTTGCTGATGAACACGAATTCTGCGCTCATCAAGAACAGAAATCACCGTTGGCGCATTCAGATTGAGGGCACCACGCTGTCTCACGAGGTTGAGTTGAATGTGGATGCAGCCTCTCTGGTAGCGTTTGCTGAGGAGCAGATGCAGAAGGGCATGGAGATTGACGAGCTGGGGCAGCATCTGATGGCATTGGAGCAGAAGTATCATTTCCAGTGGTTCTGGCTGAATGAGGATGACTGGAGTCATGACAATCCGGTGTTCGACATGTTCATGAAGCAGCTTTGTGCCTTTTCGTATGTCAGTCAGAATCCTGTTCAGGCAGATGCGTTGATGGCAAGGAACTACAAGCGTAAGATTCGCCGTTACAGCAGTATGCTGAAGGCTCACAAGCGTGGCGAGTTGAATCTTTTTGAGGAGAGTGATGAGGTGCGAGCCGAGTATCTCCGCATCTTCCAGGGTTTCCACCAGCCTTTCGTAGAGGCCTTTGAGAAGGAGGAAGAGGAATAATCTTTTAAGTTTTATCCCTCACTTTTCCTCTTCTCAAAACGTTAATCATCTGATAATAAGAGAATTATCTATTTAGGAAAGCGTGATGGATAGATAAAATGTTTACAATATCCATCACGCTATCCATCACTAATAGCCTTCATCTATCACGTTTTTCAGCTTATCTTCTTGCAAAAAGCAAGAAGATCTTTGCAGAATATGGTTATGGGACCTGGCGAAAACGGACCACACGTTGTGCTGCGCTGACTCACGGATATTACTGCATCGGGTTACAGATATTACTGCGTCGGGATACAGATATTACTGCGTCGGGTTACAGATATTACTGCGTCGGGTTACAGATATTACTGCGTCGGGTTACAGATATTACTGCGCCGGGTTACGGATATTACTGCGTCGGCTAGCGCAGACGTATCCGTAGGCTTATTGAGACGGCTGAATCTGCTAACTGAGACGGCTGAATTCGCTGACAGAACTACTTGAATAGCCCGACCGGGATAAAAACAAAGCGGGCGGACCTCTTTTCACGAAGAAGGCCGCCCTGTTTCCTAATTAAACTTTGTTGCATTAAAGAAATGCAATGCTTGAGCAAAAATATTTTTATTTCTCTATCAGTCCCTCTACATACTTGCAGAGGATACCGATGCCCTTGAGGTTTTCGCCACCTTGCGGAATGATGATGTCAGCATAGCGCTTGGTGGGTTCGATAAACTGCTCGTGCATCGGCTTCAGGACCTTGAGGTATCGGTCTACCACCATCGATACGGTGCGACCCCTGTCGATGGTATCACGCTGAATGTTGCGTATCAGGCGCTCATCAGCATCGGTATCCACGAACACCTTCAGGTCCATCAGGTCTCTCAACTTCTTGTCCACCAGCGTCATGATACCTTCGATGATCACAACCGGTTTGGGGTCAACGTGAACCGTTTCCGGTTCACGGTTGCATTTGATATAACTATAGGTGGGTTGCTCTATCGCCTTGCCAGCGCGCAGATCAGCGAGCTGCTGGTGCAAAAGCTTCCAATCGAATGCCGACGGGTGGTCGAAGTTGATCCGATGACGTTCTTCCTCGGTCATCTGCGAGGTATCGTTATAATATGAATCGAGGGGCACCACAGCCACATAATGAGGCGGCAGCACTTCTACGAGTTTCTTCACCACAGTAGTCTTGCCGGAGCCTGTGCCTCCCGCAATGCCAATAACGGTCACTTTATCTTTCATATTCTTTCTATAAGATTTCATCAAACATCTTGCGGTAGAATTCAGCCTTCTTCTCCACTGCCATAGGATAGGCACGGGAACTGGAGGGCATGCGGTACAGACGGAGTCTGCGGCCCTCGAACTGGAATTCTGCATAGCCTCCCATCTCAGGCTTTTCCTTGATGCCGAAGTGTTCTGAAAATACCTTCGTGGCAAGCTGGCCGGCTGTAAGCACCGCCCTGCAATGGGGCAGCTGGCGGAGCATGCCGTCGAGATCGGCGGGCTGCACGATCTGCAGGTCCTTGTCGGATGCCGTATTCTTGGTGCGTATCACCTGCTGTGCGGTATCATAGATGGCGACGCCCTTCTCCCTGAGAAATTCCTTAATAGCATAGAGGCGGTAGGTCTTCTTCTCTACATCCACGAAATGGAACTTATCCTGGAAGTAGATAATCCCGAATATCCTCCACATATCATTCTGGAAGTTGGGATAATACCAGGGCATGCACCACCGCTTCGCTGCAGGCGGAAACGTGCCGAGCATCAGCAGCCGCGCATTCTCGGGCAGCCACGGCTCAAAAGGATGATTCTCTACCATTTTCTACTTTTTTCCTTCACCAGGTACATCACTACCGGCAGGTGATCGCTGTAGCCGTTAAGCCATCTGCCGCCTGCCTTGGTACGCAAAGGAGCACCCTTGTACTGACCTTCCTGCTGGATGAGGTAATCGCGGCGGAAGATGTGGTTCTTCCAGAACTTCAGAGAACTGTAGTCCTTGTTCTTACTATCCTGTTCAGGAGATTAGGCGTGATGACAATCTGGTCGAAGAGATTCCATGAACGCTGTAGAACAGGGTTCCCTTGCCCTCCTTGGCCAGGATGTTATACCATGGGTTATACATTTCATCGGCACCCACCTCGCTGATTTCAGCCTTCGCCTTCAGCACCTTATGTATGCTGGCGTTGGTAGGATCATCGTTCATATCACCCATCACGAACACCTTCATCTCAGGGTTCAGACGGAGCAAACTGTCTTTTACCACCTTAGCCTGACGCGCTCCACTCTCGCGATAGAACGAACCGGAGAAACGGCTTGGCCAGTGGCATACGATAACCGCCACATCCTCGCCCGCCAACTCACCACGTACGGTGAGGAAACCACGGGTCTTGTAGGCAGAATCCTTGGCAAGTTCCTGTACGTAAGGCACCAATCGGGTATTCTTCACCGTGAAGAGTGCCGGATTATAGAGCAGCGCACAATCGATGCCTCGCTTATCGGGACCCTCGATATGGCAGAACTGCATGTTTCTTGCCTTGAGAGGCGGCTGCGCGGTGAGATCTTTCAGCACGTTGCATTCTCAACCTCAGCCAGACCAATGAAGGCACAACCCACGTTAGGCAGCACATCGGTACCCATGTCGGCAAGTGCACGCGACATATTCTTGAGTTTATTGGTATATTTCATACCATTCCATCCTTAGCAGGGAGATACTCGTAATCATTCTTACCGGCATCATGGCAGGTATCGAAGAGGTTCTCCTGGTTATAGAAACCCACAGCATACACCTGATACTGCTTGTTACCGGAATCTGCGACTTCTTTTTTCTGTGCCGTAGCGCCCAACCCAATCATGAGGAGGCAGCCAGCAAGAGTAAATGTTTTCTCATACTAATATTAAATATTAATGTATACCTAATTATATATGTTCACCTTAACGCGGTGAGGTAACAGGCAGCAAAGATACCTAAAAAACCGGAAATATCTCCATAAAAACGAATATTTTTTCAGTTTTCATACATTTTTAACATAAATAAATTCATTTTTCAAAAAATTTTTTGTTACTTTGCAGCATTAAACACATTGAATCGGAACAGAAGACACAAGACCAGGGACACGGTAAGTCCCTTATCGCCCAAACAAGACCTAGCGGGACATATATCATCACTGCTCAAAGAGACTACTGTTGCCGGTTTATTAATACTTAATACATATAAACTATGCAGAAGAAAGTAAACTTAGCAATGTTAGCACTCTTCTCATGTTCATTGGCTATGGCTCAGAACGAAAAGACTGACCAGAACATAGCACAGGGACTTGACGAGAATGCTTTCACCTTCTCCGAGGCACAGTTGGGCGAGGACGATGACATGTCATCCAATGTCACCATCCTCAATTCTACCAGCAACGTATACGCGAGCCAGGCAGGTTACCTGTTCTCGCCAGCACGTTTCCGCTATCGTGCCTTCAACCAGAAGTACAACGATGTCTATATCAACGGTGCTTCCATGAACGATATGGAGACCGGACAGTTCCGTTTCTCCAACATCGGCGGTTTGAACCGATTCTCCAGAAACGTAGACTTTGCCCTGCCTTTCGAAGCCAACGGCTATTCGATGACCGGCATGGCAGGCTCCAACAACTATGATTTCCGTGCCGGAAGCATGCAGGAAGGACAGTATGCCAGCGTAGGTGTTGCCAACCGCAACTATACCCTGCGCGGACTCTACTCCTACTCCAGCGGCTTCAACGAGAAGGGATGGGCAATAACAGCCGGTCTCACCTACCGTTGGGCTAACCAGGGATACGTAGAGGGAACCTTCTACAACGCCCTCTCCTATTTCTTCGGTGTACAGAAGAAGTGGATGAACGGCCACTCGCTGAGCTTCTCCACATGGGGTAACCCGACAGAAAGAAGTACCCAGGGAGCATCTACCGACGAGGCTTACTGGCTGGCAAACGACTACCAGTATAACCCATACTGGGGATACCAGAACGGACACAAGAGAAACTCACGCGTAGTGAACGACTTTGCCCCTTCAGCTATCGCTACATGGGACTGGGAAATCAACGACCAGATGAAGCTCACCACATCGGTGTTCGGAAAATACTCTATGTACAAGAGCACCAAGCTCAACTACAACAACGCAGAGAATCCACAGCCAGACTACTGGAAGAACATGCCATCAGCCAACTACTATGTATGGGGCGACTACAAGAACGGCAACAACATGTATACCTGGGAAAACTGGAACAACGCCGTAAACTACTGGCAGGCAAGCAAACAGAACCGACAGATTAACTGGAACCGCCTGTACTATGCCAACCAGCAGGCAGCCAAGAACGGACAGGATCTGCTATACTATGTTCAGGCTAAGCACAACGACAACCTGACCCTGAGCCTGTCATCCGTTCTGAACACCAAGCTGACCAAGAAATCGAACCTGGCTACGGGTATCATGCTCGGAAAGAGTACCAACCAGCACTATCAGACACTGGAAGACATGCTGGGCGGTGCCATCTTCCACAACATCAACACATACGCCCTGGGAGATTATCCTAAGACCGACCACGTGTGCAGTACGATCTGAACACAGCCGGTCCTAACAACACAGGCAAGCTGGTTTACGAGGGCGACAAGTTCGGTTACGACTATCGCATCGACGTGAACAAGGCAAACGCATGGAGCACCTATACAGCCGAATTCTACAACATGAAGGCGATGCTGAGCGGACGTATCGGATATACCGGAATGAACCGCCGAGGCTACATGCGCAACGGTATGGCACCGAACAACAGCCAGGGCAAGAGCGGCACAGCCAACTTCCTGGACGGTGGCGTAAAGGGAAGTCTGAACGTGGATATGGGCAGAGGTCATGCCTTCAGCATAGGAGCCGGATACGAGCTGCGTGCACCGATGGCAAACACAGCCTTCATCTCGCCTGAAATCAGCAACGACTTCGTGACTAACCTCAAGAACGAGCGCATCTTCAGCTCTGAATTCAGTTACCTGTATCGCAACGCATGGCTGAGTGCCAACGTGAGCGGATACTACAGCCGACTGGAGAACGTTACGGAATGGCAGAACTTCTACAACGATGATGAGAACTCATTCACCTACGTGAGCATGACCGGACTGAAGAAGGAATACTATGGTGTAGAGGTGGGCGCTAAGATCAAGCTCACATCATGGCTCGACCTGAAGACCCTGGGCGCTATGAGCGAGGCGAAGAACATCAACAATGTAAACGCCGTATACATGCTCTCAAAGAGTGCTGAGGTTTACCAGGACAAGGCTTACGTGATGAATATGCGCGAGAGTGGCACACCGCTCACAGTGGGAAGCATCGGTCTCGATGCCCACGTAAACGGATGGTTCGTCAACCTCAATGCCAACTATTACGACCGCATCTACCTCTCTTATTCTCCAAGCTACAGATATGAGAAGGTGCTGACCAACCGCCAGGCTGCCCACAAGGCATTCCCTGAAATCTTTGCTCCTACTACACTCGACGGTATGAGCTGGACTGAGGATGCTGTAGCCCAGGAGAAGGGTCACGGAGGATGGATGGTTGACCTGAGCATAGGCAAGAGCGTGAGACTGAAGAAGGGTTCTCTCAACTTCAACCTCATGATTACCAACCTGCTGAACAACCAGACCATCGTAACAGGCGGATATGAGCAGAACTCACGTTCAAGCTATACAGTGGATGCTAACGGCAACGTGAAGAATCCACGCCTCTACCAGTTCTCCAAGAATCCTAAGAAGTATTACACCTGGGGTACCAACGGCATGTTCCAGGTATCTTACAGATTCTAAAGAGCAGTTTCTCTTTAACATAAAGAACAGGGAGCAATCCCGTTTCTCTATAACAATAAAAAGAAAGAACAATGAAAAAGATAAAATTCATAGCATTGGCATTCCTGGCACTGACTCTGGGGTCGTGTATGGGCGACGGTTATGCTGACCCAGACCTGACCGAGAAGGTGCCTGCATCTCCATGGGGCAACAACAGCCTGAGGGAGAAGAATGTGATCAGCATAGCAGATTTGAAGACCCAGTTTGCTACGATTATCAACAGCGACAATGGCTACAAGCTGATTGAGAAGGACATGATGATCAAGGCGGTAGTGACGGGCAATGATGTCAGTGGCAATATCTACAACCAGGTGAGCGTACAGGATGCATCCGGCGCAATCATCATTGCCATCAACGGAAGTGGCCTCTCAGGTTATCTTCCTGTTGGTCAGGAGATTCTCGTAAACCTGAAGGGTCTCTATATCGGAAGTTACAAGAAGTTGCCTCAGATTGGCGGTGTGAATACCAAGCTCTCAGATGGAAGTCTGGGTATAGGAAAGATAGAGCGTGCCATCTGGAACGAGCACTTCAAGATTCTGAACCCTGGCGAGGCTGATGCAAGCACGGTAGTGCCAGAGGAGTTTGACCTGACAAAGCTTACTGATGCAGCCTATATGGAGGCTAACGTGTGCAAGCTGATGACCCTGAAGAAAGTGAAGTTTGCTTCTGCCAACGGTACAAACGTATGGGCGCCAGATGATACCAATACGAGTCTGGAACTGATTGATGCCGAAACGGGCAAGAGAATCAACAAAAACAACCTGGTAGTGCGCAACTCGGGTTATTCTAAGTTTGCCAACGAGGTGGTTCCACAGGGCGTATTCGATATCACCGGTATCTTCACCCGATTCGGCAACACCTGGCAGATTGTACTTCGCAACACGGATGATCTGAAGGCATCAGAAACAGGCGGTACATTGGAGAAGCCTTATACCGTGGCTCAGGCACTGGAGAAGATCAATGCCGGTACAGCAGGCGATGCTAAGGTTTATGCTACCGGTATCATCGTAAAGGTGAAAGATGTAGATACTGGCACGTATGGTAACGCTACATTCGTTATCTCTGACGACGGTAAGGATACAGAAGGCAAGACTCTCGAGGTATTCCGTTGCCTCAACATCGATGGTGCAAAGTGGACAGAGGAAACCAAGGGTATCCTTGTACCAGGCAAGAAGGTGGTTGTATCAGGCACCCTGCTTGATTATAACGGCACCAAAGAGATCAAGGGTGGCAATCTCATCTCTATCAAGTAATTACTGATTATCAAAATAGTAACAATATTTAAAAAGACAATAATATGAAAAAGTATATATTTTCAGTTTTGATGGCGGCTATGGCAGCCTTCACATTCAGCAGCTGTGAGGACGTACCAGAGCCTTATACACTGCCTACTAAGCCTGAGACTCCAGGAAACACAGATCCTAACCAAAAGGGTTCTGAAAGCAATCCATATACTGTAACAGAAGCCATCGCCCTCATCAAGACAGGTACAGCACCTTCTACAGCTGTATGCGTAAAGGGTAAGATTACAGCCGTAACTTTCTTCAACGCAACCTATAGCAGTTTGTCATATAACATCGCAGACGAGGGCTCTTCAGATGTTATCGAAGTATACTCTGGCAAAGGCAAGGATGGTGCAAACTTCTCTTCCAAGGATGACTTGAAAGTTGGTCAGACCGTAGTAGTAAAAGGAATCGTCAAGGCATTCACGAAGAATGATGGCACTATTGTCAATGAAATCGACAAGAACAGCACCATCATCTCTATCGAGAACACAGGAACTACATCTCCTGATACTCCAACAACTGGTAAGGGTTCTCTCAGTGACCCATACAACGTGGCAGAAGCTATCGCAGCCATCAAGGCTGGCACAGCGCCTACCGCACAGGTTTACCTGACAGGTATCATCTCAGATGTTGCTTTCTATAATGACCAATACAAGAGCATCACCTATTACATCTCAGACGATGGCAAGAGCAAGGACATGCAGGTTTACTCTGGTAAGGGACTGAACGGCGCAGACTTCGCTTCTAAGGAAGATTTGAAGGTGGGTCAGAAGGTTACTATCCTGGGTAAGATCATGAAGTTCACCGACAAGAACGGAAATGATATCATGGAGGTTGACAAGACCAGCTCTATCGTTAAGATTGAAGGTGAAGGCGGCGGTGAGGTTAAGCCAGACCCAACACCTGATACACCAGCCAGCGGCAACATCGAAATGACAGACGCATCTATCTTGAGTGGCAAGAGCGGTGATGTAGAACTTGTAGAAAAGTATTATAATAGTCAGAATGTTACAAACGAATCAACTGGTACACTTGGAAGATTGGCGACACCACCTTTAAAGGTGCTAAAATTTGCATTTCTGACGGAACAAATGGTAAGGGTATCCAAATGCAAGGTAATGCATCTGATGCTAGCAAACAAGGCTTCCTGTTTAATTCTACAGCCTTTGCAAAGGACATCAAGACCGTAACAATCCTGTTCTCAACAAAAGCAACTTCTACCTATGCCCCAAGCTACACCCTCTATGCAGCAAAGGCTGCAAATGGTAAGGATACAGCTATCGAAGGTAAATCTACCAATGAGGTTTCAGGTGATTACAAGACTTATACAGAGACATTCGACTTGAGCGCACAGAACGTCAAGTATTTTACTCTCTTCAACAATAAGGCAGGTGCTCTCTACATCGAGAAGATCATCATCACACTGAAGTAATTCCCCTAGTAGATATTATGTATTAGAAAAAAATACCGATCCCCATCGTCCTCTACACAAACAGAGGCGATGGGGATTTCTTTTTCTTATCCATCGAAAACATAGTTGGCAGGAGAAACGCCTAACAGAACACATCGCCTGTCATAACTTGAGAACCTACGTAATATGCTCTTTTCCAAAATATTTCTTAAAAAGAAGAGGAAAAATTTGGTGGTTTCAGGAAAAAAGCGTAACTTTGCAGCCTGAAATTGATAACAGGCTATAATGGGCATGCCCGATAAGGGACACGAAATGATGCAACAAGCATCCCCATGACGTCTAATTTTA
>ENA-OQBJ01000328-OQBJ01000328.1-human-gut-metagenome-genome-assembly--contig:-NODE-328-length-25551-cov-2.669604_pt1 | contig 25551 bp, 32 predicted proteins | sample MGYA00242743_ERZ504545 | MGnify/ENA primary metagenome ERZ504545 (study PRJEB26092, sample SAMD00036252) | human gut metagenome | host: Homo sapiens | study: EMG produced TPA metagenomics assembly of...
ATGGAGCTTCTTCTTCACCAATGGGGAGACTGGCCAGAGCTATACAAAAATACTGATTAAACCGAAGCCACGGAGATAGTAATCATCGACAGTCAAATGAATTACCGAGGAAAACTTGACACTTACCCGCCATAACCCTTCGGGGCAAAGCCCCGTCAACCCTCTCCTTATTGTGATATAATGAGAAGAACATTGCTTCATCAGCCTTTGGGTCTGATGAAGCTGGAAATTTCTGAATGTGGTTGGGTATGAAGGAGTGGACATGATGTTAAGCGATATTGAAATTGCACAGAAAGCAGAACTGAAACCGATTACGGAAATCGGTGCTTCTATCGGAATTCCGGCTGAAGATTTGGAAAATTATGGTCCCTATAAAGCGAAGGTTTCTCTGAAACTGACCAGAGAACTGGAAAATAAGCCGATGGGCCACCTGATTCTTGTGACCGCTATTTCTCCAACCCCGGCAGGAGAAGGAAAGACGACCACCACCGTAGGCCTGGGACAGGCGCTTTCCCAGCTCGGCAAGAAGGCCATGATCTGCCTCCGCGAACCGTCTCTTGGCCCCTGCATGGGTATTAAGGGCGGCGCTGCCGGCGGCGGCTATTCCCAGGTGGTTCCTATGGAAGATATCAACCTCCATTTTACCGGCGACCTTCATGCCATTACAGCAGCTAACAATCTGCTGGCTGCCATGGTGGACAACCATATCCAGCAGGGAAATGCCTGGGCATCGATCCCCGCCGGGTGGTCTGGAAACGGGTGGAGGATATGAACGACCGGGTGCTCCGCCATATCGTCGTAGGTCTTGGCGGCCATGCCAATGGGGTTCCCAGGGAAGACGGATTTGATATTACCGTAGCTTCCGAAGTGATGGCCATCCTCTGCCTTGCTGATTCCATTCGTGATATGAAGGAAAGATTTGCCCGGATCATCGTAGGCTACACCTACGACAATAAGCCGGTTACTGCCGGTGATATCCACGCCCAGGGGGCCATGGCTGCCTCATGAAGGATGCCCTGAAACCGAACCTGGTACAGACCCTGGAACATGTACCGGCCTTTATCCATGGCGGTCCCTTCGCAAATATTGCTCATGGCTGCAACTCCGTACTGGCTACCCGTACAGCCCTCCATCTGGCTGATTATGTGGTAACGGAAGCAGGCTTCGGTGCCGACCTGGGGGCTGAAAAGTTCCTGGATATCAAGTGCCGCTTCGCCGGCTTGAAACCGGACGCTGCCGTGCTGGTGGCCACCATCCGTGCACTGAAGATGAACGGCGGCAAAGCAAAGAACGAACTCACTGAATCGGATCCGGAAGCCGTGAAGAGAGGCCTTCCGAACCTGCTGCGTCATATTTCCAACCTGAAGAAATACGGCCTGCCCATTGTGGTGGCTCTCAATATGTTCCCCAGTGATACAGCGGAAGAAAAGAAGGTTATCGAAGATGCCTGCGCCGAAGCAGGCGTTCCGGTGGCTGAATCCACCGTCTTTACAGACGGCGGCAGAGGCGGCCTTGACCTGGGCCGCAAGGTGCTGGCAGCTGTTGATAAAGGCTCTGCTTACAAGCCGCTCTATGACCTCAGCCTGTCCTTGAAGGAAAAGATTGAAACCATTGCCAAGGAAATCTACGGCGCAGGCGCTGTGCAGTATGACAGCGCTGCAGAAAAGGAACTGAAGCATATCGAAGACATGGGATTTGGAAATGTGCCGGTATGCATTGCCAAGACCCCAGCTTCCTTCAGTGATGATCCTGCCAAACTGGGCGCTCCTTCTGGATTCACTCTGCATGTACGGGAAGTGAAGATTTCTGCAGGTGCTGGCTTCGTCGTCGTTCTGACCGGCAAGGTCATGACCATGCCCGGCCTTCCAAAACATCCGGCTGCTGAACGGATTGATGTAGATGATGAAGGACATATTACAGGACTCTTCTAACATGGCAGACATACTGGACGGAAAAGAAACGGCCGCTTCCCTGGAAAAGGTTCTCCGGGAAAGACTGGCCGCATTGCGGGAAAAGCACTATGAACCAAAACTGGCTGTAATTCTGGCGGGGAACAGCAAACCTTCCGCCATGTATGCAGCTTTATGCAGAAAGTGGCCAAAGGCTACGGCATTGAATCGGAAATCTTCCGTGAGTCCGAAGACATTACGGAAGAAGAGCTGGGAAGCCTGATTACTGATCTCAGCCATGACCGGGAAATCACAGGCATTCTGATGATGATGCCTCTGCCGGCAGGCATTGATTCTGAAAAGATGATTGCTTTAATCAATCCCGACAAGGATGTGGATGGTCTGACCGATACCAATGCAGGCAGGCTCTTTGCAGGGAAGGACGGACTTTTCGGCTGTACTCCCCGAGCCGTCATGGCCATCCTTGACCATTACGGCATCAATCCCGACGGGAAAAAGGCAGTGATTATCGGACGGAGCAATGTGATCGGCAAACCGGTATCCCTTATGCTTCTGAAAAAGAACGCCACTGTCACTATCTGCCACTCTCATACGAAGAACCTGAAGGAAATCACCAGGGAAGCGGATATCCTGGTGGCTGCTGGGCCATGCGGGAGCGGTGACGGCGGACATGGTGAAACCGGGGGCCGTAGTCATTGACGTAGGCATTAACCGGGTAAACGGCAAAACGGTGGGAGACGTGGACTATGAACCGGTTTCCCGGGTGGCCGGCGCCATTACCCCTGTTCCCGGCGGCGTAGGCAGCGTGACCACAGCATGGTGATTGAAAATATCATTACGGCCGGTGAAAAACAGGCGAAATAAACATGATTCCAGCAGAAGCGGTTCCTGAAGGGGAACCGCTTTTCTGCTGGTAAGATATGGTAAAATAAAAGAAATATGGATTTCTTCTATTTTATAGACATTTTACAGAAAGGATTTTTCCATTGGAAACCAATGCAGTGACAAAGGTAGTAACTGATGAAATCAGTATTACCGCCAAATTTATCAGCGATTTGAAAATGTTTGCCATTACCAAGGGGCTGGATCTGGTAGAGGCCATCATCCTTTTTATTATCGGCTATATCCTTTGCCGCTACATTCGCAAAGCGGCTGAGCATATTTTGGAAAAGAGCAATGTAGATCCTTCCGCCAAAACATTCATTTCTGAGATTATTTTCTTCTTCTGCCTGGCCATTGTGGCCATTGTGGCGCTGGGGACGGCCGGCGTGGCAGCAGGAACCCTGGCAGCAGCCTTTGGCGGCGTGGGTCTGGCTATCGGCTTGGGGCTCAAAGACAATATCGGCAATGTGGCATCCGGTATTTTCATCCTCATTTTCCGCCCTTTCCGGGTGGGCGACTATATCCAGGTCGGCTCCAATCAGGGGACGGTTACGGATATCCGCATTATGTATACCCTGATTTCCACCCTGGGAAACCAGATGATTGTGATTCCTAATTCATCTCTTATCAACAGTGTCATTAAAAACTATTCTGCCTTCGAAACAAGAAATCTGGAATTTACCTTTGATGTAGGCTATGGTACCAACCTGCCCAAGTGCATTGCACTGCTGAAACAGATATTTACGGAAGATGACTATGTGCTGAACAAAGAAAACCTTCCTGTCTATGTCAGCGCCCTGGCCGAATCATCCATCCGCATTTACGTAAGGGCCCAGGTGGACCGGCAGAAGTATTTTGACGCCCAGAATGAGCTGTATATCAGGGTGAAAGAAGCCTTTGACCAAAACGGGATCGACATTCCCTTCCCCCAGATCGTGGTGCATCAGGCAAAGGAGTGAAGGCAGCCGCAGAGCAGCTGGGGTCGGGGCCGGGATCGAGGAGCGCCTGACGGCGCAGATCTAGGGAAGCACTGATTAATTCGCAGAGTCTGCTTTTATAAGAATTTTTATGCACTGCTTCGTCATGGGGCTCCTTAAATAGCTCGCTATTCGCGTCGCCCCATTCCTTGCATTGTATAAAATTCAAGAATAAAATCAGCCAACGATTTAGTCAGCGCTTCCCTAGAAATTTTATCTTTCGCATATGGTATTCTTCCTGCAGAAAGCCTGTATCCTCTATTTCATTACATCTATTCATATTTAATTGCGAAATAGGCAAACATATTTGTTTATCATACTATTCTATTATTGAATTTTATATAGTATAAATTGAATTTTATATAGTATAATAAGCATAGATGAGAGCTTGGACAAGGTCCGGGGAGTGGCCACGAAAAAATACCCGGTTCCTTGTCCGGCTGCAAGCCATCTCGCATGGATGAAACCATAAGAGCTCCGGGCTTCGGTCCGTTCGATGCGTTATGAGTGAGACCTGCATTACCTGATTAAACGACTCGGTTCATTCTGAGGATTTACAAGCGATATGCCTGAAAGAGGCCATCATCATGATGGAGCGGTGGAAGATTGGCGCATCTGTCTTCTATCCGTCGGACCTAGCTCTTTCAGGCTATTCGTGCCGCCGATCGTGATGAAATCGGGCTCAATAAAAAAATCCCCGCCTTTTTTTACAAAGGGTGGGGATCTTTTTATTGAATTCATGAGTTGACAAATTTACTCTGAAAAATGAGCTATCCCAGACTTCATGGGGCGCCATCTTTCCTACAAAAAGCCTGCTGTTATCCACCGCCTGCGGCACCACCGTCGGGCATTAAGGTGCCCGCATGGTGTGACACTCGAATAACAGCCTTACGCCACAGTGCTGCAGGATAGTCGTCTTCCAGAGGAAGAAAGCTGTATACTTCATCCCCCTTCCCTCTCCTGGCAGCCTGTCTGTTGCCATACAGACACTTTCTGTGAATATCTTTCGGTCCTCTTTTCACTAAAAAAGACTACCTTTCGGTAGTCTCTTTCTTTGAAATCTTATTTCAGACGCAGGCCCAGTTTTGCACCGAGAGCTCTGTAGCGTTCGATGTCTTTGCGACGGAGATAGTCCAGCATGTTTCTGCGCTGGCCAACCATTTTCAGCAGGCCGCGGCGGGAATGATGGTCTTTCTTGTGGGATTTCAGATGTTCGGTAAGGAGAGCGATTCTCTTGGAGAGGATAGCAATCTGTACTTCCGGAGATCCAGTGTCGCCTTCGTGGACTGCATAGGTGTCAATGATTTCTTTTTTTGCTTCAGCTGTTAACATAATAGCCTCCTATAAAAATATAAATTGCTGTATCCAGGTCTACGCCGGAGTTGCGATAAACTGGGGTACAGTTCAACCACGTGTAATTATACATGAACAGACTATAGATTGCAAGGCGTTTATCCAAGAAGAACTCTATCGCTCATGGCGCCGGAGGTTTCTTCAAATTTCTTCAGCAGATCATCGATAGTGAGTTTCTGCTTCTCTTCTGGGCTGTAGTCGGCAATAATGGTGCCGCTGTTCATCATGATGAGGCGGTTGCCGTATTTCAGGGCATCCCTCATGTTGTGGGTAATCATCAGGGTGGTAAGGTGCTGTTCGTGTACGATTTCATCGGTAATTTTCAGCACTTTGCCTGCAGTTTTCGGATCCAGGGCTGCGGTAGGTTCATCCAGAAGAAGGATATCCGGCTTTTTCAGAGTGGCCATAAGGAGGGTCAGTGCCTGCCGCTGGCCGCCGGAAAGGAGTCCGATTCTGGTAGAGAGACGGTCTTCCAAGCCAAGGCCCAGACGAGCTACCATGTCCCGGAATTTTTCATGGTCACCGGAGGAAAAAGCCCAGCGAAGCCGGCGGCTCTCCCCTCTTCTGGAAGCGATAATCAGATTTTCTTCCACCTGCATGCCGGCGGCAGTACCTTTCAATGGATCCTGGAAAACCCGGCCGATGTACTTGGCTCTTTTATATTCACTCACCTTAGTCACATCGTGACCATTGATTTCAATGGTGCCGCTGTCAGGAATATAGGCACCGGCAATAGAGTTCAGAAGGGTACTCTTACCTGCGCCGTTGCTGCCGATGACAGTGCAGAAATCACCGTCGTTCAGAGTCAGGGACAAATGGCTAAGCGCTTTCTTTTCATTGGTGGTTCCCTTGAAGAATGTTTTGCTGATATCTGTAACTTTAAGCATAATCAGCCTGCCTTTCCTATATTGACTTTGCCCTTGATCATAGGAGCAGCCAGGGCAAGCATGACAAGAATAGCGGTGAACAGTTTCAAATCGTTCGGCGGCATGCCCAGATAGAGTACCACTGCAATGACTACGCGATAAATAATGGAGCCCACCACCACAGCAAGGAGAGAGCCGGAGAAGCTGTCCACGCCAAGAATGACTTCACCAATGATGACGGAAGCCAGACCGATAACGATGGTACCGATGCCCATGCCTACATCGGCAAAGCCGTTGTTCTGTGCTACCACGGCGCCGCAGAGGCCGATGAGGGCATTGGAAATAAAGAGGCCCATAATAATCATGGTGTCCGTGTTCACGCCCTGGGCCCGTACCATCTGTGGATTATAGCCGGTAGCGCGAATGCACATTCCCAGTTCCGTACCAAAGAACCAGTAAATAAGGGCGGAAATAATAATCATAAGGACTGCCGGCACAATGAAAGCTGCTGTGGACTGGCTCACATGGAGCAGGCTGGCAGTGGTGGAAAATACGGTATCCACCCGCAGAAGAGAAATATTGGCCTTTCCCATAATGTGAAGGTTAATGGAGTAAAGGGCAATCATGGTAAGGATGCCGGCCAGAATGGCGGGAATCTTTAATTTCGTATAGAGGATGCCGGTAACCGTTCCTGCAATGAGGCCTCCTGCCGCACCAGCTGCGATGCTGCCCATGGAGAGGCGCCGGAAGCAATAAGAGAAGCTGCAATAGCACCACCCAGAGGGAAGCTGCCTTCGCAGGTCATATCCGGTACATCAAGTACGCGGAAAGATAGAAATACGCCAATGGCCAGGATAGACCACATCAGTCCCTGGGCAATGGTGGAAACTGCTAAATCTGCCATTTGATTTCCTTCCTTTATAAGGTTAACTGAATACAAATCCTAATCAGGGTCTTGCAGGCTGCCCATCATAGAGGTACAGCTTTCTGGAACGCTGCCACAGGTCTCCGGGCAGCGGAATATTCAAAGCATTCACCTGCTTCATATTGATGACGATATCCGGATCCTGCTGCCGCATGATGGGAATATCTTCCGGAATCAGATCCCCCTTCAGCAGACTGGCTGCCATGCGGCCGCCGGAGAATCCCATGCGGTAGTAGCTGGGAGATACGGAAATGAGAGCGCCCCGCCGTACCATTTCAGACTGTTCTCCAATGATAGGAATATTGGCGCCATTCATCACCTTTACGATGTCATCAAAATGGGTGAGAAGGTCCGTGTCTTCCGGCACATAGAGGGCCGTAATATGACCCACCAGTTTCTGAATCTGGGGTTCTGCCGCCTTGTCCGGCTGATAGGCTACCTCATAGAGGGAGATCCCTTTCTGGGCAGCTACTTCTCGGAGGATTTCTACCTGCAGAGAGGCAGCTGCATCGCCGGGATTATAGAGAATGCCCAGCTTTTTCACAGACATGCAGCGGCTGGCCATGCGAATCTGGGTCAGGATAGCCGGATTATCCATGATGCCGGTAAGATTTCGATGTCCTGCGAAATCTTTATCCTTCTTGAAATTCATGACCCCCACTCCCACAATAGGAATGTTTTTCGTCGCTTTGACGGCTGCTTTGGCGGAATCGGTGCCTATGGCGATAATTAAGTCCTTTTTGTCACGGGCAAACTTCTTTGCTGAAGCTTCCAGTTTCTTGTCATTGCCCTTGGCCTGCACAATGTCGATTTTGGCTCTGCCGCCTTTGCTGTATCCCTCAGCCTCCAGCGCTGCCAGCACACCGGCAGTCATTTTATTCTGTTCCGCCAGATCATCGGACTGCAGAATGCCGATGGAATACACATTCTTCGCCGCAATAGGCACCACATCTTCATTGACCGGTTCCGGCGATGAAGACTGGTACAACATCACGGCCATCACTACATTACACACCGCAAAAATAAGCATTAACCACCAGAGCTGTTTCAGTTTTGAAGCCACAACACTAACCCTTTCCCTAAAATTTTAAAACCATAGATAAAGAGTAACCTCCGTTGAAATCGGAAGTTACTCTTTGTCTTTTCCTGTAAAACGTCAGATCATTTCTGCCCTGTCAAGAACTTCCTTTGGAATCTGGATACCCAAGGTTTCCATTTCATTCTTATTGATGTAAAGCTTTGTTTTCTCTGCTCCTTCTACAGGGAAATCTTTCACTGTCTTATTGCCCTTCAGGATTTCCGCAGCCATCTGGCCTGCCCGATGTCCGATATCGTAGAAGCTGATGGACTCGGAAGCCAGCACGCCATTCTTCACATGACCCACTTCTGCGCCGTACACCGGAATCTTGTCCCTGTTGGCCACTGCCATAAGGGTGGGGATGGAGGACGCGATAATGTTATCCGTCGGCACGTAAATGGCATCTACCTTACCGCCCAGGAAGCCTTCCGCTACCTGCTGTACATCATTCACAGAATTCACTGTCAGTTCCACCACATCAATGCCCAGGGGCTGGCAGTTTTCCTTCAAATGCTTTGCCTGTACCACGGAATTGATTTCACTGGAATTGTAGATAATGCCGATTTTCTTGACATTAGGCTGGATTTCCTTAATCAGTTTGACCTGCTTATCCACCGGTCCCCGATCATTGGTGCCGGTTACATTGCTGTCCGGTGCCTTCTCCGACTTCATGAGCTTTGCATTTTCGAAATCGGAAATAGCGGTACAGATAATGGGAATCTTATCGGTAGCATTGGCCATAGCCTGAGCCGCCGGTGTGGAAATCGCACAAATCAGATTATAATTACCGGACACATAGCGGTTGGCAATGGCTTTCAGGTTGGACTGATCGCCCTGGGCATTCTGCTCATCAATTTCCACTTTGTCCTTCAGCCCCGCTTCGTTCAGAGCATCCACAAAGCCTTTATTCGACTCATCCAGTGCCGGGTGCTGTACAATCTGCACCACCCCCACCTTCATTTTGCCGCCGGAGCTGCTGCTTCCGCTTCCGCTTCCACCGCCGCAGCCTGCCAAAACACCTGCTGCCATAAGGCCGCATAAACCTGCTGCCAGAATCTTCTTCCATTGACTTCCTGCCATTCTACTGTTCCTCCCTTTTTTATATTGCATCCATTCTTCCCGTCCGGCCTCTTCAATTCTACTGTGAAACTATCCTTCCAAAAGCCAAAGCGAGCAGATTTCTGCATTGAACTTGCGATAATTATAGCATATTTTCAGTATAGATACCATGTGAAAAATAGATAAAAGGAAGGCTTGCATGCGGCGGGCCGGATGCAGAAGGCTGCTTTTCCCCCATGATTGTCCTCCGCTTGCGGGAGAAGGTGTGCCACAGACGCAGACTGGGCGCAAAAGATTCTCAGGTTTGAGGGACCCTTTGGATTCTAAGAGCTGACATCACATATCCCCTGGTAGTCAGCGCTCCTTCCACCGGAAGGAACGCTGAGGATAGGTTCGAAAAGGGAAAAATAACGTCCTTACTACCAACACTTCCGGCCCCCTTTCCCTCCATTTCTTCTCCCCCTTTTCCAAGCACTAAAAAAAACGTTTCCCTCTGGAGGAAAACGTTTTTCTATTATTCTTCAACAGTCTTGCTGATGATCTGTTTGCCTTTGTAGTAACCGCATACAGGGCATACATGATGAGGTTTTTTCAGTGCATGGCACTGCGGGCATTCCACAAGACCCGGAACAGTCAGCTTCCAGTTAGCACGTCTCTTATCACGACGGGATCTGGAACTTTTTGTCTTCGGAACCGGCATTCTTAGCACCTCCTTACCTATCGGCCTGCCGCTTGATAGCTCCTGCTGTACGTTTTATACAGCGCCTTAAGCTGGTGGATAAAATTATCAACTTCATCATTATACGTGGAGAATCGGGCTTTGTCAAGGGTTGAGATGGAAAAGGTAAGCATCAAAGCAGGAGCAGAAGGGCGGGAAGCCCTGCTGTGCCGCTCCCTATTCCCCTTCTACTTTTTGTCCTGTAAGGACCATCTGCTTTTCGTCTTTTCTCATATGGAAGAATCGGTATACCGCTTCTGCTGCCCTTTTGTTCATGCCGGGCACCTGGGACAGTTCTTCTATGGTGGCTTTCCGCATTTCGTCAAGGGAGCGGAAGGCATGCCACAGGGCGTTTCTTCTGGTGGGGCCGATGCCTTCGATGTGGTCCAGGATAGATTCGGTATTTCTCTTATTCGTCCATTTTCTGTGGTAGGTGATGACGAAGCGGTGGGCTTCGTCGCGAATGAACTGGAGGAGCTGGAGGGCCGGTTCGTGATGATCCAGGACGATGGGGTCTTCGGAACCTTCCACGTAGATTTCCTCGATTCTCTTGGCCAGGCCGATGACAGGGGCATCACAGCCGGCGTTTCTGATGGCAGGCAGGGCGGCATGAAGCTGTCCCAGACCGCCATCTAAAACAATAAGATCCGGTGTTGGCCAGTCTTTTTCATTTCCATAGCGGCGGCTCATGACTTCTGCCATAGATTTGAAATCATCGGCATGGCCCTGGGTTGTCTGGAGTTTGAATTTCCTGTACTCCCTTTTCGCCGGACGGCCATGTTCGAAGACCACCATGGAGCCTGTGGTTTCAGCGCCCTGGTTATGGGAAATATCAAAGCATTCCATCCGTTCCGGCAGCCTTGGCAGGTGGAGCAGATCCTTCAGTTTTTTCACCGCCCCCTGTTCCCGAGTGTCCTGGTATTCCCACTGCAGCTTTTTGTCGGAAAGATACTTGGCGGCGTTAGCATGGCCATGTCCTTTAATCGCCGTTTAAAGCCGCGCTGAGGAAGAATAAGGGTCACTTCGCTGCCTTTCAGTTTTGTCATCCAGGAAGCAATAAGTTCCTGTTCCGCCGGCAGAAGGGGCAGGATGATTTCCCTGGGGATGGATGTGGGATTGCCACCATAGAAATCACGAATAAAGGCAGTGATGATTTCTTCGTCCGTTTCGTTTTCACTTTCCGGTATGCTGAAGTTTTCCTTTCCTACCATGCGGCCGTAGCGGATGTAAAAGACTTCCAGTCCTGCATGACTGCCGTCCCGGGCATAGCCTACGACGTCGAAGTCTCCTTCGCTGGCCACTATGTTCTGCCGCTGCTGCACCGACTCCACCGCCCTGATCTGGTCTCTGTATTTAGCGGCCAGCTCATAGTCCATGCGTCGGAGGCAGCCATCATCTTCTGTTTCAGTTCCTTCACCAGTTCCGTACTTTTCCTTCGAAAAGGTCGCACACTGTACGTACGTAGGAGTCGTAGTCTTCCCTGGAACAGAGATGGAAGCAGGGAGCGCAGCAGAGATGAAGATGGTACTGGAGCAGGGCCGGGAAACTTTCATGGAGCGGCAGTTTCGGATGGGATAATAGCGCCTCAGGAGGCTCAGGGTAGTGCGAAGCTTCCCACATCGGTAAAGGGGCCGAAATAGCGGGCGCCGTCATCATGGCGGATATTTCTTGTCACAAAAATGCGGGGCCATTCTTCGTTGGTTGTGATTTTCACATAGGGATAGGACTTATCATCCTGAGAGAAATATTGTATTTCGGATGGATTTCCTTGATGAGGTTGCATTCCAGAATCAGGGCTTCCATTTCCGTGGCAGTCATGGTAATGTCCAGATCTTCCGCATGGCGGATCATGGCGGCTACCTTCGGGGAGCGGTTCTTATCTTCCCTTACATAAGAGCGGACACGATTTTTAAGATTTTTAGCTTTGCCCACATAGATAATCCGCCCATCCCGATCTTTCCACCGATACACGCCGGGAGAGTCCGGCAGGCTTCTACTTTGGCCCGGATTTTATCGTTTACGTCAATCATTTTCATGGGCTTTCATCACTTCCCTGGTTCTTTCCATCACTGGAAGCAGGTATTGACCGGTGTAGGACCGTTTCACCCGGCAGATGTCCTCCGGTGTGCCGCAGGCCACCACTTCACCGCCCTTATCGCCGCCTTCAGGGCCCAGATCGATGATGTAGTCCGCTACTTTCACCACATCCAGGTTATGTTCGATGACCACCACCGTATTTCCCTGATCCACCAGCTTCTGCAGCACAATGAGCAGTTTCCTGATATCTTCGGTATGGAGGCCTGTGGTAGGTTCATCCAGGATATAGAGGGTATCTCCTGTGCCTCTCCTCATTAGTTCCGTAGCCAGTTTCACACGCTGGGCCTCGCCGCCGGACATGGTGGTGGCAGGCTGTCCCAGATGGATGTAGCCCAGCCCCACTTCCTGCAGTGTTTCCAGTTTTCTCAAAATGCGTGGATGATTCTCAAAAAATGGTACCGCTTCGTCCACCGTCATGTTCAGTACATCGGAAATATTCTTTCCCTTATACCGGACTTCCAGGGTCTCCCTGTTGTACCGGGCGCCATGGCATACTTCGCAGGTACGTATACATCAGAAAGAAACTGCATTTCAATTTTAATAATGCCATCGCCGTGGCAGGCCTCGCAGCGGCCGCCTTTGATGTTGAAGCTGAATCGTCCCGGTTTGTATCCCCTCATTTTGGCTTCCGAAGTCTGGCTGAAAAGCTCCCGGATATCATTGAAAACGCCGGTATAGGTGGCAGGATTAGATCTTGGCGTGCGGCCGATGGGCTGCTGGTCAATGTCGATAATCTTATCCACATATTCCGCCCCTTCCATGGTATCGTACTGTCCTTCGGCATAGGAGGTATGGTTCTTGATATTGGACAGCCCCTGATAAAGGATTTCATTCACCAGGGTACTCTTGCCGGAGCCAGACTCACCGGTAACCACAGTGAAAGCTCCCAGAGGGAAGGAAACATTAATGTGCTTCAGGTTATGCTCTGACGCGCCCTTGATGGTAAGGAACAGGCCATTCCCTTTTCTTCTGTGTTCCGGCAGAGGAATATATTTTTCGCCCCGAAGGTAGGCGCCGGTAATGGATTTCTTTGATTTCTTAATATCCTCCGGCGTCCCTTCCGCCACCACATATCCGCCATTTTCACCGGCGCCGGGCCCGATGTCCACGACCCAGTCGGCAGAGCGATGGTATCTTCATCGTGTTCCACCACAATGAGCGTATTTCCCAGATCCCGCATTCCTTTCAGGGTAGCAAGCAGTTTGTCATTGTCCCGCTGATGAAGGCCGATGGAAGGCTCGTCCAGAATATAAAGCACCCCCACCAGACCGGAACCGATCTGGGTGGCCAGACGGATACGCTGGCTTCACCACCGGACAGGGTAGATGCGCCACGGGACAGGGTCAGGTATTCCAGGCCCACATTGGAAAGGAAGGTGAGACGGCTTTTCACTTCCCGAAGAATCTGGTCTGCAATGATTTTTTCCTTATCTGTCAGTTCCAGCTTTTCCAAAAAGGGGAGCAGCTCAGAAACGGGCATATCAGATATTTCTGCTATATTCTTACCGCCCACCCGGAAGGCCAGGCTTTCCGGCCGAAGCCGCGCTCCGTGGCATACGGGGCAGGGCTTTTCAATGAGGTAATTGGACAGAGATTCTTTCATCTTTTCCGTCCAGGCCTCTTCATACCGCCTCTTCGTCATGGGCACAAGGCCTTCAAACTGCCGCTGGTACGTCTTTGTTTCTCCATCCTGGTTGGTGTAGGAAAAAGTGAGCATCTCCCTTCCACCGTACTTGAGTTCCTCCTGTCCTTTGGGAGGAAGGTCATCAAAGCAGGCATCCATGGTGAGATCATAGGATTTCAAAAAGGCGTCCAGCTGCTTGTAAAGCCAGCTTTCCCTGTTGTAAGGAAAGGGGCGGATAGCCCCGAGACGGAAGGTCTGCTTATGGTCCGGCAGGATTCGTTTGAAATCTGCTTCCAGGGAAGAACCAAGCCCCATGCAGGCAGGACATGCACCGAAGGGATTGTTGAAAGAAAAGATGCGGGGTTCCGGTTTAGGCAGAGAAATGCCGCAGTCCGGACAGGCAAAATGGGTGCTGAAGAGATAATCCTTTCCTCCCGGCACGGCTCCTACCATGAGGCCGTCTCCCAGCTTCAGCGCTTCTTCCACAGAGTCCGTGAGGCGGCGCACAATGCCATCCTTAATAATGATGCGGTCCACCACCACTTCAACGGTATGCTTCTTATTCTTCTCCAGTGCGATTTCATCGGAAAGAGAAAGCACCTGCCCGTCCACCCGGACGCGCACATACCCTTCCTTCCGGAGTTCTTCAAGAAGCTTCTTGTGGGTTCCCTTCTTCTGTACAGCCACAGGGCCCAGAATCATGAGCTTCGTCCTGTCTCCCAGAGCTGTGAGGGCGTCTACAATCTGGTCTACGGTCTGCCGCTGAATGGGTCTGCCGCAGTGAGGCAGAAAGCCCGGCTGGCATGGGCAAAGAGCATGCGTAGATAATCATGGATTTCCGTCACTGTGCCCACAGTGGACCGGGGATTATGCTGGTGGATTTCTGGTCAATGGAAATGGCCGGCGAAAGGCCGGATATCTTATCCACATCGGGCTTGTTCATCTGTCCTAAAAACTGGCGGGCATAGGCAGACAGGGACTCCACATACTTTCTCTGCCCTTCCGCATAAATCGTATCAAAGGCAAGGGAAGACTTTCCTGAGCCGGAAAGTCCTGTGAACACAATAAGTTTATTACGAGGCAGGGTGAGGTCGATGTTCTTCAGGTTATTCTGCCTGGCCCCGTGAATGACAATTCCTTTTTCCATTCTATTCCTTTCTATATAGCATGACAGAGAGCATGCCATGGGTTGAAGATAAATCTATAGATGCAGGTAATCCTGTTTTGAAAAGTCCTGTAAGGCAGCAGTGTTTGGGGATTCTTATACATGGAGATCTCTATGAATGACTACTGCTCTGAAAGCATAAGCCTGAATGATGAAAAGGCTTCTCTTATATTCTCTTTTTCATAGGCCTGTTGATTCTCTTTTTTCCGGCGCTCACCCTTTTCAGGGCAGCGTCGGCCCGGGAACCGTAACGATCAGTCCACATCTGGCGCAGCTTGGCCAGCTGGTCCCGCCACATGGCAGCTTCTTCAAATTCCAGGGATTTGGCAGCCCGTTTCATATCCTTTTCCGTCTGCTGCATCTGCATATACAGCTCTTCGTCGGACATTTCCTCTTTTCCTGCCGGTTTCTTGCCATAGTCTCCCGTTTTTTCCTCAATCTTTGTGAGGTCAATGAGGTCTTTCACCCGTTTCTGCACTGTATGGGGCGTAATGTGGTGTTCCTTGTTGTAGGCTTCCTGAATCGTGCGGCGGCGGTTGGTTTCATCAATGGCATATTTCATGGATTTTGTCACCCTGTCGGCGTACATGATAACATGACCGTGTTCATTTCTGGCGGCCCGGCCAATGACCTGGATCATGGATGTTTCAGAGCGGAGGAATCCTTCCTTATCCGCATCCAGAATGGCTACCAGTGATACTTCCGGCATATCGAGACCTTCGCGAAGAAGATTGATGCCTACCAGCACATCGAAGACGCCGGCCCGAAGGTCACGAATGATTTCCGCTCTTTCGATAGTGGCACATCGAGTGGAGATACCGCACCTTCACCCCTGCTTCCGTGAGGAAATCGGTAAGATCTTCCGCCATTTTCTTGGTGAGGGTTGTAATAAGCACCCTTTCATGGGCATCCTCCCGTTTGTGGATTTCTCCCAGAAGATCATCCATCTGTCCTTCAATGGGACGCACTTCGATACTAGGGTCCAAAAGGCCGGTAGGACGGATAATCTGCTCCGCCAGGTTTGTCTGTACCCCCATTTCATAGGGCCCCGGCGTAGCAGATACGTAAATAATCTGGTTAATCCGCTCCGTAAATTCATCAAAGGTCAGCGGCCTGTTATCCAAAGCGCTAGGCAGGCGGAAACCGTAGTCTACCAGCGTGCGTTTTCTGGACTGGTCGCCGTTGTACATGGCCCGGAGCTGGGGCACTGTCACATGGGATTCATCAATCATAATCAGAAAATCATCGGGGAAATAGTCAAGAAGAGTGTAAGGAGGCTCTCCGGGCTTCCTGCTTGACATGTGGCGGGAATAGTTTTCGATGCCGGAGCAGTACCCGACTTCCTGCATCATTTCCAGGTCGTAGTTGGTCCGCTGTTCCAGCCGCTGGGCTTCCAAGAGCTTTCCCTGGTCCCGAAGCTCCTTCAGCCTGCCGTCCAGTTCCTGTTCAATGGAACCGATGGCTTTTTTCAGCTTATCAGAACTGGTGACATAGTGGGACGCCGGAAAAATACCGATATGGTTCCGCTCTGCCACTGTTTCACCCGTAAGCACATCAAATTCCGTGAGAGAATCCACTTCGTCCCCAAACATTTCAATCCGAACAGCCACATTATTTTCCGAAGCCGGAAATACATCAATCGTATCTCCCCGCACCCGGAAAGTGTCTCTGGTGAAATTCATATCATTCCGCATGTACTGCATATTCACCAGTTTTTCAATAATCTTGTCCCTATCGATTTCCTCTCCCGGACGGAGGGACAGGCCCATGGTACTGTAGTCTTCCGGATCCCCTAAACCATAGATGCAGGACACAGAGGCTACGATAATGACATCCTTCCGTTCAAAGAGGGCCATGGTGGCAGAATGACGCAGCCGGTCGATTTCTTCATTCCGGGAGGAATCCTTTTCTATATAAGTATCCGTCTGGGGTACATAGGATTCGGGCTGGTAGTAATCGTAATAGCTGACGAAATAGTATACCGCGTTGTCCGGAAAGAAATCCTTGAACTCACTGGCTGTCTGTGCCGCCAGGGTTTTGTTTGGTGAAATGATCAGGGTCGGTCGCTGTACCTCTTCAATGACCTTGGCCATGGTAAATGTTTTACCCGTACCGGTGGCCCCCAGAAGGACCTGGGCCCACTGTCCCTCATTCAGCCCCTGTACCAGCGACTTCACTGCTTTCGGCTGGTCTCCGGTGGGCTGGAAAGGCGCCTTCAGCTTAAAAGGAATCATCGGTTCCATGTACTGTCTCTGAATCCTGCTTCTATCCATAAACTTCCCTCTTTCATCTACTCCGGAAAAGCACCGATTCATTCACTGTCATGGAATCAGCGCTTTCCTTATAGGGTAAAGAAAAATGAAACTATTCAAAATGAACAGTTTCATAATCGATATATTTCTATTTTCAATTATAACATGACAGGCAAGAAATTTCGCCCCTTTTCACAGGCCTGCAGAGTAAAGGCTCAAAGGGGAATCCGGACAGGTCTGGAAATAGTTTCCGATCGCTATGAACTCCATCTATGTCATGCCGGGCAGGAATCTTTTCCCCTGCCATCAGAAAAGCACCGTTCCATAAGGGTTACGGTGCTTTTGCATTTCTTATATCTGTGCGCCTTTCTGCAGACGGCTGATTGCTTCTCTGGCCGCTTTCTGGGCTGCTTCTTTTTTATTTTTCCCCATACCGGTGCCGAAGTCTTTACCGTTAATGGTAATCTTCATCCAGATGGTCTTGTCGTGATCCGGGCCTTCGTCACGGACTACTTCATAGCGGATATCTGCCTCTTTGTGCTTCTGCACCAGTTCCTGCAGGTCCGTTTTGTAATCATGGTCATAGTTGCCTTCATCGATGAGGTCCAGGTATTTCTTCAGATGGCCCAGGATGAAGCGGGCTGCCACTTCGTAGTTGTTGTCCAGGTAAATGGCACCGATGACTGCTTCGAAGGCATCACCCAGGATGGAAACCCTGGTACGGCCGCCGGACATTTCCTCTCCCCTGCCAAGCCGCATGTAGTCGCCGATATGAAATTTAGCGGCGCATTCAGCGCAGGCCGGTTTGCACACGGCACTGGCCTTGGCACGGGTCAGATTTCCCTCAGGCCAGGTAGGGAAACGAAGGAAAAGGTATTCCCCCACCACCAGGTCCAGCACCGCATCTCCCAGGAATTCCAGTCTTTCATTGTCATGAATCACTTCTCCCTTATGCTCATTGGCATAGGAGGTGTGGGTGAGAGCTGTATTCAGAAGCTGGATATTCTGCACGGGAATGTTGTTGTCTTCTGCGAATTTCCTTACTTCTTCAAGACGTTCTTTACGCCTTGTTTCTGCATGGCTCATTCTTCATAGCGCCTCATAACAACCACTGCGTTGTGTCCGCCGAAGCCGAAAGCGTTGGACATGGTTACGTCCACCTTGACGTCTCTCGGTCCTTCCGGTACATAGTCCAGGTCGCATTCCGGATCCGGGGTCTTCAGGTTCAGTGTCTGGTGAACTTTATTATGTTCGATGGACAGCACGCAGACAATGGCTTCGATGGCACCGGCAGCCCCAGAAGATGGCCGGTCATGGATTGGTGGAGTTAATCACTACGTCGTAGGCATGTTTGCCAAGGACGTCTTTAATGGCCTTGGTCTCGTTTTTATCGTTCAGGCCGGTAGATGTGCCATGAGCATTGATGTAATCAATATCATCGGGAGAAATACCTGCATCATCAATGGCTTTCTTCATGCAGCGGGCTGCCAGTTCTCCGCCGGGACGGGGAGCAGTAATGTGATAAGCATCGCCGTTGGAGCCGTAACCGATGACTTCTGCATAAATATGGGCGCCTCTCTTCTTTGCGTGTTCCAGTTCTTCCAGAATGAGCACGCCGCTGCCTTCGCCAAGGACAAAGCCGTCTCTTCTTACATCAAAGGGGCAGGACGCTTCTTCCGGCGGGCATTCCCTGGAGGAAAGGGCTTTCATGGCAGCAAATCCTGCCATAGGGGTCTTGGCTACAGCAGCTTCGGTACCGCCGGCAAACATGACATCCGCATCACCATACTGGATGGTTCTGGTAGCACGGCCGATGGCATTATTTCCGGAAGCGCAGGCAGTCACATCAGCCAGTACCGGTCCCATAAGACCGAAGTTGATGGAAACCTGGCCGGCAGCCATATTGGCAATCATCATGGGAACAGCAAAGGGATTCACCTTGGCCGGTCCTCTGGTGTCAATGCGATGTACCGTCTCTTCCATGGTATTGATGCCGCCGATGCCGGTACCAATAATGGTACCTACGCGGTCAGGGTTTTCAACGCTCATGTCCAGTTTGGCATCTTCCACTGCCATTTTAGCAGCTGCCACAGCAAACTGCACATTCCGGTCCATATGGCGGACAGCTTTTCTGTCTCCCACATATTTCACAGCATCAAAGTTCTTGACTTCACCGGCAATGCGCACAGGGAATCCTTCCGGATCAAATTCCGTAATCGGGCCAATGCCGGATTTGCCGGCCATCAGCGCATTCCAGAATTCTTCTGTACCGATACCTACGGGAGAAACTACGCCCATACCTGTTATAACGACTCTTCTTTTTTCCATTAAGGAGCACCTCACAATAAAAAATTCCGAATATCTTCGTGAAAGGATAAGACCTCAAAAAACGGATAACAACGGACCGGTAATCCGCTTTTTTGAGGCATTTTCCCCCATCATACTGGTTTGCCGGGGAAACAAGCTTCCCCGGCTCCATTATGACTATAACTTTCTGATTACTGAATCTGGCTGTCGATGTAGTCTACAGCGTTCTTTACAGTTTTAATCTTTTCAGCAGCATCATCCGGAATTTCAATGTCGAATTCTTCTTCAAATGCCATGATCAGTTCAACGATATCGAGGGAATCAGCGCCCAGGTCGTCAATGAAAGTAGAATCGATGGTTACATCAGCTTCGTTTACACCCAGCTGGTCAACAACGATTTTCTTTACTCTGTCAAAAGTGCTCATTATAATTTCACCACCTTTCATTGAGAAATGTACCTTTCTGATTATATTACAACCACAGGAGCTTGTCACCTGTTTTCCGCAATAAACTGCCTATTTAGCAGGATTTCTTCCAACCGGTGGCAATTCCCCAAGTCAGATTACATTACAAGACCGCCGTCTACTACCAGTACCTGGCCGGTGATATAGGACGCATCATCAGAAGCAGGAAGCACACAGCCCTGGCAATATCCTCGGGCTGGCCCATCCGTCCCATGGGGATGGATGCAATCATGCCTTCCCTGATTTTTTCAGGAATGCCATCGGTCATAGCTGTTTCAATAAAGCCGGGAGCCACCGCATTGACGCGGATATTACGAGCGGCCATTTCCTTGGCGCAGGCTTTGGTGAGACCAATCACCCTGCTTGGCTGCCGCGTAGTTAGCCTGTCCGATATTGCCCATAATGCCTACTACAGAAGAAATATTAATGATGGAGCCTTTTCTCTTCCTCATCATCATGCAGCAGCTGCCTTGGTGGTGAGAAAATCACTCTTCAGATCCGTGGCAATCACGTCATCCCAGTTGGATTCCTTCATGCGGATAAGAAGGGCATCCCTGTTAATGCCTGCATTGTTTACCAGTACATCCAAGCCGCCGAACTCATCTTTTACGGTTTTGAAAATGCGGTCCACATCTTCACTCTTGGACACATCTCCCTGCACAGTGAACGCTTTGCCGCCGGCATCTTCGATTTCCTTCTTTACCGCTTCGGCCGCATCATGGCTTCCTGCATAGTTCAGGGCCACTGCAAAACCTTTGGATGCCAGAGCCAGGGCGATAGCCCGGCCAATACCTCTGGACGCACCGGTGACCAGTGCTGTTTTTTCAATGTTTTCCATGGATTATTCTCCCTTCAGAGCTTTGACCACTTCTTCAACTGTTGCTGTATCTTCTGCATGAACGGAAGGAATCTTGCGGTCAATCTTTCTCATAAATCCGGAAAGAACAGTGCCCGGGCCGGCTTCGACCGTGTAGTCCACGCCGCCGGCAATCATATGACGAATGGATTCTTCCCAGTGTACCGGATGTGCAGCCTGGTCCACCAGGTTCTGCCGGATTTCATCGGCCTTTGTTTCTTCTTTGGCATTTACATTGGCCACCACCGGAATCTTCGTATCATGGATTTCAATGGTATCAAGAACTTCCTTCAGTCTGGCGGCTGCCGGTTCCATGAGGGTGGAATGGAAGGGAGCACTCACATGAAGCATAATCGCACGGCGGGCGCCTGCTGCCTTCAGAGCTTCGCAGGCTTTTTCAACTCCTTTTGTGGCACCGGCAATCACCACCTGTCCAGGGCAGTTGAAATTCACTGCCTGCACGGGAGCATCATCGGTGGAAACAGACTGGCATACTTCCACAATCTTATCAGGAGTCAGTCCAATAATAGCAGCCATTCCCCCTTCTCCCAGAGGCACTGCTTCCTGCATGAAACGGCCGCGGAGATGTACCGTCTTTACAGCGTCTGCAAAGGAAATGGCGCCGGCCGCTACCAGAGCGGAATATTCACCAAGGCTGTGGCCAGCAGCAACAGCCGGCTCCACGCCTTTTTCCTTCAGCACCTGCCATACTGCTACGCTGGCAGTCAAAATAGCAGGCTGGGTAAATTCTGTCTTCATCAGCTCGGAGTCCGGACCTTCAAACATCATTTTGGAAATGGAGAATCCCAGCGTATCATCTGCTTCTTCTACCAGATGCTTTACGGAATCAAAATTTTCGTAAAGATCGTGAACCATGCCTACCTTCTGGGAACCTGTCCCGGAAAAAGAAATGCTGTTTTCATCGTATCACCTCATGGCGTAATAGTAATATATGGTAATAGTATGAGCTCTTTAAAATAAACCTAGGGAAAAGGCTTTTCCTGTTTCCTCAGTCTCGGGGAAACGGAATGCCTTAGCCTTTACATCCACCGCATCACATCGCAGCCCCAGGTGAGTCCGGCACCGAAGCCGGTAAGAACCACGATATCACCGTGTTTCACCTTACCTGCCCGCACGGCTTCATCCAGAGCAATGCCTACAGAAGCGGCAGAAGTATTGCCGAAACGATCCACGTTTACCCACATATGGTCTGCCGGCACCTGAAGCCGCTTGGCAATGGCCTGAATAATGCGGTTGTTTGCCTGGTGGGCAATGAACATATCAATATCGTCCTTTTCTACTCCCGCCTTTTCCAGTGTTTTCAAGGTAGTGGCGCCCATATGACGAACGGCTGCCTTGAATACCTCCGGTCCTTCCATATGAATATAAATACGGCCGGAATCGATGGCACGGTGAGTCACCGGTTCTGCACGCCGCTGGCAGGGATATCAAGAATCTTGCCCAGACTGCCGTCAGAACCAAGGTCCGATGCCAGAAGCCATAGCCCTCTTCCGTTTCCCCGATGACCGCTGCCCCTGCGCCATCACCAAAAAGGATACAGGTGGAACGGTCATGCCAGTTTACCAGACGGGACAGAATTTCTGCACCGATTACAAGGATATGCTTGTACATACCTGCCTTTACCATGTTGGATGCTACAGCCACAGCATAGATATAGCCGGAGCAGCCGGCGGAAATATCCATGGCACCGGCATGGGTGCATCCCAGTTTATCCTGTACCAGGCAGGCCGTAGAAGGCACTACATAGTCAGGAGATGCCGTAGCCACCAGAATGAAATCAATATCATCCGCCGTGACACCGGCCGCTTCCATGGCCTGCTTTGCCGCATGAACGCAGAGGTCTGACGTATTTTCCGACTGTGCGCAATATGCCTTGTTTCTATGCCGGTTCTCGTACGGATCCATTCATCTGATGTATCCACCATTTTTTCCAGATCTGCATTTGTCAGTATCTTCTCCGGCGCATAGTGACCGGTGCCCAAAATACCGGCAAAACGTGTATTTTCCATAATCAAAAGTCCTTCCCTAATAAGGATACTGGATAAACACAAATGATTCACAGTGCTTTCCGTTCCTTTTATGTAATATGTAAAGCACTGATTTCTACAGGATGCTGCCCCAGGAAGCACTGATGAAATCCGACTCTGTGAATCGGTGCTTCCCTGCATTTTTATTCCTGTTCTTTCAAATTCATCTTTGAAAGTGTTTCTGCTACCACTTCGTCCAGCCTTTCACTGCACACATCTCTGGCCATACGGATGGCATTTTTAATAGCCCTAGCTTTGGACGCGCCGTGGCAGATAAGGAGTGCCCCTTTGATTCCCAGAAGAGGCGCGCCGCCGTACTCAGAATAATCAAGACGCTTAGCCATGTATTTCTTCAGAGCCGGTTTAAGAAGGAGTCCGCCCAGCTTGGCGCGAAGCCCCCCTTTCATCACAGCATCCTTCAAAAGGGCTGCTACCAGTTTCCCTGCCCCTTCTCCAAATTTCAGAACTACATTGCCTGTAAAGCCGTCGGTTACGATGACATCAAATTCGCCGGTCATCACATCCCGCCCTTCGGCGTTGCCTGCAAAAGGAATCACCTTCTGCGATGAAAGAACCTGGTTGGCTTCCGCCACCAGAGGACTGCCTTTTACGCTTTCTTCACCAATGTTCAGGAGGCCGATTTTAGGATGAGCGATGCTGCCACCTTTTGGCATAAATATAACCCAGAAGAGCATTCTGCACATAAGTTTCCACTTTAGGCTGGGCGCTGGCGCCGGAATCGATAAGATAGGTATATCCCCCTTTTTCATTGGGGATCGGTGTCAGGATGGCGGGGCGCTCAATGCCTTAATCCGTCCGATACCCAGAAGGCCGGCTGTCACAGCAGCCCCCGTGGACCCCGGCGCCACCAGGGCTCCACATTCCCCGTTTTTCACCAGCCTGGCGCCTACAGATACGGAAGCATCCTTCTTCTTGCGGTAAGCCATGCCGGGATGTTCTCCCATTTCGATGACCTGAGAGGCATGATGTACCTCAATCAACGGATTATTCTCCTCATGATGTTTCTTTAAAATATCACGAATCCGCTCTTCATCGCCCACCAGCACCACAGGAATATGATATTCCCGCACTGCTTCTATAGCTCCAAGTACGATTTCCAGCGGTGCGAAATCACCGCCCATAGCGTCAACTGCTATTTTATCCATGGGACGCCTCCGTCTCAGTCAAAATTTCCATAATAAACTTAGCCCGGTATACTTCCTCATCACCGCGGAAGAAACTGATATATATATGTTTCTTATTCCCCCGCATGAGCACGATACGGCCTTTACGATGAGAATCGTTCCGGGCACCACGGGAATCTTATACTTGATATTTCCTACCTGAGTGGAAGCAAAGGGGACTCCTGCCAGGGATTCCGCAAAGCCTGCAGCCGCCCCGTAGAGCTTTTCAGCAGAAACCATGCCTGCACTGTCAGCCATTTCTTCTGTAGTCTTTAAGAGGCCTACCCCTTTCTGGCCGATATCCAGATCCAGTACCCTGACCCCTTCATGGGATTCAGAAGGCTGGGACGATACCAGCTGTTCCATGCGCTCCCGCATTTGAGGAATTCCCAGAGTCTGCCGATCCAGGCGAATGGTTGCCACAGACACAGAAAAACGTTCTGCCAGATCTCCATCTGTCAGACATGGATTTTGGCGAAGTAAATTCTGTATGGCCTCTCGTCTTTTGTTTTTATCCATCTTCCGTTTTTCCATCATTTTTATCACCTGCTGATAATACTATACCACAACCATGCAAGTGGTGCATCAGGAAATTGAAGTTTTCGGAAAAATCGGCTTCCTCTTCTACGGTTTCCCTGCCTCTTCCCGTGTTAGATCAAAGATAAATCCTCTTTTGAATCCGAAAGAGACGGCTTATTCTATTTCTTACTGCTATCACCAGATAAGAAATAAAAAAGAAGAAATGAAATACAGGGATAACAGGAAATTCAAAATTTATACCTTAAGTAGTGATTGTATAATTTTATGAGCAGATATTCCATAAAATTCTCATTGACTTATCTTCGAATATGGAATAAACTACAGTGAATACAGGATACTATACGTTTGCGCATTTGTCAAACGTTTGATTTTTTTCGTATTATATTTTTAAAACTATTCAGGAGTGATAATATGAAATTACCAAAGCTTCACATCGGTGACTTAACTGCCAATATTCCCATCATCCAGGGAGGTATGGGCATTGGCGTCAGCTTTCCGGACTGGCGGGAGCGTGGCCAGGGAAGGCGGCATTGGTGTCATTTCCGCTGCCCAGGTAGGATTCAACGAACCCGATTTCCGTACCAACACCGTTAAAGCCAATATCCGCGCGTTAAAGGAGCAGATTCATAAAGTCCGCGAAAAAGCCAAAAACGGCATTATCGGCATCAACATCATGTGGCGGGGTCAGCACTATGAAGACTACGCCCGCACGGCCGCTGAAAGCGCGCCGACATTATCTTTTCCGGCGCCGGCCTGCCGGCGGACCTTCCGGTTTGTGTAGAAGGCACCAATACAAAAATTGCGCCTATCATCGGCTCCCCGAAAGCCGCCCGAGTCATTCTGAAGCTGTGGGCCAAACATCATAACCGCACGGCAGACCTGGTCGTCATTGAAGGTCCCAAGGCCGGCGGCCATCTGGGCTACACCAGAGAACAGGTAAAAATGCATGAGAGTGACGGCTATGAAAAGGAAATTCTGGAAATTCTTGGCGTGGTAAAGGAATTTGAAGAAAAATTCAATAAGAAAATTCCCGTTGTCTTCGGTGGCGGTATTTTTGATAAGAAAGATATCGAACACTACCTGTCCCTGGGCCTGTCCGGCGTGCAGATGGCCACCCGTTTCGTAGCTACGAAAGAATGCGATGCAGCAGAGGCTTCAAGAATATGTATGTCAAGGCAAAAGCCTCTGATGTTACCATTGTGCAGAGTCCTGTCCACATGCCGGGCCGCGCCCTGCTCAATCCTTTT
>ENA-OQBJ01000329-OQBJ01000329.1-human-gut-metagenome-genome-assembly--contig:-NODE-329-length-25545-cov-4.548627_pt1 | contig 25545 bp, 25 predicted proteins | sample MGYA00242743_ERZ504545 | MGnify/ENA primary metagenome ERZ504545 (study PRJEB26092, sample SAMD00036252) | human gut metagenome | host: Homo sapiens | study: EMG produced TPA metagenomics assembly of...
CGCCGCCGGTGCCGCCCGCCGCGCCCGCGCCCGGCTTATCTGTTATTTTGCGACCGTTCAGTGCCGTGATGGCGTCGGCGAGCCTGCCAAACCGCAGTCGAGCAATGCGGCTTGTTCCGTGTTCGCGCCTTTCTGCGGCGCGAACACGGCGGCGGCGCCGTCCGTCCCGGTCAGAGGATTGGTGACGTCGCATGCCAATACGATCGGGATGTTTCGCACGTCGTCGGGAACCTCGGTGTCGTCGATGCGGGCAAGCCGGGGGAGTGCGCCGCCGCCAAGCGGCAACTCGCAATCGTCCGCATCGAGGAAACGATGGCCGAGCGCTCGGGCCAGGCCAGTGCCGCCGTCGGTGGTGGCGCTGCCGCCCAATCCAAGTACGATGCGTTCCGCTCCGGCGTCGATCGCGGCGCGAATCAGCTCGCCGGTGCCGAAAGTGGACGCCGCCAACGGATCGCGGTCGGCGGGGGAGATGCGCTCGATGCCGCTCGCCGCAGCCAACTCGACCACCGCGGTGCGAGGATTCTCTCCATCGTGAGATGTTCCGAAACCGCCCTCGCCAAGGAATCCATATCGTGTGATGATCGGCCGGCCCAGCGCGTCATGCGCGTGCTCCGATCGCAATTCGCCGCCGGTTGCCTGGACCAGCGCGTCGGTCAATCCCTCGCCGCCATCGGACAACGGCATCATGCGGCATTCGGCGCCGGGATCGCCGGCCGCCACGCCCCGGCGTATCGACTCAGCCACGGCCTGCGCGGAAGCGGCTTCCTTGAACGAATCCGGTGCCAGCAGATACCTCATGGTCAGCGATAGCCCTCCCACTGTGGCAGGGGGAAGAGGACGTCCTCGCAGCGCGCCACATTTCGTTCAGGTCGCGCCCCGGAACCCGCAGCCAGCGCAGCTGCACGCCATCCATCATCGCGAATCCGGAACGCAGCACCTGCTCGGCGTCAACGCCTTCCGGCACATGCCAGCGGATGTTCGCGGCCACTTCCACGATACGTTCCTCGCGTTCGGCGAAATAATCATGCGCCGGGTGGTCGGGATTAAGTGCCTCGGCGCTCAACGTGGAGAACATGTGCACCAATTCGGGTCGTTTGGCGTTGACCGCCACCGTCCTGCGCCACATTTCGGCGATAAGCGGACGTTCGTCTCGCACCATGCCGGCGGTGACGTCCTCGGTCTCACGGTCGTACATTTCGTCGAGCACCGCATGCAGCAGCCCTTCCTTGCTGCCGACGTAATGCAGCACGCCCGGTTTGGTGAGGTTCACCATAGTGGCGATGCGCTGCAGCGACGTGCCGTAGTAGCCGAGCGTGCCGAAACATTCGACCGCCGCGTTGAGAATCGCGCTTCTGCGGTCGACTTCGTCGTTGGCCATAATGTGCTCCCGTCGTTGCTGGAGGTTATTGGAATATGTAATTCACTTTACGGTCGGTCGGTTTCTTTTTCAAAGATGATTGGCGTGTTGCGTATTGTTTTTTGATAAAGTACCTACCAATCGGTAGGTAGGGAATTCGGGGTTGAAGTCCCACCGCGAAACAATCGCGAGACGGCCGAGAAAATAGCCGAAAGGCACCAGAAACACAGAAGACATACGAAAGAGGCAGCTCATGAGCGACACCGCTTATCCTTCCGTCAACGACCTGACCCTCGAAGAGAAGGCGTCCCTCACCTCCGGCGGCGACGCCTGGCACCTGCAGGGTGTGGAGACCAAAGGCATTCCCGGCTACATGATCACCGACGGCCCCCACGGACTGCGCAAATCCCTGGCATCCAGCACCGGCGAAACCGACCTGAACGACTCCGTGCCCGCCACCTGCTTCCCGCCGGCAGCCGGCCTGTCCAGCTCCTGGAACCCGGAGCTCATCCACCGGGTGGGCGAAGCCATGGGCGAGGAATGCATCCAGGAGAAGGTGGCCGTCATCCTCGGCCCCGGCGTCAACATCAAGCGCAACCCGCTCGGCGGCCGCTGCTTCGAATACTGGTCCGAAGACCCATATCTGGCCGGCCATGAGGCCGTAGGTATCGTCGCCGGCGTGCAGTCCAAGGGTGTGGGCACCTCGCTCAAGCACTTTGCCGCCAACAATCAGGAGACCGACCGCCTGCGCGTATCCGCCAACATCTCCCAGCGCGCGCTGCGCGAAATCTACTTCCCGGCCTTCGAACACATCGTCAAAACCGCCCAGCCATGGACCATCATGTGCTCCTATAACCGCATCAACGGCGTGCATTCCGCACAAAACCGCTGGCTGCTCACCGACGTGCTGCGCGACGAATGGGGGTATGAAGGCATCGTCATGAGCGATTGGGGCGCCGACCACGACCGCGTCGCCTCCCTCAACGCCGGCCTCAACCTTGAAATGCCGCCGAGCTACACGGACGACCAGATCGTCTACGCCGCACGTGACGGCCGCATCCAGCCCGAACAGCTCGACCGCATGGCCCAAGGCATGATCGACCTCGTGAACAAGACGCGCGCCGCCATGAGCGTCGACGATTACCGCTTCGACGTGGACGCCCACGACGAGGTGGCCCATCAGGCCGCCATCGAATCCATGGTGCTGCTCAAAAACGACGACGACATCCTGCCGGTCGCTGCAAACGCGAAAATCGCCGTCATCGGCGAATTCGCGCGCACCCCGCGCTACCAGGGCGGCGGATCGTCCCACATCACCCCGACCAAGATGACCAGCTTCCTCGACACCCTCGCCGCGCGGGGCGTCGACGCCGCATTCGCCCCCGGCTTCACCCTCGACCTCGAACCGGCCGACGCCAAGCTCGAAGCCGAAGCCGTCGAAACCGCCAAAAACGCCGACGTCGTCCTCATGTTCCTCGGCCTTCCGGAAGCCGCCGAATCCGAAGGCTTCGACCGTGAAACCCTCGACATTCCAGCCAAGCAGGTCGAACTGCTCAAAGCCGTCGCCACCGAAAACAAGAACATCGTCGTGGTGCTGTCCAACGGATCCGTCGTCTCCGTGGCACCATGGGCGGGCAACGCAAGGGCATCCTCGAATCCTGGCTGCTTGGCCAGGCGGGCGGTCCGGCGCTCGCCGACGTGATCTTCGGCAAGGTCAGCCCGTCCGGCAAGCTGGCACAGACCATTCCGATGGACATCAACGACGATCCGAGCATGATCAACTGGCCGGGTGAGGAGGGGCACGTCGACTATGGTGAGGGCGTGTTCGTCGGCTACCGCTACTACGACACGTACGACAAGGCCGTCGACTACCCGTTCGGCTTCGGCCTGAGCTACGCGACCTTTGCGATCGACGGCGTGAACGTCGCCAAGACCGGCGCCAACACCGCACACGTCACCGCGACCGTCACCAACACGTCCGACGTGGACGCCGCCGAAACCGTGCAGGTCTACGTGGCTCCAGGCAAGGCCGCCGTAGCCCGCCCGAAGCATGAGCTCAAGGGTTTCCGAAAGGTGTTCCTCAAGGCCGGCGAATCGGCTGAGATCTCCTTCGATCTGGACGAGCGCGCCTTCGCCTACTGGTCCGAGAAGTTCGATGACTGGCATGTCGAAGCCGGCGAATACACCGTCGAAGTCGGCACGTCCAGCCGCGACATCGCCGCCGTGGCCGTCGTCACGCTCGACGGCGACGGCAAGGCCCTGCCGCTCGACGAATGGTCCACGTTCGGCGAATGGGCCGACGATCCGGTCGGCTCCAAAATCGTCGCATCCGTGTATGCGGAAGGCGAGGCCGGCAATCTGCCGCAGCTGCCCGACAACGACATGATGCGCATGTTCCTCAAGTCCATGCCGATCAACTCCATGCCGATGCTGATGAGCGACGGCGGCAAGGCCATCACCGCCTTCATGCTCGATGAATACGCCAAAATCGCCGAAACCGCCGAATAAGACGGATTGACGTAAACAAGACGTAAGCAAAAGGAGTTTCAAGGATTTAGACCGAGGATGTGGCCCGCGAATGAACCGGTGCGGACCACATCCTCGGCTTTTTCATACTTGGTTTCGGCTTGTTCCGGGCTTATTTTTGGCTATTTTTAAGCGATTTTGCGATTACAATATTGCGTTCGGTGTGCTGCGATCCGGTTCCGTCACACACGACACGCTGAATGTTGCATATGCAACTGTTGTATGTACAACGTGTTATCGTATGTTCCGTGAACGATATACAGAACGATGGAACAGCTTCGGTGAACCCCGCGTTCACCGAAGCGTGGGACCGAGGCGCATGCAAGCCGCCGAGCGTCGCCATCCGATCGCTGCACAACGTCATCAACCGGTATCTTGCGGTGACGCGCCCCATGGAAGTGGAGAGTCTGAGCGGTGGCAACATCGACATCATCACCTTCCTCGCACGCCATTCGGAACGGGAGATCTTCCCGCAGGATGTGGAACGCCGCTTCGGCATCACCCGGTCGACGTCGAGCAGAGTGCTCGCATTGATGGAACGCAAAGGGCTTATCGTGCGCGAATCCGTGCCGAGGGACGCGCGGTTGAAGAAAATCGTGCTTACCGACAAATCGCGCGACATCGCCGAAGCGCTGCGCACCAGCGCAATCGCCATGGAAGGCATTCTGCTGCAGGGCCTGAGCGACGACGAGATCCGCGAATTCATGCACGTGCTCGACGTGATGCAAACCAATCTGGTCTCCACCGGGCTGATCGGCGACGAAAGTCGCTACTCCAGCCTGACATTGTGCGAGGCGGAATCGCGGGAACGGCAATCGCGGGAATGCGAATCGCAACCAACTGTACGGAAAACATCACAGGAAGACGAAACAGGAAAGGAAGAGTAAGTGAGCGGAACAAACGTGACAACGGCTGCGGTGCAATCGCAGCCAAAACAAAAGCGGCATCTCGTACGCACGCTTGGCAAATCGCTGCGTGAATATAGGAAGCCCAGCATTCTCACCCCGATATTTGTGGTGGTCGAAGGTGTTCTGGAAATCCTCATCCCCACGGTGATGGCGTCGTTGATTGATGAAGGCATCACCGGCAAAAGCATGCCCGCCATCGTCAAATTCGGTCTGATTCTTCTGGCGTGCTCGCTATGTTCGCTCGCGGTTGGCTTCCTTGCCGGTAAATTCGCCGCGATCGCCGGCGCTGGATTCGCCAAGAACCTGCGTCATGACGAATTCGAGAAGGTGCAGGGTTTCAGCTTCACCAATATTGACAAGTTCTCCACCGGCTCGATCATCACCAGGCTCACCACCGATGTGACCAACCTGCAGAACGCCTATTCCATGATCATTCGTCTGGGTGTGCGAGCCCCGATCATGATGATCGTGGCGTGGATCTTCTCGTTCCGCATCAGCCCGTCCATTTCCTTGGTGTTCCTGGCGTGCATCCCTGTTCTCGCCTTCGGTCTGTGCGGCCTGGCGGTGTACGTGCACCCGGTGTTCGAGCGCGTGTTCCACACCTACGACAAGCTCAACAACGTGGTCGACGAGAACCTTCAAGGTATCCGCGTGGTCAAGTCCTACACCCGCGAATCGCATGAAATCGCCAAATTCGGCCGCATCTCCCAGCGTATCTACAAGGACTTCAGCAAGGCCGACCGTGTGATGAGCTTCAACAACCCGCTCATGATGGTCTGCGTATACGTCTCGATGATTCTCATCGCATGGATGGGCGCCAAGCAGATTGTGGCATCCGGCAACAACGCCGCCTTGGCCTGACCACCGGCGACCTGACCGCACTGGTCACCTACGCCATGCAGATCCTCATGGCCATGATGATGCTGTCCATGGTCTTCGTCATGTGCATCATTTCCCAGGCGTCCGCGGAACGTATCTGCCAGGTGCTCAACGAGGAAAGCACGGTGACCAACCCGGCCAACCCCATCAAGGAAGTGGCCGACGGGTCCATCGAATTCGACAACGTCGACTTCCGCTACTCTGATAACTCCGAAAAGCCGGTGCTCGACAATATCAACCTGAAGATCCGTTCCGGCATGACCGTCGGCATCGTCGGCGGCACCGGTTCGGCGAAGTCCAGTCTGGTGCAGCTCGTGCCGCGCCTGTACGACGTGACCTCCGGCTCGCTCAAGGTCGGCGGCGTCGACGTGCGCGACTACGACATGGAGGTCCTGCGCGACCAGGTCGCCATGGTGCTGCAGAAGAACGTGCTGTTCTCCGGAACCATCGCCGAGAACCTGCGCTGGGGCAACCCGAACGCCACCGACGAGGAGATCCGCCACGCCTGCCAGCTCGCGCAGGCCGACGGCTTCATCCAGGAGTTCCCGGACAAGTACGACACGTACATCGAACAGGGCGGCACCAACGTCTCCGGCGGTCAGCGCCAGCGCCTGTGCATCGCTCGAGCGTTGCTGAAGAAGCCGAAGATCCTCATCCTCGACGACTCCACCTCGCCGTCGACACCAAAACCGACAAGCTGATCCGCGAGGCGTTCCACAACGAGATCCCCGACACCACCAAGATCATCATCGCCCAGCGCATCGCATCCGTGCAGGAATCCGACATGATTCTCGTCATGGAGGAAGGCCGCATCACCGCATCCGGCACCCATGAGGAACTGCTGCGGACCTGCGACGAATACCGTTCCATCTACGAATCGCAGACCAAGAACCAGGCCCAGCCTGAGGAACTGCAGTGAAAGGAGGAACGGAAATGACTAAGAACAACGCTGAAAAAACCATGCAGACCAAGCCGGGTAACAAGCCAGGCGCAAAACCGCCGATGCAAAAAGCCGCGCCGGGAACCACCAAGCGCATCTTCGGCTACATCTTCCAATACAAGTGGCATGTCGTGGCGATCGTACTGTGCATTCTGGTCGGCGCGGCCGCCCAAGCCGGATCCGCACTGTTCCTGCAGTCGCTGATCGACAACTACATCCTGCCGCTGGTCGGCGTGAAGAACCCCGACTGGAGTCCGCTGCTACGCGCCTGACGCTCATGGGCTGCCTGTACGCCGCCGGCACCTTCTGCAGCTGGCTATGGCAGTGGCTCATCGTCACCGTCGAACAAGGCACCCTGAAGAAGATCCGCGACGACATGTTCGCCCACCAGCAGACACTGCCGATCCGCTACTTCGACACCAACGAGCACGGCGACATCATGAGCCGTTACACCAACGACACCGACACCCTGCGCCAGGCCATCAGCCAGTCCTTCCCGCAGATGTTCTCCTCCGTGATCTCCGCACTGGCCGCACTGGTCTCCATGCTGTGGCTGTCGGTGCCGGTCACGATCTTCGTACTCGTGTTCGCCGCGATCCTGTTCGTGGTCGTGCGCGCCATCGTCTCCCGCTCCGGCCGCTACTTCGTCAAGCAGCAGATGTGGATCGGCGACGTGAACGCCTTCGTCGAGGAATCCGTCAACGGTCAGAAGGTCATCAAGGTCTTCAACCATGAGGACGCCACCCAGAAGACCTTCGACGAGAAGAACGAGGAACTGTACAAGGCCTCCGCCGAAGCGAACACCTGGGGCAACGTGACCATGCCCGTCGTAGGCAACATGGGTTACATCCTCTACATCCTGCTCGCCATCGTCGGCGGATTCATGGCACTGTCCGGCGTGGGCAACTTCGGCCTTTCCGGCGCGGGAACACTCACCCTCGGCACCCTCATCTCCCTGCTGACACTGTCCCGCTCCTTCGTCAACCCGCTCGGCCAGGTCTCCATGCAGTTCAACATGGTGATGATGGCGCTCGCCGGCGCGTCCCGCATCTTCCAGCTGATGGATGAGAAGCCCGAGGACGACGGCGGCTCCGTCACACTCGTCAACGTCGAGCTCGGCGAAGACGGCCGCACCATGACCGAAGTGGACCACGAAACCGGCCATTGGGCCTGGAAGCGTGAGGAAGGCGACGACGGCACCCGCTCCCTGAAGGCCGCGCAGTCGCTGAGCCCGAAGGCCGCGGAAGTGGCGAGGAAGGCGCGCGAGAACGCGATCACCTCGCCGGACGGGCGCCTGACCCTGCTGCAGGGCGACGTGCGTTTCACCGACGTGACCTTCGGCTACAACCCGGACAAGCCCGTGCTGCACGACATCACCTGGTTCGCCAAGCCCGGCCAGAAGGTCGCGCTCGTTGGCGCCACCGGCGCGGGCAAGACCACGGTGACCAACCTGATCAACCGCTTCTACGACATCCAGGAAGGCATGATCCTGTATGACGGCATCTCCGTCAAGGGCATCCGCAAGCCCGACCTGCGCAAGTCGCTCGGCATCGTACTGCAGGACGTGAACCTGTTCACCGGCACCGTGATGGACAACATCCGCTATGGCCGCCTCGACGCCACCGACGAGGAGTGCATCGCCGCCGCTAAGCTCACCAACGCGGACAGCTTCATCCGCATGCTGCCCAACGGCTACCAGACCGTGCTCGAAGGCGACGGCTCCGGTCTGTCCCAAGGCCAGCGCCAGCTGATCTCCATCGCACGCGCCGCAGTGGCAGACCCGCCGGCCATGATCCTTGATGAGGCCACCTCATCCATCGACACCCGCACCGAGGGAGTGGTGCAGGCCGGCATGGACAACCTCATGAAGGGCCGCACCGTGTTCGTGATCGCGCACCGCCTGTCCACCGTGCGCAACTCCGACGTGATCATGGTGCTCGACCATGGCCGCATCATCGAGCGCGGCTCGCACGACGAGCTCATCGCGCAGAAGGGCGAATACTACCAGCTGTACACGGGCGCCGTGGAACTGGAGTAAGGCTCCTTCTGCTTCGTTCCTGTCCCGTTCTTGGTGAATTGGACAGGCTGAACGGTAGTGTTCAACGAATGCAAGGGCGTGCGGAAGCCACATATGTGGCTTCCGCACGGCCCTTGCGCATATGGCTCCCACGAATCGGCGGGCATGACCTTTTACGCAGGGTGCGCCCGCTGTGGCTTTTCATGGATTCCCCGAATCAATGGCGAAAAATCCATTGCGGGGACTACTCATGCGGTTCCGTAGGCGGTTTGGGTGTTCCGTAGGTGGTTGGTCAGAGTATCGGGGTTGGAGAAAGGCTTTATTCTGGCCGTTTTCATGCTGGGTATTCAGACCCAACCACCTACGGAAGCGAAAAACCACCTACGGAACTAGTCCAAGCCGTAACGGTGACTGGCTATCGCTCGGGCGACCATGCCGAACAGTTCGTTCAGCTTCTGTTTGGATGCCAAATGCTCGCGGGTGGCGACAAAAGGCGTGAATCCAAGATCCCTCAGCCGGTTGCGCTTATCGAGGTCATACATCCAGCGGCCGTGGGTGTAGTGGTAATTTCCGTCGTATTCTATGCAGACGCGGTCATCCGGGTAGGCGATATCCACCTTCATCGTGCCCGAGCCGCGTATGTGGTCAATGATCTCATAATTGACATGTGCCTCAGGCAGCCCGTAGGCATCGCTCTCCAAACGAAGCACCGTTTCCTGCGGGGAATCGGTACCTGGTTTGGACAGGCGCAAGGCCTTTCTGCATTTGGCGCTCCCAATGAATCGCGGCGCACTCCGGATGTAGTCGGAGAGCTCATCGTGAGTGCAGACGCGTAAATCGGGATTGGCGCAAGTAAGCCAATCCATGGCGATCACCAGACTCCGTTCGTCGACATAGGGCGCAATCTGGCAGACCGCCTGCATCGCGGAGACGCTTGACACCAATTCGTCGGCGTGCGCCACGTCTACGCCATGCCTTGCGTAATGGAATTTCATCCCCTGGATTTTCCGCAGGTCACGTTGCCGGCACACCGAAACGTGAACGAGCTCCGAACCATATCCGGGTAAATAATTCATGGTGGCAATCATGCCATGCAGCTCCAGCGCTGTGCCGTGGCTTACATAGAGTGGAACCGAGGAGCGTGACCTTATCCGCGACAACACCTGCCTGCATTCAAGATGCCGTCTCGCCGCCTCCTCCCGTGCCTGCTCTAATGTGAAAAATGTATTGTGTCCGAAGCTTTCCATGCGCTGACGGTATATGGAAAGCCAGCAGCCCCGCAACCGTCTCCGTGAAAAATGTGGATATGTGTATGGTTCCATCCGCAGCATCACCGGGGAGAGGCCTGATGTATACGCGTCCGGTAGAACCGATGCGGAGCGTGGCGTCATCGAGGGGTGGCTCACATGGCAAGTCGGCCACGCAGAAGGGCGGGCGCTTCCAGCCGCAGGCCCGTGGGGCTGACGGTGACCGCGTTTCTCCACGGTGTCAGCCGCGTTTGGAACCCTGCCGACTGATGCCACCTTTATGACCGGTCGCTTTGAAAGGCAGACCGGCGTTGCCGAGTCCTTTGCTCCGCATGTTCTGCAGGGCAAAGGATTTTTGTTGTGCACGCAGTTCGTTCATCCGTTCCGTGGACTGATGCGCGATTCGCGGTTTCCGTGATTGCTCTGGCTGTGTCATGGCTATAAGAATACGTTCGGTAATGTAATACGATGGATTTAGTAATGCTTTTACTAAAATCTGATGAGGCATCCATGGGAGGGCGAGGGAGCGATGGCGACCATCAAGGAGATTGCGAAACGTACGGGATTTTCGCAGGCCACGGTGTCGCGTCTGTTGAATGGCGATCCGACGCTGTCGGTGCGTGAGGAGACGCGTCGCGCGATCATCCGCGCCAGCGAGGATTTGGGATACAGCGCCCAGGCCAAGCGTATCGTCATTCCGCACGAAGTAGCCTTGTTGGACAACGAGGAGTCCGACGAAACGCTGCGTGATTCGTATTTTGCCGATTTGCGTTCGGCGCTGGAACATAACGCCAAACAGCAGCGTATGGAGCTCACTGTTTTCCACAGTCTTGACGAGATGTTGAATCAGAAGGGGAAATTCGATGGTTTCATGGCTATCGGCGCCAATGTCATAGCCGAAAGCGACCTTGAGAAGTTGCATGAGGTCATGCCATACGGTGTGTTCATCGATGTGAATCCCGCACCGAACCTGTTTGATTCCGTGCAGCCCGACCTACAGCAGACCATGCATGACGCGGTCGAAGCATGTGCGAAGGCTGGCATGAAGCGTGTCGGATTCATCGGCGGCAAGGGGAGGCTGACGAATTTTTATGAGGTGGACGAAGAGGGGCGTGCCACATATTTTCGGCGTGAAATGGGCCGTTATGGTCTCGACCTGCGTGGACTGGTGTATTCTGACGGCTTGTTCACCGTGGAGAATGGTCGCAAGCTGGGGGAGCAGTTTATCCGTGACCACAACGGCGCACTGCCTGACGCAGTTATTGTTTCGGCGGACATCATCGCGGTCGGCGTGCTGCAGGCGTTCAACGCGGTTGGTGTGATCGTGCCCCGCGACATCAGCGTCATCAGCATCAACAACCAGGCGATCGCACAGCTTACGTCGCCACCGTTGAGCACGTTCTCAATCGACCAGAACGAGCTTGCGCGCGTTGCGATTCTCACCTTGGCCGATGCGATTGCCAGCAAGCGCACAGTACGGCAGCATGCGTACCTGTCGACGACGCTGGAAGTGCGAGATAGTTTCGTGCCGGCGCAGCCGAAACGTGAATCGCGGCCAAAATTGCAGACCCGATCGAAGCGATCTGCCCGGTCGAAACGGGCTGCTTAGCGTACGTATGTGCGGAAAAATATGAAAGGCGATTGATGATGCTATGTCATCAATCGCCTTTTGTTTGTCTACTGTCGGCGAAATACCGCGAATCGCACACAATATGACATGTATATGTGCAGAATCGCACAAAATGCGACACGCCCAACAGTGCACAACGCAGATGTTAAATTTTACTAAACAGGGGTAAAGGGATATACTTAACTCATGCGAAATCAAATGATGATTTCCGATTACAGCTTCAATCACAACTTCTAAGGAGAAGTACGATGGCAGAATCCAATGTCGCAGCCGCACCGAAGGAGACGCAGCAGTCTGCGAAGCCAACCAGGAAAGGCAGTCTGCTGTCCCGCGTGGCCTATTCATTCGGCAACGTCGGCCAATCCGCCTTCTACAACGCGCTGAGCACCTACTTCATCGTCTACGTCACCAGCTCGCTGTTCTCCGGCGTTGACAAGGCGCTCGCTACCAAGCTCATCGGCGTTATCACCGGCCTTGTGGTTGTCATCCGTATCGCGGAGATCTTCATCGATCCGCTGCTGGGCAACATCATCGATAACACCAAGACCAAGTGGGGTCGTTTCAAGCCATGGCAGCTCATCGGCGGCACCGTTTCCGCCGTTCTACTCGTGCTGGTCTACACCGGCCTGTTCGGCTTGGTGAACGTCAACACCACGCTGTTCATCGTGCTGTTCGTCATCACCTTCATCGTGCTCGACGTGTTCTACTCCCTGCGCGACATCTCCTATTGGGGCATGATTCCGGCGCTGTCCTCCGACTCCCATGAGCGCTCCACCTACACCGCCCTCGGTTCCTTCGGCGGCTCCATCGGCTACAACGGCCTGACCATCGTGGTCATTCCGATCGTCACTTACTTCAGCTACATCTTCACAGGCAAGCATCAGGAGAGCCAGAGCGGCTGGACCTGCTTCGCCATCATCGTGGCTATTCTCGGCGTCCTCACCGTGTGCTCCGTCGCGTTCGGCACCAAGGAAAGCTCCAGCACCCTGCGCACCAAGGCCGAGGACAACGGCGGCCCGCTCGCCGCGTTCAAGGCTCTCGCACAGAACGACCAGCTGCTGTGGGTGGCCCTGTCCTACCTGCTGTACGCCATCGCCAACGTGGCCACCACCGGCGTGCTCATGTACATGTTCAAGTTCATCCTGAACAACTCCGCCGCCTACTCCATCGTCGGCGTTGTCTCGGTCATCGCCGGCATCATCATGGCGCCGCTGTACCCGATTCTGAACAAGCGCATTCCGCGCCGCTACCTGTACCTCGGCGGCATGGTGCTTATGGTCCTCGGCTACCTGCTGTTCATCGTCGGCACCGACAACCTCGCCGTCGTCACCGTCGGCCTGGTGTTCTTCTACCTGCCGCAGACCTTCATCCAGATGACCGCCATCCTCTCCCTGACCGACTCCATCGAATACGGCCAGCTGAAGAACGGCAAGCGCAACGAGGCCGTCACCCTGTCCGTGCGTCCGATGCTCGACAAGATCGCAGGCGCCTGCTCCAACGGCATCGTCGGTGCCGTCGCCATCGCCGCTGGCATGATCGGCTCCGCCACCGCCGCCGACATGACCGCCGCGAACATCCACACCTTCAAGGTCTGGGCATTCTATGTGCCGCTGGCTGTCATCATCCTGAGCGGCGTTGTATTCCTGCTCAAGGTGAAGATCACCGAGAAGATGCACGCCGACATCGTCAAGCAGCTGGAAGAGCAGCTCAACGAAGGCTGATTCGCTCTCGGAAAGCGATTGGCGCGATTGATTTGCGATTGAACCGCGGTCGTCGCGCAGGAAGAGCCGCATGGTGGATGCCATGCGGCTCTTTCGTTTACCTACGTTCGTAGTGCGTGCTACGCTGTCGACTGAAAAACAAAGCAACGATCCGTCATCAGCGGGGAGCTTCCGGAAGAACGGCGGCGGTCGTCGCGCGTAAATCGCGCGGTGCGATCGCAGGCCCAGTAGAACCGGCGGGATCGGCCCGAACAGCCGAACGTCAAGCGGTCGTGTGGAACCCGTGAAGGAAAGCGGGGGAGCGCGGCAAGCGAGGTGGTACCGCGGTGGCGGCGTGCGGCAATCGCACGAAGGTCATCGTCCTCGTAAGGTAAGTAATGAAACCGCCAAACGAGGAGCATACGGTGAGCGAATCCACCAATCATGTGTATCCGAAGGCTGCTGCCGGCGAGCAGAGCGCCAACGTCGCGCCGAACCCCAGCTTCCCCAAGCTGGAGGAGTCCGTGCTCGACTACTGGGATAAGGACGACACTTTCCAGAAGTCCATCGAACGCCGTCCTTCCGGCGATCACAGCCAGAACGAATTCGTCTTCTTCGACGGTCCGCCGTTCGCCAACGGCCTGCCGCACTATGGCCACCTGCTGACCGGTTACGCGAAGGACGTCATCCCGCGTTACCAGACCATGAAGGGCCACCGCGTCAACCGCGTGTTCGGCTGGGACACGCACGGTCTGCCGGCCGAGCTTGAAGCCCAGAAGGAACTGGGCATCGACTCCGTCGACCAGATCAAGGAACTGGGCATCGACAAGTTCAACGACGCCTGCCGCGCGTCCGTGCTCAAGTACACGAACGAGTGGAAGGACTACGTGCACCGTCAGGCCCGTTGGTCGATTTCGAGCACGGCTACAAGACCCTGAACATCACGTACATGGAGTCCGTGATGTGGGCCTTCAAGCAGCTGTACGACAAGGGTCTGGCCTACCAGGGCTACCGCGTGCTGCCGTACTGCCCGAAGGACCAGACGCCGCTGTCGCGCACGAGCTGCGCATGGACGCCGACGTGTATCAGGACCGTCAGGACACCACCGTGTCCGTGGCCGTGAAGCTGCGCGACGAGGAGGATGCCTACGCCGTCTTCTGGACCACCACTCCGTGGACCGTTCCGACCAACTTCGCCATCGTGGTCGGCGCTGACATCGACTACGTCGAGGTGCGTCCGACCGAAGGCAAGTTCGCTGGCAAGAAGTTCTACCTCGGCAAGCCGCTGCTTGGCTCCTACGAGAAGGAACTTGGCGAGAACTACGAGATCGTGCGCGAGCTTAAGGGCGCCGAAATGGAAGGTTGGCGTTACTACCCGGTCTTCCCGTACTTCGCAGGCGACGAGAACGCCGCCGAGGGCAAGGTGCCGGGGCCGGAAGGCTACCAGATCTTCACCGCCGACTACGTCGACACCGTTGAAGGTACCGGCCTGGTCCATCAGGCCCCCTACGGCGAGGACGATATGAACACGCTCAACGCCAAGGGCATCAAGAGCGTGGACGTGCTCGACGCGGGCTGCAAGTTCACGTCGCTGTGCCCGGATTACGAGGGCATGTACGTGTTCGACGCCAACAAGCCGATCCTGCGCAACCTGCGCGCCGGTGACGGCCCGCTGGCCCGCATCCCCGAAGAGCAGCGCGCCATCCTCTTCCAGGAGAAGAGCTACGTGCACTCCTACCCGCACTGCTGGCGTTGCGCCACCCCGCTGATCTACAAGCCGGTGAGCTCCTGGTTCGTGGCCGTCACCAAGATCAAGGACCGCCTGCTCGAACTCAACCAGCAGATCAACTGGATTCCGAACAACGTGAAGGACGGCCAGTTCGGCAAGTGGCTGGCGAACGCACGCGATTGGTCGATCTCCCGCAACCGTTTCTGGGGCTCTCCGATCCCGGTATGGGTTTCGGACGATCCGAAGTACCCGCGTGTGGACGTGTACGGTTCACTCGATGAGCTCAAGGCCGACTTCGGCGATTATCCGCGCGATCATGAGGCAACATCAACATGCACCGCCCGTACATCGACGAGCTGACCCGCGTCAACCCGGACGATCCGACCGGCAAGAGCCACATGCACCGCATCAGCGACGTGATGGACTGCTGGTTCGAATCCGGTTCGATGAGCTTCGCCCAGTACCACTATCCGTTCGAAAACAAGGAAACCTTCGAACAGCACTTCCCGTGCGACTACATCGTGGAATACATCGGCCAGACCCGTGGCTGGTTCTACGTGCAGCACGTCATGGCCACCGCCCTGTTCGACAGGCCGGCGTTCAAGAACGTGATCTGCCACGGCATAGTGCTCGGCTCCGACGGACAGAAGATGTCGAAGCATCTGCGCAACTATCCGGACGTGAACGGCGTGTTCAACGACTTCGGCTCCGACGCCATGCGCTGGTTCCTCATGAGCTCGCCGATCCTGCGCGGCGGCAACCTTATCGTCACCGCCGATGGCATCCGCGACACCGTCCGCCAGGTCATGCTGCCGGTGTGGAGTTCCTACTACTTCTTCACGCTGTACGCGAACGCGGCCGGGTACGACGCGCGCAAGCTTCGCGCCGACGAAGTTGCATCGCTGCCGGAAATGGACCGTTACCTGCTGGCCCGTACCCACCGACTGGTCGAAAAGACCCAGTCCTCGCTGGACCAGTTCCTGATCTCCGATGCATGCGACGCCGTGTCCGACTTCATCGACATGATCACCAACTGGTACATCCGCAACAACCGCGACCGCTTCTGGAACGAGGACGCCAACGCGTTCAACACCTTGTACACCGTGCTTGAGGTGTTCATGCGCGTCCTTGCGCCGCTTGCCCCGATGGAAGCCGAATCCGTGTGGCGCGGCCTGACCGGAGGCGAATCCGTGCATCTGGCCGACTGGCCGTTCCTGGCCGACGAGAAGACCGGCGAAGCCACCGAACTTGGCCGCGTGCTCGTCGACGATCCGGCTTTGGTGAACGCCATGGAAAAGGTGCGCGAGGTCGTCTCCAGCACCCTGTCCATGCGTAAGGCGAAGCAGATCCGCGTGCGCCAGCCGCTGAGCAAGCTCACCGTGGTGGTGGAGGATACCGCCGCCGTGGCCGCGTACGACGAGATTCTGAAGTCCGAGCTCAACGTCAAGAACGTGGAGCTGTGCACGCTTGAGGATGCGGGCTCCCAGGGCCTGAAGATCATCCACGAGCTGCGCGTGACGCCCGCGTTGCAGGCAAGCGCCTGCGCAAGGACGTGCAGTTCGCCATCAAGGCCTCCAAGTCCGGCGCATGGCATGTGGACGCTTCCGGCGCTCCGGTGTGCGAGACCCCGAACGGCGACATTACGCTGGAAGAGGGCGAGTACGAGCTGATCAACAGCGTGGAGGAACAGAACGCCGAAGAGGCCGCCAACTCCGTGTCCGCGGCCCTGCCGACCGGCGGTTTCGTGATCCTCGACACCGAGCTGAACGACGATCTGGTTGCCGAAGGCTACGCCCGCGACGTGATCCGCTCCGTGCAGGACGCCCGTAAGGCCGCCGATCTGGAAATCTCCGACCGCATCGCCCTGACGCTGACCGTACCGGCCGATGACGTGGCGAAGGTCGAGCAGTTCAAGGATCTCATCACCTCCGAGACGCTCGCCACCTCCTTCGACGTGAAGGAAGGCGGCTCCGAGCTCAGCGTGGAAGTCGCCAAAGCCTGAACCGAAGTTCGGTCGGCTTGCGATTATTCCAGGCTGCGGCTAGAGTAATCCCTTGGCTTTCGGGCCGCCGTGGCGTTGCCCACCGCGGCCCGAGCCACGCAAGACTTGATTTGTGTCCGTGCCGCGCAGCCGCGTTCCTTACGTGGTTGGCGCGCATGGAAGCAGATCGTTAAGCGAATGGTTCTCAGTACCATCCATGTGAGTCAAGCACACATTCTTGAGAAGCAGTCGCGCCGCCGGACGCGGATTCAACGGGTTCGCCCATACGGGCGGATCCAGGAATCCACCGTCCGGCTTTTTCTATAGGCAAATACATGTAGCTAATGCGGAATTAAGCTACACTTATCCGATTACATATAGCTAACGCAAAAATAAGCTACACTTATCAGCTCTAGTGAGCGTTCTTTGGCGAGATTCCAATTACGCATGGTATGTGAGTACTCGCCATGGCTCACAATCCCAGCCAGGCGTGCACGTCGGCAATTTCCTGATCACATATGTTGTGCGCCATGCCGGGATATTCGAAATACGTGCAACGACCGGTCGAGCCAAGTTGCTCACGGGCACACTGCTGGTCGGCGATTGGAATCGTACGGTCATCACTGCCGTAGCAAAGCGCGAATCGTGTGCGGCCGGCAGGGATCGTGTCCGCTGTTTCCCCCTTGAATGACGGCTGAGCAACACCGCCATATCGAACACGTCCGGATACTCCGTAGTCATGCGATACGACAGGTATCCGCCCTGTGAAAAACCGATCAACACCTTGCGGAAACGCTGGAATACCGGCGATTGCAGCATGCACACCACTTCGGCGCCGACCTGGCTGCACTCATGTTGCGCTCGCTGACGGAGCATCCGTCGGGATACCAGTAGTGGCTGCCGATGTATGGGCGCGTATATGTGCCGCGGAATGAGATGTAGTTGGGCTTGATGGGTGGGTCGCAGCGGGATTGCGGTTGGTATTGCTATTGACGTTGCCGTTTCCGTTGGCGTTGGCGTGATGCGTGTTGTCGGGACTGCCGGTTGCACAGATCGCGTTGATGATGCGCACCATTCCCGATTCATCGTTGCTGTATCCGTGGAATCCAAGGAACAGCAGGTCATTGGATGATGCCGCACTCCCATCGGCATCAAAGCTTCCCGTCATTTCCAACCGCATGTGTTCTCCTTATGCTGTCTGAAAATCTTGTCGAAACTGGCGTTGTTGCAAGCCTTATTCAAATTCTGGTTCAAAACCGTCGTTGACGGAATGGTAATGCTCGCCGAATACGTCTATGTCGGTCAATTGTGTTCCGTCGCCATTGTGTAGGCGGTCCATGGCTTCTTGGTATAGTGCGAAATCCTCTTCCGCTTGAGTGAGGCGCCAATAGTCATCGGGGGGTAATGATAACCGCGCTGGGCCGATTGCCGTCGAGCACGATGACTGGGTGGTTGTTACCGACTCGGCTTAGTGTTTTGCTCGCGCCACCGCGGTTGAGATCGGTGACGGAAATCATATTGTCGAGAATCGATGTAACCGACATGTTTCACCTTATAGTTTGCTTGAAGTATACGAGTAAGTATACAAGTCCGTTGCGGCGGAATAACTATATTTTTGTTCCCGCATGTAGCGGGTTCACGCTGCCTGATGGCACTGTGTCAATGAGTGTTTTCTGATGTTCGGACCGATACAATCGCTGTAAATGGGAGGAAGCTGGTCATTATGGCAGAAGGTAAGCAGATCAGGTTATTTCTGATTGATGGAACTTTTAGTGGTTTAGTTACAGCAGAAATCATGAACTGGACTGGCCATGTGTTTAAAGGCAGCCGCAGTGAACTTGGTCGAATCTATCAACGCGAAGAAGCTCAGCGTACAGGCGTTTATATCCTGCTTGGTGACAAAAGTGATGGAAGTCCATTGGCTTATATTGGTGAAAGCGACAATATTGCAAGTCGCTTAAAACAGCATGCGGCCAAGAAATCATTCTGGTCTGAAGTAGTGTTTGTCACTTCAAAAGATGGCAACCTGACTAGTGCACATGCTCGCTACATTGAGGCTCAGCTTATCCAGAGAGCTAAGGAGATTGGACGTATTCCTTTGGAAAACGGCAATGAGCCTACAGGGGGTGCGGATTTGCCGGAAGCAGATGCTTCGGATATGAATCATTTCATTAAGGAATTTCTGACGATTCTGCCGGTACTTGGGGTAGAAGTGTTTCGTGGTCGTTCATCAAAATGGGATGATGCATTGAAGGCAGGGGAAGCATTGCAATATGATTCTCCGATATTCCAAGTATCGGTAAAGAAACATGGAGGTACTGCTTATGGGCAAATTATTGATGGTGAATTTACTGTGCTTAAAGGGTCTGCGATTGCTGCAGAAGTAACGCGTAAGGACAATGTTGTCGAAAGTACTCGCAGGCAGTTTGAATTACGGAAACAGCTTCATGAACGATTAAACAATGAGGGAGCAATCGTTATCGATGATAAGGGGATTGCGACTTTGACAAGAGATGTGCCTTTCTCTTCGCCTTCTGCCGCTGCTGCTTTTGTACAAGGACGTGCGACTGCTAATGGACGTCGTGAGTGGAGGACCAAAGATAATGATACATATGCAGATTGGGAGGGGCGGAAGTGATTTGTTTCAAGTTGTTTGTACCGACGTCGGTGTGCAAAGTGGCAGTAGAACCCCCTTGGTAGCGTACAATCGGTTTGGATGGTTTTCCGGATATCGGTGAATGAGAGTAGATATGGCAAAGAAGCGCATGATGGACAGTTCGTTAGTTGAATCTGTTCTTGGCAAGAATCACTCCATGATTATCGATGAAGACTGGTATGAGCATACGATCATTGACCATCTTGTGGATTCAATGGGATATGAGCATTTGTTCGGTCCGGATGTTCGTCGTTCTTCTGAGAATTATCAAGATGTTTTTATTCCTGATGTTCTCCCGGAAGCATTGTCTAATGTCAATCAAGGGTTGCCTGCGAAGGCAATTGATGAGGCAATTCTCAAAATTAAGAATATTGAGGGTGGAAGTCTTGAGCAGCGGAATGAAATTTTTAATGACTATCTTCAGTCTGGTGTGGAAGTCCGTTATTTTGATGGTAAAGAAGAACGGAATGAAATCGTTCGCCTTCTAGATTTCAACCATCCTGAAAACAATGTGTTCCAAGTTGTCAATCAATGGACTTTTGTCGAATATTCAGAGAAGCGCCCTGATATAATTATCTTCATCAATGGCATGCCATTGGTCATTTTCGAACTTAAGTCGCCGTCACGTGTGGAAACTGATGCGTCTGACGCTTATTTGCAGCTTCGTCAGTACATGAAGCAGATTCCGAGCTTGTTTGTGCCGAATGTGTTCTGCGTAATGAGCGATATGACTGAAACTAGAGTTGGTACCATTACCGCGGACGAGGATCGTTACGTGGCATGGAAGTCTGTCGATGGGGACTATTCCGAAACGAAGAACGCTTCGTGGAAGACCATGCTTGATGGAATGCTGCCAAAAGCAAGGTTGTTGGATATTATTCAGAATTTCGTGTGCTTTAACGATACTTCTGAAAAAATAGTCAAAATTCTTGGTGCATATCACCAGTATTTTGCCGTGAAAAAAGCTGTTGTCCGCGCTCAGGATGCGGTTGCTGGAGATGGCAAAATTGGCGTGTTCTGGCATACCCAGGGGAGCGGCAAATCTCTGTCGATGGTGTTCTTCGCACATTTGATTCAAAAATATTTGGAGAGCCCAACGATTGTGGTCATTACTGATCGCAATGATTTGGATGACCAGTTGTTCGGTCAGTTCACCAGATGTGCGAAGTTCCTGCGCCAGCAGGCGGTGCAGGCTGAAAGTCGGCAGAATTTGAAGGAATTGCTGGAAGGGCGGGAAGCAAACGGCATTATTTTCACCACCATGCAGAAATTCTCTGATGGAGATGAACCGCTATGCGACCGGAACAACGTTATTGTCATGGTGGATGAGGCCCACCGAGGCCAATACGGACTCACAGAAACCATCGATGAGAATGGCAAGGTGAGTATTGGCGCGGCTCGTATGGTTCGCAGGGCTTTGCCGAATGCTTCCTATATCGGTTTTACGGGTACCCCCATATCGACGGATGACCGTAATACTCGTGAGATTTTTGGTGACTACATCGATGTGTACGACATGACTCAATCAGTTGAAGATGAGTCAACTAAACCGGTTTATTATGAGAGTCGAGTTGTCGCACTGCATCTGGATGAGGGAGCCCTTGGGCGAATTGACGCCGCTTATAGGGAATTTGCTGATCAAGCAGATGAAGCAAGTATTGAGAAATCCAAGCATGACCTTGGCGGGCTTGATGCGATTTTTGATACTCCGGAAACCATCGATGCGCTCTGCCGTGACATTGTTGACCATTACGAGAACAACCGTGCTGATGTGCTTGCCGGCAAGGCTCTTATTGTTGCGTATAGTCGCCCGATTGCGATGAAAATCTACTACAAGATTTTGGAATTACGCCCTGAATGGAAAGAAAAAATCGGTGTGGTGATGACCATGTCGAATCAGGATCCCGAGGAATGGTTCGACGTGTGCGGAGGTAGCACGCATAAGAAGGAGATGGAGCGGAAGTTCAAAGATGATGACGATCCATTGAAGATTGCCATTGTCGTTGATATGTGGCTTACGGGCTTTGACGTACCAAGTCTGTCGACTATGTACGTTTTCAAACCGATGAAGGGTCATAACCTCATGCAGGCCATTGCCCGAGTGAATCGTGTTTGCAAAGGCAAGGAAGGCGGTCTGGTAGTCGACTATATAGGCATCGCCGGAGCTCTTAAGCAAGCAATGAAGGACTATACGAATCGAGATCAGCATAATTACAGCAATATGGATATTGCTGCGACGGCTTACCCGAAATTTGTTGAAAAACTTGATGTATGCCGCGACCTTATGTATGGCTTCGACTACAGGAAATTGATTTTTACGAATAGTCGAGAGGCTTTGGCAGATGCCATTGCCGAAGGAACCGATTGGCTGCTTGAGCCGAAGCGTCATGAAGATACCGAAAACTTCCTCAAGCAATGCCAACTGATGAACCAGGCATTGAGCCTATGCAAGAGCCTGGTTTCTGAAGAGGACCAGCACGAAGCAGCTTATTTGTCGGTTTTGCGTGTTCAGGTACTTCGCCTTACCGGGCGTAAAGGTAACGGTGGTGGAGGCATGACCTACGCCGAATTCAACAAGCGTGTAAGCGACATCCTTGAGCAAACCGTTCACGCTGATGGCGTGATCAACCTTTTCGACAAGAACAGTGTTGAGATTTCCTTGTTCGATGAAGCGTTTCTTCAGGAAATCGCTGGCATGAAGGAAAAGAACATCGCCGTCGAGAGTCTGAAACGACTCATCAAGGAGAAAGTTCGTGCCTATCAGCGGACCAGCGTGGTCAAAGCACAGAAATTCAGCGAGATGCTGCAAAGCACATTGAACTCCTATCTCAATGGCATGCTGACCAATGCGCAGGTCATTGAAGAGCTTCTTCAAATGGCTCGTGACATTATGAAAGACCGTGATGATGCCCAGAAGCTTGGACTGAATGATGAGGAAATGGCATTCTATGATGCCATTACCAAACCTCAAGCGGTCAAGGATTTCTATAACAACGACCAGTTGGTTGCTATAGCGCGTGAGTTGACTGAAACCATGCAAAGAAGTGCCACGATTGACTGGCAGAAGAAGGAAAGTGCCCGTGCTGGAATGCGGCGTGCGATCAAACGTTTGCTGCGAAAATACAAGTATCCGCCTGAAGCGTCGATGATGCCATGGATACTGTGATGAAGCAGTGCGAGCTTTGGGCTGATACCAAGATTGAAGAGTAGGAACAGGAAATGGCGAAGAAGAAAAACGATAATACGGCGGAAATCGGCTTTGAAGAGCAGATTTGGAAAGCCGCGGACAAGCTACGGGGCAACATTGATGCTTCGGAATACAAGAATGTGGTTCTCGGCCTGATCTTCCTGAAGTACATCTCCGACAAGTTCGATCAGAAGCATCAGGAGCTTGTGGATGAAGGCGAAGGCTTTGAAGAGGATCGCGACGAGTACATGGCAGAGAATATTTTCTTTGTGCCTGAAAATGCACGTTGGAATGTGATTGCCGCCGCTGCGCACACTCCAGAGGTTGGCAAGGTAATCGATGAGGCTATGCGTTCGATTGAATCGGAGAACGATAAGCTGAAGAATATTCTCCCCAAGAACTTTGCCCGTCAGGAGCTCGACAAGCGCCGCTTGGGCGAGGTTGTGGATCTGTTCACCAACGTAAAGATGGCGGATAAAGGTGACAGCAGAGATATTCTTGGACGCACCTATGAATACTGCTTGGCCAAGTTCGCGGAAGCTGAAGGCAAGAATGCTGGAGAGTTCTATACGCGGCCTGCATTGTGAAAACCTTGGTTGAGATTATTGAGCCTTACCATGGGCGGGTCTATGATCCTTGCTGCGGGTCTGGCGGCATGTTCGTGCAGTCGGCCAAGTTTGTTGAACGGCATCAAGGCAAGATTTCTGATCTGTCCGTATACGGGCAGGAAAGCAACCCGACTACATGGAAAATGGCGACGATGAATCTTGCCATCCGTGGTATTGACGCCGATCTTGGCGATCATAATGCGGATACGTTCTTTAATGATCTGCATAAGAACGAGAGATTCGATTTCATTCTTGCCAATCCGCCATTCAATCTGAAAGATTGGGGAGGGGATAAGCTCAAAGAAGACCCGAGATGGGATTACGGCACTCCGCCAGAAGGCAACGCCAACTTTGCATGGATGCAACATATGATTCATCATCTGCAGCCGGCTGGAGGGCGTATTGGTCTAGTGCTTGCCAATGGCGCTTTATCAAGTCAAACGAGCGGTGAAGGCGATATTCGAGCAACATTGTCGCAAAAGATTTGGTCGAAGGCATCATTGCCATGCCCGATAAGCTTTTCTATAGCACGGGTATTCCTGTGAGTCTGTGGATAATCACAAACAAGAAGGCCCAGCCGGGCAAGACCTTGTTTATTGATGCGAGGGACATGGGAACCATGGTTTCTCGTAAACTGCGTGAGTTCACCGATGAAGACATCGCCAAGGTATCGGGAGCGTTCGACGCATTCCGTGCTGGAACACTGGAAGAGGAGAAGGCTTTTCTGCCATCGCCACAACTGAGGACATTGCCAAGCAAGACTACATTCTCACGCCAGGCCGCTATGTAGGCATTGCCGAACCGGAAGATGACGGTGAACCATTCGAAGAGAAAATGAAGCGGCTAACTGGTGAGATTTCCAAGTGCTTTGAGGAATCCAGCCGCTTGCAAGAGCAAATCAAGAAGAATCTGGAGGCAATTGGGTATGGGATGTAAAGTCGTACTTGGCGATATTTGCAGCTTTAGTCGTGGAGCGAGCATTCCCCGTGCCCGTATGCACGACACCGGAGATTACCTCTATATCCATTATGGTGACCTTTATAAAGGGTTTGACCTGCGCATTGATGTTGAAAGTCCATCAAAACCTATTCCGTTTATTCTCCGCGGTGAAAAGGTTAAAGAAAGTCAGTGCCTTAAAGATCAGGACATCGTGTATGTGCTTACTTCGGAAACTGTTGATGATTTGGGACATGCTTATCTTTTCAACAATCCACAAAATAAGCTTGCTGTTTCGGGTACTGAGACGACTATTGTCCGTGTTAAACGCAGAGATCTTGTTATACCTGCCTATCTCAACTACCTTATGAGTTCTCCTTGTTTTATCGGTGAGCTTCGTCGGTATGTAAGAGGTATGAAAGTATTTCGTGTCCATCCTGCTGATGTGTCTCGAATTGAAATTGAACTTCCTCACATCGAGACACAGCGAAAAGTGGTTTCAATACTTGATTCGATTTATACGAAGCAAAGAATCAATACTCAGCTAAATGGCTATTTACTCGAATACTTGAAGACTTATGCCAAAACCCTTTATTGCGAGTACGAAAATGACAAAAATGCAATTTTGCCTCGAAACTGGCGTTGGGCGGAGATTGCTGAGATTGCTGGCATGGTTTGCCGTGGAATTGCGCCCAAATATAGCGATGTCTCCGATGAAGTTGTTCTTGGACAGACCTGTGTTCGAAGCAATCTTATTCTTGTAGAGAATGGCAGAACGCACGCTCCCCGTAAGAAAACAGAGAAATGGCTGAAAAAATATGATTTGCTTATTAACTCAACTGGTGTTGGCTCACTCGGCAGAACCGCACAAGTATGGTTTGAACCTAAAAAACTAGTGGCTGATTCACATATAACAATTGTCCGCACTGCCGACCCCCGGTATGCGCTATATTTAGGTTTTTGGGCTTTCAAGCACGAAAAACACATTGAATCTTTGCATACAGGCAGCACGGGTCAGACGGAGCTACCTCGTGATTACGTTAAGACAATGAGACTTGTGCTCCCGGATGATAAAACATTAAATAGATTCAACAAGATTGCCGTCCCTATGGTTGAACTCATTGTTGCGAATCAGAGGGAAAATAAACGATTGGAAGAAATTCGTGACAGGTTACTTCCCAAGCTCATGTCAGGAGAAATTGACGTATCAAAGATTGATCTCATGCAGCTAAATAGCCATTTAGC
>ENA-OQBJ01000330-OQBJ01000330.1-human-gut-metagenome-genome-assembly--contig:-NODE-330-length-25544-cov-2.217728_pt1 | contig 25544 bp, 23 predicted proteins | sample MGYA00242743_ERZ504545 | MGnify/ENA primary metagenome ERZ504545 (study PRJEB26092, sample SAMD00036252) | human gut metagenome | host: Homo sapiens | study: EMG produced TPA metagenomics assembly of...
CTTGAGCAATGTGCTTGAATTTATGCTACTTTGGGCTTTGGACACCAAAGTGGCGAAAAATACTTCCTTGTGGATCTGCTGGCTTAGCGCGTGCCGCAGCTCTTGCGGGCTCTTGTCCCGGTAGGTGCTCAGCCGCTCGTCCTCATACGGCAGGATCTTCATGAGAGCGTGCCCGGAATTCGTCAGGTTCAGCAGATGCTCAATCGCAGTCTTTGTGCGAACTTTGTAGCTGCCGAGCTCCCAGAACATCTTCTGCTCGTAGCAGTTCGTCTCAATGCCCCAGCGGAGCTTGTAGAGCTTGAGCGGGTAAATCGCCATATGCTTGGAGCTAGTGTTGCGGAGCCCTTTGTTCTCCTGCCAAGCAATGCTCATGTGCAGCGCCATCGGATCTATGGTGCTGAAAAAGAGACGGTACGAGCCGCTCTTGCTCAGCGTCACATAGGCATGAACGGTGCGGTCACCGAAGATGCGTGTCTTCACCAGACGGTGGGCGACAAAATAGTCGTCCATCCGACAAAGATAATTTTTGAGATCATCGGCAATCTCATCCAGCATCAGTCGCTTGCCGTACTTCGCGGACGGCCTCGGCGGCCTGCCGTCGGACCCGGCAGTTCGAACATCGCCGTATCATGACGTGCATTGCAGATCACGTTGAGATTCGGGTAGCGGAGTGCATGCGCGAGCAGCTCACGCTTAGCATACCAGCTGTCGAAGAGCAGGATGACCTGGCGCTTTTCAAGGATTGGCATGACTTCATCGAGAAGCTGGCAGGCAAGCGTCAGCTTCGAGGCTTCGCCGTTGCTCATGACGTAGCCAATCGGTACCGCAATATACCGGATCTGCTGCTTGCCTGCGTTCTCATGGATGACCGGCACGCTCATCGTCAAGCTGACAAATGCATGGCCATTGAAATAGGACTTGCCATCGTGTTTGGCGTGGTCGTACAGGATCCCTACACCGTCGAAGTGCTTGCCCCACTTGGCAATGGACGTGTCGTCCACGCTGAGCAGGATAGCTCCTGCCGCAGTGCCTCTGGCACTATGGCAAGCGCCCGCAGCGCCAAGGCCTGGCGAATGGATGCATCCGTGACGAGGCCGTTGCCAAGGGCACGGTAATAGCTGTTGAGCGATGTGTCCGTCTGCTTCAACAGGAACTGCCGGAACAGGCAGCGCACCGACGAAGCCGACTCCAGAGCCAGCTGAGCAATGAGAAGCCACGCCAGCAAATGGCGCGTCGGTCTCGTTGCAGCGAGAAACAAGGAAGAAAAAATCGTCAAGAGTTTGTCAACTGTTGACTGACTGGTGTATAATTGAGACATCACGTAGCACCTCTCGTGTTTGGTTTGTGGTGAATCTATTATACACCGGCAGGGACTACGTGATTTTATTATGTCTCAAAAGCTGTAAACTGCTGTATATATATAATATGAAAAAGTCGAAGGATATAGTCGTATAGGAGCATTTTATATGTCGAAGTTACAGGATCGATTAGGAACAGCTTGTCATGTTGAAGTACATACTAGACAATCACGCGATAGCGTGATGCTTTTGTGCCGGTTGAACCAGACGTTACTGCACCGCGCGATCGCAAATCTGGCATTACTTTTTCTCATGGAAAGAATGTATCTATTCCGCAGCGGACACTTAAGAAAATAGCAGCAGATATGATCGACTGCCTGATGAGAAGAATCGTGCAGGACTCTATGATACTATTACGATCGAGGATGAGAGTGGCGAGTCATATACGGAGTTTCTGGACTTTGAAATTAGGAATGTTCCCGATGTATTTAATCAATTTAGAGGCAAGCTTCTAGGGGCAAAGGTAGCATATCTTGGTTTTACGTATAAGCTCATCAATATAGAAAAGGCAGGATATCATAAAGGAAAAATCAATTAAACATAGTATTAAGAAAGATACTAGTAGTACCAGCATTTTCAGAAGAAATATAAAAAACGACATAAAAATCTATCCTCCAAAGCAGGAATCTTTTTATCTCGATAAAAAGATGATAATCTTTCTACACGAGAAACATCATTCCTGTTGTGGTGAGAAAATAAAACCAATTACATTTCATCTTCTTTATCATAAAAAAGACAAAGAGGTTCGAAGCAAACTTCAACTAATGTATTGTAAACATTGTGGGAAGTATTATATGAATCACAATTTTTATAGTTCATATTTTGCAAATAAAGATTTGAATGATATAAAGATTGAACGTATAGAAGATCTAAACGTTGATTATAATAAGAAGAAATCTAAGGAAACTAATTATTTATTTAAAGATGAAGATAAAATTGAAGATAAATCATTATATCATTTATATACGATTGAAGATCCTATTTGGGAATATATCATAAAACATGGAGTCATATTAATGTCAGATAATGAGATCTGTAAATATTTTCTTGATAATACGGAAGGTATTCAGTGCTATGACATTGATATTCCAGAGTACGGTCCAATTCGATTTATATATCTTGTTAAAACCAGATTCTTTTACACAACTCAGTTACAAGCTGCTAAATTAATAGATAAACTTAGCATGCAGAAAATCAATGATTTAGGCATAAGATTTTTGCTAGATAATAAAGTTATCAAGAACGCAAGGTTCTACAATGATGAATGTGTAGAATGGATCTATAAAAAGAAGTAACTTGATAAGGTACAACGATTGTTATGTGGAGGATATCATGAAAGGTATTTTTAAATTTATGCGAAATATGAAATTGGTCATGAAGTCGGGGATGATATTATCAGCATGTATGATACTGACAGCATCACCAGCATTCGCAAATAGAGAGCCTGTCTTCACCTCGGACTATGGCGGAACTAAGATTAGTTGTTCTGTTTATAAAGAGCAAGTGAAGCTTTCTGGGGTAAAAGCCAATGATACGATTCGTGAGATCAAAAATATCTTAGGTGAACCTTCTTTTGTAGATCGGAGAGATCATAATATCATGTATTCATATCGCTCGTTGAGGGTCTATCTTGTCGACTTTGGTGGAAACGGTGGCTACACGGTAGATAAAATTGAAAGTTCGACTCCAGGAGCATTTACACCAGATGGCGTAGGGGTAGGCATGTCAGAGTCGGTTCTCTCCGATGTTTATGGAACGGCCGATAGTGTATGCACGAAGACATATAACTTCCCGAAGCTTTCTGATGAATTAAATCAAAAGAATCAAGGTAAGCTAAATGAAACGATCTATACCTATAATGCAAATGAAGGCTTATCTATGTCCTTTACGGTAAAGAATGGAATCATAAAAGAGATTTCTATTTTCCAGGATGAATGATTTCAGTTTATAGCAGGAATTCGACAATCTAAGCAGAATGTAATAGTTATGAGGAATACGTATGTATACGAAATGAATCATCTATTGCCAAGCTATCGTTAAATCAGGAAAGGAACTGATACCGTTATTTTGGTAGCAGTGCTTTTTTTAATGATGCTACGAAAAGGGAGCGGAGCTTGGTAATATGTTGGTATGAATTTTGAAGAGACTGACTGCTGGCATATAGATAGGACGGGAATATAATGACGGAGTTTGCACCAGGAATGCGTGTCATCATCCGCGATGAAGAGTGGATGGTCAAGAAAGTGGAACGAAACAGCATGGGAAATCATGCACTGTATTGCTGGGGAATATCATCCTTGGTCAAGGATAAGGAAGCAATTTTCCTAGATGATATCGAGTCGATTATACCGGTAGATCCGACAAAGGTGAAATTGGTCATCGACCAGTCATCGCATTATTGCGATACTCTCCTTTATTTGGAGAGTCAGTGGCGGCAGAAGATCCCTACGGATACGAAGATTCATGTTGGGCAGCGTGCAGCGATGGACTCGCTGCCGTATCAGCTGGTGCCGGCACAGACAGCTCTGAAGCAACCGCGTCAGCGTATCTTGATTGCCGATGCCGTTGGTCTTGGTAAGACACTGGAAGCAGGCATTTTGATGAGCGAGCTCATTTTGCGCGGCAAGGGCAAGCGAATTCTGGTCGTGACAGGGAAATCCATGATGACGCAATTCCAGAAGGAAATGTGGAATCGCTTCACCATTCCTCTGGTACGTCTCGATTCCAACAAAATTCACCAGATCCGTACGAAGCTGCCAGCAAACTACAATCCGTTCTTTTACTACGATAAGACGATTATTTCGATTGATACCCTGAAAAATGATGTAGCTTATCGGACACATCTGGAACAGGCCTATTGGGACATCATCGTTATCGATGAAGCGCAGAGTGTGGCGACGCGTGGTGATCGCAAGGCACAGCGTGCTAAACTGGCAGAACTCTTGGCAAAACGGTCCGATACTATGATCATGTTATCAGCAACGCCGCACGATGCCGTGCCGAAAGTTTTGCTTCACTAATGAATATGCTGGATCCAACGGCAATTGCTAATCCGAAGGAATACACCAAGGACGATATTCAAGGCCTTTGCATTCGTCGATTCAAGAAAGACGTCAAGGACGAAATACGCGGAGCGGTGTTCGAACGCAAGATTACAGAGGAAAAATGTCAGGCATCGACAGCAGAGGAATATGCTTATACACTGCTCACCGATATGAAGCTGGATATGGACCTGGAGAAAAAACGCGGCACGGGACAGCTCTTTCAGACGAGCTTGGAAAAGGCTTTATTTTCTAGCCCTGCTGCCTGCTTGCAGACGGTAGATAGACGTTTAAAGAAACTTCGCCAGAAGTACAATGATGAAGAAATTCGCGATATCAGATTATTGCAGGAGTTCGAGACGGCACTGCAGGCCATCACACCTGCAGACTTTTCGCGTTATCAGAGACTGTTAAAGCTCTTGAAGGATGAGTCGTATGGCTGGGACCGCAAGGCAGAGATGATCGTATCGTCATCTTCACAGAGCGCGTTGACACCATGGAATATTTATATGAGCATCTGGCGAAAGATTTGAAGCTGAAGGCAAAAGAGATTGCGAAGATCTCAGGAGCTATGAGCGATGAAGAACAGCAGCAGATTGTCGAGAATTTTGGCCGTGATAAGGCAGATGTTCGTATCCTCGTTGCTCGGACGTTGCCTCGGAAGGCCTCAACTTGCATTATCTCTGTCATCGTCTGATTCATTTTGACCTGCCGTGGTCGCTGATGGTATTTCAGCAGCGCAATGGCCGTATTGATCGTTATGGCCAGAAGCAGCAGCCGGATATTCGTTATTTTGAGGAGCAGACGGAGAATGAAAAAATCCATGGCGACTTACGTCTTCTGGAAATCTTGGTAGAAAAAGAAGAACAAGCTTTAAAGAATATCGGCGATCCTGCTACGCTTTTAGGCGTCTATAGTGAAGAAGAGGAAGAGCAGGAAGTATCGAAGGCCATCGAGCAGGGAATCAGTGCAGATGACTTTAGCAAGCAACTGGACCAGAATGTCCAGGAAGATGACTTTATGGACTTTTCTTTTGTCGGAGGTACGAGCGAAGAGACAGAAAATGCGCCAGAAACACAGGATGACGAAACGCTTTTTACGGATACGGAATACCTCTATCAGGCAATGAAGTATTTCAACCGATACGAAGACAGACCGGTAGAGCCATTGCAGCGAGTCCGTGGCCTGGATATTATGCTGACGGACGATATTCGTCGTCGGATGCAGGATTTATTGCCAGCGGAAGTAGTCGCGCTGCTCAAGAAGAAAAGTTATTTGCGTCTGGTCAGCGATAAGGACTATTGCATGCAGGCAGTACGAGAAAGTCAGCAGACGGATGACGAGAAAGCTTGGCCAGAGGTACAGTATCTCTGGCCGTTGAATCCAATTTTTGATTGGGTAAACGATAAGGCCAGCTTGATCTTTCCGCGAGGGGAAGCACCTTTAGCCTTTATCCATAAGCTGAAAGCAGATCAGGTGATTTTTCTGCTGAATGGCAGTATCCCAAATCGCAAATCGACGCCGCTCGTTGATAAATGGTTTGGCCTGCTTTACGAGAAAGGGCAGTTTGTCAAAGCTCTGCCATTGGAAGAAGCTTTGTCCTTAGCGGGCATCTACGCTGGACAGGAATTGCCCAATCCGACGCAGGAGGATGAGCAGACTTTGGCACAGAAACAGGAGCTAGAGCATTTGCTTCCTGATGTCATTATGCAAGCCAAGAAATACCTTACAGGTTTTATACCCAGTATCAGCAGCAAAGTCAGCCACAGATTGATGCTGAAATCGATAAATTGGCTCGCTTGGAAGACCGCCACAAGGCCTATCAGATGAGTCTGTTCCAGAATAGAGCGGAACGACAACGTGATGAAAAGGTACGGGAGATTGAAGATATTTTCAATTCATTCAGTGAATGGGTAGAAGATTCCATGACGATCGAGAATCATCCGTATATCAGGGTCCTCGGTGTACTCAGTGGTAAGCAGGAAGGATAAAGCCATGGCAGCAAAAGAGATTGATTTGACAGGTATTGATAATGTCAATGAGTATTATACGAATCATTATCTAAATACGCTTTTTGCCGACAATATCAAAACGCAGATAAGAGACTGGAAAGAGTCGGCTAAGGAAGCAGAACTTAAAACTCCGTGGTCGAAGCTGCGCGAGACAAGTCGTCTGTATTACCGTGCCCATGAACGTTTTCAGCGTGAACGACTGGATGCAGAGATCTTTGAACAGATTGCTTCATTGGCAGGGAAGTATCTGGAAGCACTTGGCTATGATGCCATGCATACGGAAAAGATTGAGCTAGATGAAGAAACTACTGTGCCAGTAGCTCTGGAGGTCAAGAAAAATGATGGCAGACCAAGTCTGTGGGTCATGCTCTCTGCTTCCGCTGACTTTTCGGCAGGTATCATGGAAGGTCATGTTTTTGATGCAACCAAGACAGATATGGCAGCTATGTCGCTTCGGAATCTTCCTGATAATGAAACGCTGGCCAATAAAATCCTTTACGATCAGGCTGAGCCGCCTCGTTGGTTGATTTTTATCGGCATGAACCAGATTGCCCTTCTTGATCGCCATAAATGGAACGAGAAACGCTGCCTGACGTTTGATCTCGAACAGATTTTTGGCCGCAATGATGAATCCACTTGGCAGGCCATGGCCGTGCTGCTGCATCATGATAGTCTTTGTCCGGATGATGGCAAATGCTTGCTGGATGAGTTGAATGAAGAATCGCAGAAGAACGCTGCGGGCGTTTCGGAGGATTTGAAATATGCCCTAAGAGAAAGCATTGAGTTGTTGGGCAATGAAGTCCTCTACGACCTGGCTCATAATAAAGGCCGCGACCTTGAGGCACAGCCAGTCGATGCCGGCGAACTTACCTTGCAGTGCCTACGTTATATGTACCGTATGCTTTTCGTGCTCTTCATGGAATCGCGACTGGATCTTGGCTATGCGCCGATGAAAAATCCAGTTTATGCGAAGAGTTATTCGATCGAGAGCTTACGTCAGACGGCAGAGCAGATGTCGATCCAGCCAGACGAGAAGGTGCTGGAGGTACCTATATTGGCGATTCTCTTAAGACGCTCTTCGATATGATCTATGAAGGTTATCCGAAGACGGAAGAAGGGCAACAGAAATTCTCGAATCATAAAAGCCTTAAGGATGCTTTTGTGCTGCCACCGCTTAAAGCACATATATTTGACCCAGAACGCACGAAGATGGTGCATGAGGCGAAGCTGCGCAATCGTGTGATGTTGCGCATTATCAATCTCATGAGTCTGACTCGCGAGGACAGCAAGAAAAAGGTACGTCGTGGCCGCATTTCCTATGCCAATCTTGGTATTAACCAGTTGGGAGCTGCTTATGAGGCATTGCTTTCTTATCGTGGCTTTATTGCAGAGACGGATCTTTATGAAGTGAAACGCGCAAAAGATAAGTTTAACGAATTGGATGTCGGCTATTTTGTCACGGAAGAAGAACTGGCACAGTATAACGAAGACGAGCGTGTACGCTATGACAAAGGACCGAATAAGGGGAAACTGCGTCATTATGAAAAAGGCACGTTCATCTATCGTCTGGCAGGTCGTGAACGTGAAAAGTCAGCTTCATACTATACACCTGAAGTCTTGACGAAATGCCTCGTGAAATATGCTCTGAAGGAACTTCTGAAAGACAAGACTGCCGATGATATCCTGCAGATTACGGTCTGCGAGCCGGCGATGGGCTCGGCAGCCTTTCTCAACGAAGCGATTAATCAGTTGGCAGAGGCTTATCTCATGAAACGTCAGCAGGAACTTCATGACTCTATCCCTTATAATGAGCGTAAAAAAGAACTGCAGAAAGTCAAAATGTACATTGCTGATCGTAATGTCTATGGTGTCGATCTCAATCCGACGGCGGTGGAACTGGCTGAAGTATCACTTTGGCTCAATACTATCTATGAAGGTGGTTTCGTGCCGTGGTTTGGTACGCAACTCGTCAATGGCAATTCGTTGATCGGTGCACGGCGTGAATGCTATGATGTGCAGGATCTGCAAGCGGAGGTCAAAAGCCTGCGTTGGTATGAACATGCCCCTGTACGCATTGAGCCACAGAAAAAGCGCAAGCCGAAAAAGCAGATCTATCATTTCCTTACCGGTGATCCAGGTATGGCACACTATGACAAGGATAAAGTCATCAAGGGATTGGTACCGGAAGAGATCAAGCATATAAAAAAATGGAATAAGGAGTTTATCCAGCCTTATTCTGATGATGAAATTGCCTCAATGTTGATTCTTTCGAAGAAGATTGATGAGCTTTGGCAGCAGCAGGTTGAACTACGTAAAGAAATTACGGCTCTGACGACGGACAGTCTCAGCATCTATGGACATCAAGATGATATTCTAGATAGTCATACGACGATTCGCCGCAAAGATGAGATTTACCGCAAATATTATAAATCCGAGCATATGAAAAATGCTGGACCTTATGCTCGCCTGCGTTTTGCCATGGATTATTGGTGTGCATTGTGGTTTTGGCCGATTTCTCAAGTTGATATGCTTCCTTCACGTAGTGATTCTTAGCAGAAATGAATTTTATTCTGGAGGGAACTGCTTCAACGGCTGAGAGCAGTGATATATTGATAGAACAAAGTCTCTTTAGTCATGATGAGCAGCTTAGCCTTTTTAGTAGCGAACGTGAAGAAGTGCAGGATGCTATGGCAGAGAAAATTCGTGCTTGTTATCCTCATGGTGGACGTGTTGATCTTGATCAGCTCTGTACACTTTTTCCACGTTTAACACTCGTGAAACAAATTGCTAAGAAAAATCGGTTTATGCATTGGGAACTAGAATTTGCTGATCTTTTCTATGATAATGGTGGAATGTCGTTAGAAATAGGAAATCCACCTTGGATTAAATTGGAATGGAATGAGAAAAATGCTCTAGCAGATACGAATCCGATATTTGCTGTAAAAGATCTAACAGCTACTCAGACAGCTAACGAAAGAAACAAAGCTCTAGAAGATAATGATACTTACCAACAATATTTTGCAGAATATGAAAAATGATAGGTGAGCAGAACTTTCTAAATTCTGTAGCAAATTATCCATTGTTAAAGGGGATGAAACCTAATCTTTATAAATGCTTTTTACCATTGGCATTTTCTACAATTTCATCTCTCTATGGAAAAGAAGGATATGCAGCTTTTGTACATCCAGAAAGTGTGTTTGATGAGCCTCAGGGTGGTGCACTTCGGGAAAAGCTTTACGCGAGATTGCGGACGCGGTACGCGTTCGCAAATGAGCGAAAAATTTTCCACGAAGTGCACCACCATACCACGTTCTCTTTGAACGTTTATGGTGGTCCACGCGCTGGCGCGCCAGCTTTTGATGTCATCAATGACTTATATTTACCGTTAACAATTGATGCTTGTTATAACGGCGATGTAAAAAAGCCAGTTCCTGGATTTAAAGATGAGGATGGAAATTGGAATATTGAAGGTCACCCTCATCGTATCATTCATATCACGAAGAATGAACTGGAACTTTTTGCTAATTTATTTGATGGCGGATGTCGTTGGCAGGAAGCACGGTTGCCTGTATTACATGCAAAAGAGTTGCTCGATGTATTAGATTGTTTTTTTTGGCAAAGAGAAAAAGTCATAAATTTAGGAAAAGATGTTTACACAACAGGATGTTGGCATGAGACAAATAGTCAGCAAGATGGAACGATTGTATCACAAGTATCTTTTCCAAATGACATGCAATCAATGATATATTCAGGAGCGCATATCAATGTAGCTAATCCGTATTTTCAGACTACACGAAGAAATTATCAGGTAAATAGTGACTACGATCGTGTAGATTTGACAGATATACCGGCTAATTATATGATTCGCAGTAAATATCAGCCAGCCTGTGCAATGGACGAATATCAGCGCCGAGCTCCGATGACGCCATGGAAGAAATCTTTTTTATCGCTTTATCGTATCGTCAATCGAGAAATGGTAGGCTGTGCTTCTGAGCGAACATTAGCTCCTGCAATCATTCCGCCAGGAACAGCTTTTGTAAATACTCTTTTTGGTGTCGCTTATCAAGATGATGCATTAATTCCGTTAATGGAAGGTCTGGAGTGCAGTTTGCCGTATGACTTTCTTGTTAAGGTTATCGGCAAGGGGCATGTCAATTACAGTACCAATATGCTGTTCCCCGTTGTTCATTCTCGGTATGAGGAAGCCATCAAGATTCGAGCTTTATTATTAAACTGCCTTACAGAATTTTATGCCGATCTTTGGCAGCATCAATTTAATTCATCATATTTGTCGGATAGCTGGGCAAAAATAGATAAGCGACTTGACGATAAGAAGTTTTCTCAGCTAACATCAAAGTGGGATTGGCATACGCCGTTGCGTACGGATTATGAACGCCGTGAAGCACTGGTAGAGTTGGACGTATTGACTTCTATGGCGCTTGGTATGACTTTGGAACAGCTCAAAACCATCTATCGCATCCAATTTCCTGTCCTGCAGAGTTACGAGGCAGACACCTGGTACGATGCCAATGGCCGCATCGTCTACACGATCAATCGTGGCATGACAGCAAAAGATGCGCAGGGGCGTAAGTACGTCGGCGTCGATAAAAATGAGTGGGAGCGAATCAAGGATTATCCTGCCGGCAAGGTATATGCTCATTCCTTCACGGATGACACACAGCCCGGTGGCCCGCGCGAACGCACGGTAGAATACGTCGCTCCTTTTGATCGCTGCGACCGTGAAAAAGACTACGATACTGTATGGGCATTTTTCGAGAAGAAATATGGAGGTGAACAGGCTAAATAATTCATTGATAAAGAAACCATTACTTTGAACGATAAAGTAAAATTACGTGTTTTGACATTTTGCGTTGAAAGGGTATAATGATGCCAACATCAAAAAGGTTTTACCTTTTGTAAGGGCATCGTTGCTGACGGTGCCCTAGTTTTTATTTAGGGCACTTGTCATTCCTTGACAGGTGCTCTTTTTCTATATAGGGGGAATCATTGTGCTGCCATCCATACTCGCCAAACAGCTGCAGCAAGGCATCCAGGACTATCTTGCTACTACGTTTCCAATGACCAATGCGCCATTCGCCGGCTCGATTGCGTCGATGTTTGACAAAGGGGATGCGGTGACACAGGCCCCATATATCTCCGTCAAGCTGCCTTTTCGCAAGGCCGAGAAGATGCCGGATTGCTTTGAAGGGGTGAAGCTGCCTTTTTTGCCATATGTGCATCAGGAAAAAAGCTATCAGCGTTGGTAACCGATGGCGGCAGGTCCACACTCGTGGCGACGGGGACTGGCTCTGGTAAGACGGAGTGTTTCTTGAATCCGGTGCTTGAATACTGCTACCAGCATCGTCATGAGCGTGGCATCAAGGCGTTGATCATTTATCCGATGAATGCTCTGGCAACAGACCAGGCAGGACGTATGGCCAAAAGCATCTTTGAGAGCCCGCGTTTGGCAGAAGCGGGCATTACGGCCGGTATGTACGTCGGCGGAGGTCGCGGCAAAGGCGCTGTCATGATGTCGAAACCCGATAAGGAGAACGGCATTCTCGGTGTGATCACGGACCATGAGACGATGATCAACAATCCTCCGGATATCTTGCTGACGAACTATAAGATGCTGGACTATCTACTTGTTCGTCCTAAGGATGCAGGGCTGTGGCGTGATAATCGCCCGGATACGCTGAAGTCATCGTCGTGGATGAATTTCATACATTTGATGGCGCGCAGGCACAGACCTTGCCTGCCTCCTTCGTCGCTTGAAATCGCGTCTCTATACACCAACGGGCTATCTTTGCTGTGTAGGTACGTCAGCAACGATGGGAGGTCGGAGCAGTAATCAGGATATCATCAAATATGCCGAGCAGGTCTTTGGGGAAAACTTCGATGATGATGCGTTGATTACGGAAGACCGCTTGCGTCCAGAAGAGTTTTTTGCCGATGCTGAGAGGTCGTTTCAAGCCTTGCCGACTGCCGAGCAGGTAGAAAATCTGCGGAAGCTATCGGAAGAGGATGACGAACAAGCGTATTTGCAGGCAGCACTTGATGCGTGGTTTCCTCAGTTAGGCTTTTCTGCCGATACGAAAAACATGTCTGGTCGCATACGCCTCGGTCAGGCTTTGAAGGCACATGCATTCTTCCAGGATGTGTTGGACCTCACGCAGGGAAATTACTGGCAGGATGATAAGATTTATGAAGAGCTGAAGAATCGTTATCCCGTGATGAAAGAGTGGCGCGATAAGGCAGCAGGTCTTGACGCTTTGTTTTCACTGGTATCCTTTGCACGTTCTGGTACAGAAGAAAAACCGAGGCCATTCCTTTTTGTACAAGTACAGCTCTGGCTGCGTGAGCTGCGCCGCCTGCTCGGGCGTGTTAGCGGGAAGAATGTTACGTATATGCTGGCCCCGGATCTCAATGATCAGCAGCGAAAAGATTATTTGCCGGTGGTGAATTGTCGTGACTGTGGTGCGACTGGCTGGGCTGCGATCCTCGATGAACGTCACGATGCAGTCGTCAATAAGCTTGAGACTTTCTATAATTTGTATTTCAATGCCAGTGATAAGATTGTGCTGATGTACCCAGGGAATCCAAAAGAAGCTTCGAGTGAGTTGCGTCCTGCCAAACTCTGCCCGAATTGTCATCATTTGACATTTGCTGCAGAGCATGAGAAGTACTGTTCGAATGATCATGGCGAATTGATCGATGTTTTGGTTGCGAATAGGCCGACACAGTCGGGCTCGAATAAAACGCACCAGTATGTTTGCCCCTTCTGCGGCAGCCGCCGCGGCATTTCGCTGATGGGCTTGCGCAGCACAACGGAAATCAGTGCCAGCATCTCTCAGTTGATGGCCTCCCGTTTCAACGATGATAAAAAGACGTTGGCATTTTCGGATAGCGTGCAGGATGCAGCACATCGGGCCGGCTTCTTTAATGCGCGGACTTGGCGCTTTGGTTTGCGTGGCGCTATTCAGCATTATATTCTTAATGGCGATGGGGTAGGGAAAAGCCTAGACGATTTCACGCGGGGGTTCTGTGACTATTGGGAGAAGAAACTTACGCGAGAAGAATTTGTCAGCTTTTTTATTCCACCAAATATGACCTGGATGCAGGCGTATCAGGAGCTGCGGGAAAAACGCACGTATGGCAAAGATAAATATGCCAAGAGGCTCTTAGAGGATATCCGCAAGCGACTTTCCTATGAGATTATGCTGGAATACGGCGTGACGAGTCGCATTGGTCGTTACACTTGAAAAGTCAGGTTGTTCCTGCCTGACTTTTGCTCCGGAGGATATTCAGGCGCTTTCGGAACGTGTACAGGAACGGGTCATCAATGAACTTGGCATCATGTCATCTACGGATGAGGTGACGTTCCAGCGGATGGTGATTGGCTGGTTGACTTTGCTGCGGCAGCATGGTGCCTTTGATGATCGCGTATATTATGGCTTCTGCCAGGAGAACGTGAGAGGGAGATATCAACCGCATTTCTTGCTTCCAGGTCCGCCAGATCGCTGGTGGCTGCCAGGCTTGCAATCCGGACGTAACAACTCACGTTTCCTTTGCAGTTGGGAGGGGAAAGGCAAGACTCCGTTTATATTCGAGTCGTATAGGGCCTCGCAATATCTCGATTGGATTGAACGCTGCTTTGGCGGAGATGACTTGGATTTATTATTACGCAATGATGATCTACCTGTAGATATCAGTAAAATTATTTTACTAGAAGCTTTGCATATGGGAATCCTGCATGAGATACCGATGCAGGAAAACTATATCCATGTTTATGCTTTGTCAAAGGATCGAGTCTATATTTCTGCTGATGTACATCAGCTGCGTTGCGACGTTTGTGGGACGAAGCGCAGCTTCGCTGGCGATGCAGCGGAGCTGATGGATGGAGCTAGTTGCGCTAGGAAAAATTGCTCGGGTTACCTGGTAGAAGCGGATGAAAGCAGTCTCGGGTATTATGGCCGCCTGTATAGCTCTGGTGATCTTGTACGCATTCATGCACATGAACATACGGGCCTCTTAGAGAGGGAGGACCGTGAACAGGTAGAGAATGACTTTAAACGTGGCAAAAAGGAGCAGCGTCGCCCTTGGGATCCGAATGTACTTTCCTGTACACCAACTTTGGAGCTCGGTATCGATATCGGTGATTTGTCCTCAGTCATTCTTTGCAGCGTGCCGCCAGGAAAAGCACAGTTTCTTCAGCGTGTCGGTCGTGCTGGCCGTACTGACGGTAATTCTCTGGTGATGGTGACAGCGAACACGAAGCCACATGACTTATATTTCTACGCAGATCCGCTTGATATGATGCAGGGTAACATGGCTGCTCCGCATATCTTTCTCAAGGCATCGGCCGTTTTGAAACGGCAGTTTACGGCCTTTTGCTTTGATAATTGGGTCAAGAGTGGGATTGATGAATCGGCTATTCCGCCGCATCTCGGACAGGCATTGACGAATCTTTCAAATGGCAATGCCGAAAAATTCCCGTTCAATTACTTGAACTATGTGCAGCGGAATCTAACTTCGCTTTTCCAGATGTTCACAGGCCTCTTTGCACGGGATATCGATAAGAGAACGCAGCAAGAGCTGGAACATTTTGCTAAGGGAAATGGCTTAGCTGCTTCACCGCTGCAGGTGAGCATCAAGGAAAGCTTCGATGAGATGGCCGATGAAATTGATGGCTTGAATAAAAACATCATAGCCTTGGATACTTTACTGGCTGAGTATAAAGCAAAAACAAAGGATAGCTCCTATGAAGCGGAAATCAAAGAACTAAAGCAGGAAAAATATGCCTTATTGAATGTAAAAAAGGAAATTCGTAGAAGAGATACGTTCAATTTCTTATCTGATGAGGGTATGCTTCCGAACTATGCGTTCCCGGAAGAGGGCATTACTTTGAAGGCAGTGCTGTTTCGTCGCGATGACGAGGATGATAACACGCCTTCGGCACAAAAGAAACCGCACTATACGAATCGTGTCTATGAATATCAAAGAGCGGCATCCTCGGCAATTAGTGAATTTGCACCGAATAATAGCTTCTATGCGGGTGGCCATCATTTTACGATCAACCGCGTGGATTTGCATTCGTCGCAGCCCGAGCGCTGGCGTCTTTGCCCAGATTGTGCCCATGCAGAACGAGAGACGGAGCAGACAGGCAAGAACCCTTGTCCGCATTGTGGCAGCTTATCTTGGGAAGATATCGGCCAGGTAAGAGATATGCTCAAAGTGAAATTGGTTTATTCGCATATGGATATGGCCAAGAGCATGATTGATGATGCAATGAAAGCCGTCAGATTAAATTCTATACAAAGCAACTGCTGGTTGATGTCGACGAAGCACATGATATTGAAAAAGCTTATGCCATGAACAATGATGAGTTCCCCTTTGGCTATGAGTTCGTAAGAAAAGCAGTTCTCAGAGAGATCAACTTCGGTGAAGCAGATATTTCCAAGGCTGAGGAAATGACTGTCAATGGTGAAAAAGAAGCACGCAAGGGGTTCCGTGTATGTAAATATTGTGGCTGCATCATGGATGATAAGGGAACGATTAATCATGCTCCATACTGCCCGGTAAAAAAGAAACCGGCTTTGGCAAAGGAATCAGAAGATGACTGCCTGTTCTTATATCGTGAATTTCAGACAGAAGTACTTCGTTTGCTTATTCCAGAGACTGCTACCATTGGTACGAAAGTCAAGACAGAATCTTTTACAGCAGCATTCATGCTGGGCATGAGAGAGTATTTCGGCAATGTCGATCACTTGCGTGCTGCAATTTGCGAAGTGCCGGTAAAGAATGCGGACTATCGTAAGCAGTATCTGGTAATATACGATTCTGTACCGGGAGGAACGGGCTATCTAAAGCAGCTTCTACAGCATGATGATGCTTTGATTCAAATTTTCGAAAAGGCATTACAGGTGCTGGAGAATTGCTCGTGTGGTAACGATCCGGAGAAAGATGGCTGCTATCATTGCCTTTACGCTTATCGTCAGAGCCAGAATATCGGCAATCTCTCTAGAAAAGTGGCAATCCAGCTCCTGCATGCGATTCTTAGTGGTAAAGATAATATCAAGGAGATTGCAAAACTGGATCAGGTTGCGACGAATCATCTTTTTGATAGCGAATTGGAGCGTCAATTTGTCGTAGCTTTGGAAAAGAGCAGCAATGCACAGCGCAAGATTGAGATGAAACAGTCTCTCGTACATGATAAGCAAGGCTACATTATGAACATCCATACAGGAAATACGGATGAAGACGGCGTAGATTATTCTTGGGAGATTGAGCCACAAGTATCTTTCGACATGGAGCAAGGTGTCAGCGTCAAGTGCAAGCCTGACTTTGTGCTCTGGCCAAACTTTGCTGATGATCATGAACATTTGCCTGTTGCTGTTTTTACCGATGGTTTCAACTACCATAAGGATGAAGCTGACGATGATACTTTAAAGCGAGAAGCGATCCATCGCAGTGGCAATTTCCGTGTTTGGTCGCTTAGCTATAAAGATGTACAGGAGGCTTTTACCAAGCAGGATCCCTATGCTACGCAGACATTGGATGCTAATAGAATGCCACTCGTTAAGGGATATAATATGACAAATAAAGAACTATCCAGAAAATCATCTCTCTCCAGAGAAGATGTCTGCCTTGGAACTTTTGCTGCAATATCTGTCTCTGCCAAAGGCAGAAAGTGAATTTCAGCAACAGGCAAATGCATATGCTATGGCTTTGTTAAAACCACAACAAATGAAGATGGAGATCGAATTTAATAGTTGGCAAAAAAAGATGAATCATATCTGTGAGGAAACACATTTTTCAGATATACAATTCGCTTTCAGAGAAACAATTTTTGGCCAATGGCATCCTAATTCAAAAGAAGCACAAGCGGCTATGAGTTGCTTGGCTGGCATCGATATGAGGCAGAAGGACACTGTAGTTGCTGCGATTCTTGAAGATCGTCCAGGGTGCGACCAGAGGTACAATATGAGGCGGAATGGAATGGTATGTGGCATTTCTGTAATGTCATGCAGTTTGCCAAGAACTTTATCGCAGTTACAGAACAGGGGCTTGAGAAGGAAGTCTATCTTGCCTTGAATATACCAAATCCAGCGATAGATACTGATAGCGAAATTGTTGAAGCCGATGATGGTGGTTGGGATAATGTCGTGCAACAGCTCAGCGAATTCGCTGATGAGGTAGAGCTGGACTTTGTTCATAAGCTTCAGCAAGCTGGCGTGCCTGTACCAGATGTAATCATGGAAGATTTAATGGATGGAGATACCGTCATAGATAATGTAGAACTTGGCTGGTCACGGCTGAAATGTGCATTTATCCTGCAGGAATGCGATGAGGCACGTCATAACGTTGAACAAGCTGGCTGGCAGGTCTTCGACGAGACAACGGAAGATGTAAAAGCAATATTTGGAGGTCATGAAGCATGAGTGATGTAGTAAAAGTAGCAATAGCCGATAGTTTCCTGACATCTTATGCTAAATTACCGGAGCAAGCACAAAAACATACCTCTGATTTCTTGATAAAATTCCGCAGTAATCCGACTTCGCCGGGGATCCACTATGAAAAAGTCGCCAGTAACTTGGATAAAAATGTTTGGTCTGTGCGTATTGATGATACATATCGTGGTATCGTTCTTCGTCAAGATAAAACTGGCGTATATATGCTGGCCTGGGTGGATCATCACGATAAGGCTTACCAGTGGGCCAAAAATAAGCGCTGTAAGGTCAATCCGTTTACAGGAGCAATTCAGCTTTATAGCGTACAGGAAATCACGGAACAGGTAAAAGTTCCAGGCATCTTCAAAGATGTATCCGATGCCGATTTATTGAAGCTGGGCGTACCAGAGGAACAGCTGCCATATGTGCGTTCTTTTACGAGCAAAGATGACTTCAAGAAGAGTAAAGATAATCTGACAGCTGATGTTTATGAAGGTCTTTCTTGGCTGGCAGAGGGATTCCCTGTCAATGAAGTACTGGATCTGATGACGGCCGAGCAGGACGAACAGAAGCCAGAAGATTTACGAGAGGCACTGGATACGGCGAATAATCAGCGTTTCTTCCGTGTATTGGAAGGTGAAGATGATTTAAAAGCTATGCTCGCTCGTCCGTTAGATAAATGGCGTGTTTTCCTGCATCCAACACAGCGGAAAATCGTCAACAAGGATTATTCTGGCTCTGCTCGTGTTACTGGCGGCGCTGGTACAGGTAAGACCGTTGTGGCCATGCATCGTGCCAAGAAGTTAGCTGGTACACTGGATAATCACAGAAAAGTGTTGTTTACGACTTTTACGGCAAATCTGGCAGCGGACATTCGTGAAAACCTGCAGACAATCTGTACAACAGAAGAACTGCGGCATATTGAGGTGATCAATCTCGATGCTTGGGTATCCAATTATATGCGCAGCGCTGGCTATGAGGCACGTATTGAGTATGATACCAAGGTCTTGGAGAACATGTGGGAAAATGCTATTGATGAGACCATGGCCGATGCCTTGGGATTGCCAGTAGACTTTTATATGGATGAATGGGCTCGCGTCATCGTCCCACAGCATGCGATGACGGGGGTAAAGTACCTACGCTGCTCACGCAACGGACGTGGCGTCCGACTGGATCGAAAGAAGCGCCAACAGGTATGGAAGGTTTGCGAAGTCTATCAGAGGCAGATGAAAGCAGCTGGCAAGCGCGATGTTAATTGGGCTATGGATGAATGCCGCTTATTGGTGGCGAAACAACATCAAAGCCTTTATCCGTATATCATCGTCGATGAAGGACAAGACTTTAGTCAGATTGCTATGGAACTTTTGCGTAGCATTGCTGGAGAGCCACACCGGAATGATATTTTCATTGTAGGAGATGCCCATCAGAGGATTTATCGCAATAAGACGGTGCTGTCAAAATGCGGCATCCAGGTGCGTGGACGCAGTAGCATTTTGCGTATTAACTATCGTACTACGGAAGAAACGCGGGCCTATGCATTTGCCTTGCTACAAGGAATCCCCTTCGACGATCTCGATGGTGATGTCTTAAGTCACGATGAGTGCCAGTCGCTTACGCATGGTGAAGAGCCCATCGTAAAATCGTTCCGCTCTGCTAATCAGGAAATCGATTTTATCGAAGAACAAATCAAAGAACTGCAGAAAAATAATGTGCCGTTGCAAGATATCTGCTTGACAGCTCGCACGCATAATCTTCTGGATAACTATATAAAGGCCCTTACAGAGCGGGGCTTCCGCTGCTACGAGCTCAAGAAAGAAAAGATGGATGATCGACAGCAACAAGGCATTCGTTTGGCCACGATGCATCGCGTTAAAGGCTGGAGTTCCAGTATGTCTTTGTCGCTGGAGTTAATGCGGGCATTGTGCCACTGAAACAAGCTGTAGAAATAGATGAACCAGTGGCTAAGAACGAGGCGATTACTGCTGAGAAATGTTTGTTGTATGTAGCTTTGACAAGAGCGCAAAAGGGTGCTTTTATTACAAGTTACGGCAGGAAATCGGAGTTTTTGAAGTAGGATCGATCATTGTTTTAGGAGAGTAATGGAAAGGAATTGTGCATGGGAAACGATAAATTTACTTTAATACAATTCACGGTAAAAAACATTCTTGCAAAGATAGAGGCTGGCGAGTTTGTTATTCCAGAAATTCAACGGCCGTTTGTTTGGCGACGTAATCAAGTACGAGATCTGATCGACTCACTTATAATGGCTATCCAACGGGGTATATCATTACTTGGCAAAATCCAGATATACGGACAAAAGATGGTGGAATTTCTCGTGGCAAACATATATTAATTGATGGCCAACAGCGTATTACTGCTATTATGGCTGCACTTGTCGGACAAGAGGTCATGAATGAAGATTTCAATCATGAACGAATAAAAATTGCCTTTAATCCACAGGCCACAGATGCAACTAAACGTTTTGCCGTACTTGATGCTTCACGTGTGCGTGATAAAAAATGGATTCCGGATATTTCCGTGATTTTCAAACCTGAATTCCGGCAAAGATCATTTGAAAATTCTTATGTAGCAGAAAATCCTGAAGTTGATGTTGATGAACTAGCCGATACGATCACTAGTATTAAAGAAATTGAAAATCGGAATATTGGTGTGATCGAATTAGATCAAAATCTCGATATTGATGAAGTCACAGAAATTTTCATTCGTATCAACTCCAAAGGTACAGCGTTGAGTCAGTCTGATTTTGTCATGTCAAAATTAGCAGCAGATACGGTACATGGAGGGAATCTTTTACGTAAAATTGTTGATTATTTTTGCCATCTTTCTGTCAAGCCAGACTTCTATGCGCAAATGATGAAGGATACGGAATTTATAGCGACGCCATATGCAGAGAAAATTAAATGGCTGGCTGATGATAATGAAGCAATTTATGATCCTGATTATAGTGATGTATTGCATGTAGCCTTTATGTCTCAATTTAATCGTGGTAAATTAGCGGATCTTGTTAGCTTGCTCTCCGGCCGTAATTTCGAAACGAAAGAATACAGCGAGGATATCATTGAAGAGTCGTATAAAAAGCTTCAAGTTGGTCTAGATGATTTTATCAATAAATATCACTTTCAAAACTTTGTACTAGCGATAAAGAGCGCAGGATTTAGATCATCTAAATTGATCAATTCGCATATGACACTTGATTTTGCCTATATGATTTATCTGCGTTTAACTAAGGATAAGAACATCCCTGCGGCACAGGTCTCGCATCATGTACAGAAATGGTTTGTGCTGTCAACACTTACAGGCCGATATGTTAGTTCACCAGAATCTATGATGAGTCATGATATCCGTCTTATCAATGAAAAGGGATTTCTGGCATTCTCGGCAGAAATTGAGGCGTCGGTACTATCCGATACATTCTGGCAGGTTACGTTGCCGCAAAATCTGACAACTAATTCTGTTAATAGTCCAGCCTTTCATACGTTTATCGCTGCTCAGATTAATCGTGGCAGTAGCTCTCTTTTCCAAAGGGGAACTTCGATTGGAGATCTTGTAGAATTAACCGGTGACGTCCATCATATTTTTCCAAAAGCATATCTGCAGAAAAATGGCCTGAATAATTGTGCTCTCTATAATCAGGTAGCGAACTATACTTATTTGGATACGCAGGTAAATAAGGCTATTAGCGATAATGCACCTAATATCTACTTTGGTAAGATTAGAGAGCAACAGCCAGATGGTAAGGATAATATTGGCAATATCACTAATATCGATGACTTACAGCGCAACTTAGCAGAGAATGCTATACCAGAAGATATTGTAAATATGACTTATAAGGATTATGAAACATTCTTGGATAAACGTCGTCGACTTATGGCTAAATTTATTGAAGGATACTATAAAGCATTGTAATTAATTAGTTGTTAGGGAGTGAAAATTTATGATCAAGAGAATAATAGCTTTAATATTGCCAATTATGATGTTTTATATTGGACCGGTCTATGCAGATCAAATGGTGAATATGGAAGAAGTCATGAGTATGGAGAATATGCCTAAACTATCTCCAACGGGAAATATAGATGGAGTATATTTTACCATGAATAATGAGGGATTGCACCTCAAGACTTACTTCAATCAATATACTGATCATTACTATTATAGAACAGGTCATGAAGACGTAGTCACCATCACGGTGGATATGTAAAGCTCCTTGATACAAATGATGTGCATGATTATCTTTCTTTTTCGGTAGATAAATATCCATATTTCCGTGTATATAAGCTGACTACAGAAACGGGAAAAAACTTTTTATTAATCATAAAAGGTAAACAGTATACCTCAGAATGTGATGCCAATGGCGTATGGCTGATTGGCAAGCAAGATGGTAAATATGTTACTTATGCAACTTTAGATAATCTTCAAGGAGCAGGTCTGGTGTTTCAGGATATCATACCTAGGATAGAAAATGGAGAATTAAGATTAATTGGTGTAGCAAGAGACCGTGATTGTAATATTTGGGGACGCAATACAGATCAGCCTCCTTACACATATAAAGGACATCCTGTATCCAGGACGGAAATGGCCAATAAAGGGGAATGCGTTGTAAGTAGTGTAAATTTGTTTTGGGACGATAATGCAAACTGGTTTGGTATTCGCTATGCAGAGTGATGAAGTGGAGGGGATATCATGAGTTTACCAATTATTACTCAAACTTCGCACACCTGAAACCCTTATGAGACAAGGATTCATCGGGTTTTCAGACATCCGTCGTCATCACGTCATGCACACTGTTTCAGGCACTTTCCCCATAAATCGGGCAGTTTTGCCACGAACAGATTGAGCAACTGGTTAACCTGCTCTTCGTCAAGAATCTCTGATTCTTTCGCGCAGTCCATCAGCAGGCTCAGGAGTGAGGCCAGAGCGTCCAGATAATGCAGGTCTTCCAGCTCGTCTATCGTCAGATAAAAGAGCTCGCCAAGGCTCCGCTCATCCATGTTGCGCTGCTGCTCTAAAGCGAGCATCATGTACCGCGCAAAGACAATGGCCGTGTGAGCGGTCAGGGCGTCGTAGGAGATGGATCTCGTCTCTTTGCCCAGCTTCAGGTATGACTTGCACATCTTGAAGAAGACCTCGATGTTCCAGCGCTTGCCATAAGTCTGGATGATCTCTTCTTCTGACAGTGTCAGGTCCGTCGAGACCAGGACGAGGTAGTCGCTGCGCTTGTTCTTGTTGCGGACATAGACCAGCCGTACGGGAAGGCGTTTGCCATCCTTGACGGCCTCGCCTCTACGGAGAGCAGGTAAGCGGAGCGCCTGCGGCGCTTCTTCTGGCTCCGGTAGATGGCCATGACGTCCTGCATGCGGCCTTGGAAGCAGAAATGCATCTTCTCGCTTTTCTTGACACGCGCGATGACGTCGTAGCCGAGTTCATGGATCTGGTGCAGCGATGCCGGTGAGCAGAACTACGAGTCGAACAGGACGTGCCGGGCAGGGGCACCTGCCTCACGCGCTTCCTGCAGTAACGTTAGGACTACTTCTGGAGCCTTGCATTGTGCCAGCTTGCGCTGCTTGCCGCCGTTGCTGCGCGGGTCAACGTCTTCCGACGCGCCCTGCAGTTGCTGCTGATTCGATGACGAGGACAACAGGCAGTGGCTGAGCGGCAGGAAGGTATTCCCGTCGCTCCAGCCGAGCGTGAGCATGCGAAAGCCCTTCATGTACGTGCCGCTGACATGGTCGTAGACGCGGGCCAGCAGCTCTACTTTCTTGGAGCGGTTGCGGCTGAACAGCGAGTCGTCGATGATGAGGACATTCCTGCGCGCTCCGCTCGTCAGCGGTGCGATGGCCTTCTGAATGATGGCCATGCCCAGGAGCAGCGTGAACTTGCGCCAATGGATGGCGCAGGAGTTCAGGAAGCGGTAGAACGTATCCCGCTCAAACGGGATGGACTCTGACGCATCCTTCTTCCGTTGGTAGAAGGAACGCCGCTGGAACGCCGCCTCAAACGCGACGAGGAAGATGGCCATGACCGCAAAGCCGCGCAGCTTGTAGGCATTGCAGCTCCGCAGGATCTGGCCGACATGGAACTCAGCAAAGAATCGCTGAATCTTGGAAGAAGCAGCTTCACAGGAGTGATGATGATGTGGTACAATATTCATAGCATAAGCTCCGGTTTTGTTGTGGATTTTTCGTCACTTTCATTATACAAAATGGAGATAGCTTATGCTATTTTTATTTTGCAGATTGCCGCTAAGAATAACTCAGCGATTTAGCAACTGCGAAGTTTGAGTTATTTCTTATATGTATTATCTAATTCTTGCGATACTGAACCATTGCGCTTGATCATCCCATTGTAAAGCAGCACTAAAATCTTCAGCGAGTTTCAATTGATATCCATATTGTGCACCTTCCGGCATATACTCATGAACGCTTTTGATATATAAAGTATCTCCTCCAAATGTCCCAGTACTAGTAATTAACCTATGCCATTCTCCGACCGTATACCCAGCATTTGCTAAAGAGTCTAATGAGACAAAGGTTGTCCATTGTCCCTTATACTTTCCTACAATCCAAAAGCCTGCATTCTTGGCATGAGCACCTTGATCTGCATTAATGATAAAAAAACGTCTTTTTAGGATTCTTCATCTCTAACTTCACAATGGAATATCCTATGCCAATATTATCACCATAGTATCCTGTAAAAGATAAGTAATCATGCATACCATCGCGGCTATACATACGAAGAACACCATCTCTTTGCATGACAAATGATATTCTTTCTCCATCGCCGTTTAGGTTTACACTCTTAGTATCCATATATAGAAATATTGGTTTTCCCAGAGCTTCAAAAGAGGATGCGAATACTGCTGGCTGAATCATGCAGTTCATCATAAAGAGAGTACCGGTCATGGAAATAGTGCACTTTTTTTAAGGCGAATTGTCAAGCTAAGTGCAACACCTTTGAGAAATAGATCTCATATGGTGTTTTGTAGCCAAGGCACTTCCTAGGGCGCAGGTTCAACTCATGGTACTTCCGTTGGATGTAATCCTCTGGCGTATCCGTGATGTCCTTGCCTTTCGGGAAGAACTCCCGTAAAAGGCCATTGGTGTTTTCATCATATCGCGGGCAGGAGACTCCGACCTCTTAGGTTGGGGAGGAATGCCCGCTTCCTCCTTTCAATCATAAATAATAGACTTTCAGCAAAAATATGATATAATAATTTTAATGAAGTAATATAGATTTTAGAAAGGCAGGTGAAAAAAATGTCTAACCGAACTAAAACGATAAAACTTCGTATACATGTTACTCCCGAACAAGAGACTCTGTTCCGTCAGATGACGGAACAATACCGTCAGGCTTGTAACTTCGTGTCGCAGTACATCTTCGACCACCGATTTAACATGGTCTACCAAAGTCTCAACAGAGAACTGTACAGTGACCTGCGCAACCAGTTCGGTCTGAAGTCGCAACTAGCACAGTCTTCTATCAAGACAGCTATTGCTCGATATAAAACTGTTAAGCAACAGCTCTTCCAAAATCCCTACAGATATAAGGATGAGAATGGCAACTGGCAACGCATTACCAAGACATGGGAATGGCTTTGGAAGCCGATATTCTTTACTCGTCCGCAAGCTGATCTGGTCCGTAACCGAGATTACAGTTTCGTTGATG
>ENA-OQBJ01000331-OQBJ01000331.1-human-gut-metagenome-genome-assembly--contig:-NODE-331-length-25450-cov-11.479683_pt1 | contig 25450 bp, 33 predicted proteins | sample MGYA00242743_ERZ504545 | MGnify/ENA primary metagenome ERZ504545 (study PRJEB26092, sample SAMD00036252) | human gut metagenome | host: Homo sapiens | study: EMG produced TPA metagenomics assembly of...
GACCTTGCCATTCATTTTGGCGATGGTATCCCGATGGCCACCCTTTGGGAAGGCGATTATCCGGTGAAGATGATTCTGAAATCGGAGAACGACAGCGACCTTGCCAACGAATACATCCCCGTGATGGAGGAACATCGAGCGTTCCACTCCGCCAGCTGGCTAAGATTTCGCCCGACTGGCACGACGGCAGCATCATACGCAGAAACGGCGTGCGTACCATCTCTATCATAGGTGAACCTTTAAGGGGATTCAATGCCAACCGATTGGCCAACGAACTGAAGCAGGAAGTATCCAAACTCCCGCTAGATTCCTGTCTTGATTGGGAGATTGGCGGTATGGCAGAAAAGGATGCCGAAACCCTTCCTCAGGTTACATCGGGCGTGATGATAGCAGCCTTGATCATCTTCTTCATCCTGCTCTTCCATTTCAAGCGCATCAGTCTGGCACTGGTGAATCTCTCGTCCATGTCGCTCTGCATCTTCGGTGCAGCTATAGGCCTTCTGGTTACGGGTTTCGACGTGAGTCTTACCTGCATATTAGGCATTGTGAGCCTGATGGGTATCCTGGTAAGAAACGGCATCATCATGCTCGACTATGCCGAGGAACTGCGCCGCGACAAGGGGTTATCGGTAAAGGAAGCTGCCTTCCAGGCTGGCGAGCGCCGCATGCGCCCTATCTTCCTTACATCGGCAGCCGCTCGGTAGGCGTACTGCCTATGATGGTAGAGAACAATACGCTGTGGTCGCCAATGGGAGCCGTTATCTTCTTCGGTACGCTTATCTCGATGGTACTCATCGCCACCATCCTGCCTGTGCTCTATTGGCTCGTGTTCGACAAGCACGGCAAGTATAGTTTGAGGAAGCAGTAAACGCAGAAGCCTGTCGGCATCACTGCCGGCAGGCTTCACTTTTCATAAACCGAACCTAAAATCCTACTTATCTTTTGAGATAATAAAACTGCAATTTAAACCTAAATATAAACTTTTACCTTGATGAAAACTCTTTCTACTTCTTTATCTCTATATATATGTATTGCAAAATGTATTGCATTTGTGTATGCCTAGAATTGAGTTATATCAGAGCTGCTTACTCAGAAACAATCGGTTGTGATGCCAATAGGCAGCGGTGCACCCGTTTTCGGGTTCACAAATTGCAAAAATATCACCATGATTGTAGGATAAGGGCAGAAAAACTTTGTGCTTTCAAGATTTATTCGTACTTTTGCAGTCAAAAACAGAAAGGGAGGGATGAATGCTGATGCAGAAATCCCTCTTTAAGTATAACAAAAAAGAAGAAAGCCTATGTTCCATATCGCTCAATACTTCCCTATCACAGACCCTACGTTGATATTCTTCGTAGTGCTCCTCATCATCCTCTTTGCCCCTATCATCATGGGTAAACTCCGTATCCCGCACATCATCGGTATGGTGCTGGCAGGTGTGCTCATAGGCAAATACGGACTGAATATCCTGGAGCGCGACTCTTCGTTTGAGCTCTTCGGAAAGGTGGGACTCTATTACATCATGTTCCTCGCTGCACTGGAGATGGATATGGAAGGCATGAAAAAGAACAAGTCGCGACTGCTTATCTATGGCCTGCTCACCTGTTTTATACCGTTCTTCCTCACCTATGGCATGAGCATCTGGCTGCTCCACTACTCTGCCAAGCTTCCTTCCTGCTGAGCTGCATCATGGCATCCAATACGCTGATTGCCTATCCTATCGTTTCGAGATACGGACTGCAACAGAAACCGAGCGTTACGCTGAGTGTGGGGTCGAGCATGATTTCGCTGCTCATAGCCCTGATTATGCTTGCCGGACTGGTAGCATCGTTCAGCAAGCATGACGGTGTACTGTTCTGGGTATTCTTCACCCTCAAGTTTGCTGTCTATTGTGGCGTGATGATCATGCTGATTCCCCGACTTACAAGATGGTTCTTGCGAAGATACAGCGATGCGGTGATGCAGTTTATCTTCGTACTTTCAATGCTGTTTATGAGTGCAGCACTTTCGCAGATAGTGGGCATTGAGGGCGTTTTCGGTGCTTTCTTCGCCGGTCTGATATTAAACAGATATATTCCACATGTTTCGCCGCTGATGAACCGCCTCGAGTTTATCGGCAATGCCCTCTTCATTCCTTATTTCCTGATAGGTGTGGGCATGCTAATCAATATCAATCTGCTATTTCAGGGCAGTCATATTCTATGGGTCGTGTTCTGTATCGCCTTCTTCGGAACCCTGGGCAAAGCTATCGCAGCTATATCGCCTGTTTGGGTTTCAGGTTGCCACTTTCTTCGGGTCACATGATGTTCGGACTCACTTCGGCTCATGCTGCCGGAAGTATCGCCATGGTGATGGTGGGTATGCATCTGCTCGTAGCACCGGGCACTTATCTCGTCAACGATGATATGCTCAATGGTGTGGTTATGATGATTCTGATTACCTGCATCATCTCATCCATCCTTACCGACCGGTCTTCGCAGAAGATTATCCTGAGAGACAAGGAACTGCCTGATGCGGAAGACGACAAGAAGGTGAGCGATGAGAAGATTCTGGTTCCGGTGAAATATCCTGAATATGCCGACAACCTGATGAGTCTGGCGTTTCTGGTGAGAAACCAGAAACTGAACAGGGGACTCATCTGCCTGAATGTAGTATATGAAGACAAGGACATGCGATACAACCAGGAACAGGGAAGACGGATTCTTGAACATTGCAGTCAGCTGGCTGCTGCCACCGATGTGATGACGCAGACCCAGGTTCGTATTGCCGCCAACATCGCCAACGGCATCAAGCATGCCTTCAACGAGTTCCAATGTTCTGAGATTATCATCGGAATGCACATGCATCCTGAGGTTTCGCCGAAGTTCTGGGGAGAATTCCACCAGAGTCTTTTCAACGGATTGAGCCGCCAGATTATCATGGCACGCATCAGACAGCCGTTGAATACATTGAGAAGAATACAGGTAGCCGTACCTTCGAGAGCAGAGTTTGAGCCGGGTTTCTACCGCTGGCTGGAACGACTAGCCCGACTTGCCGGCAACCTCGACTGCCGCATCCAGTTTCATGGCAGAGAAGAGAGTCTGGCGCTCATCAATGAATATATCAAGAACCGGCATCCGGAAGTGCGTGCCGATTATACCCAGATGATTCACTGGAACGAGTTGCCGCAGCTGGCTTCGCAGATATCTCCAGACCACCTGTTCGTGGTAGTAACCGCCCGTAAGGGAACCGTATCTTACAAGACAGCACTGGAGCGTCTGCCGGAAGAAATAACGAAATACTTCTCAGGTACCAACCTGATGATTATCTTCCCCGACCAGCATGGTGATTCCTACGGCGACCAGCTTACCTTCGCTGAGCCTCAGCATCAGGAAGAGATTAGTGCTTACGAATCATTCCTGCAATGGTTTAAGAAGAAATGCAACTTTAAAAAAATGTAAAGACAGCTTCGTTTCTTAAAATATGTTTAAGAGAAACCGAAAACACCCTTCACCACCCTTCACCTTTAATAAATTGATCTACAGAATGTTAAATAAAAAGGTGAAGGGTGAAGGTTTGAAAACTCTATTTATATATGTACGCGTGGGTAAAGGAAAAAAGGGTAAAATCAAAAAGTACCCTAGGGTCAAAAATCGAAAAAGCCCTAAAAAGAATATAATATAAAGATTTAAAATATACCCTTCACCCTTCACCTCGTCACCCAACACAGCTTCCAAGTCTTCTTTATCGAAGATATTTTCTTATCCTTCGGAGATATTCTGCTATCTTTCGGAGATAATTTCTTATCTATCGGAGATATTCTTTAGAAAGATTCCATGGATTTTTCCGCACTTTATTTCCCGAATCCACGCAAATCGCACAAATCGCATAGGTAGGAAACGGAAATGTTGTATCTTTGCAACGTCAATCAGAAGTAATGCTGGATTCCTGAAAAAAACGACATAAAAATTTGGAAGTTAGAATTATTCAGCGTAATTTTGCAGATGAAAATCATAAAACAGAAACAATATGCAAACAAGTAAATACCTATTAGCTACAAAAAGAGATGCCGAATGGGGACTCACCATCAGCACCGTGGGACGAGAAGAAATCGCCCCAGGAGAAGCCTATCCAACAAAAGGACATGCTGACGGATATTACTTCGATCTTCAGAAGGGAAGAATACTCGACGAATACCAACTGCTTTACCAGCCAGAAGGTGAAGGAGTGTTCTGTTCTGCCCATCTCCCGGAAACAAAGATCAAGGCTGGAGACATCTTCCTGCTCTTTCCCGGTGAATGGCATAGCTATCATCCATCAGGCACCAAGGTTGGAAAAGCTATTGGATCGGCTTCAAGGGCAAGAACATCGACGACCGCGTGAAAGCAGGGTTTCTTTCTCCTGAAAAGCCAATCTACCATGTAGGTTACAGTAACGAGATTATCGCTCTCTACGAAGAGGCTTACAAAACCGCACAGGAAGAGGTTGCTTTTGCACAACAAACTATGGCGGGTATCGTAAACCATCTGATAGGCAAAATGTATTCTCTGGAGAGAAATATCGTGTTGAGCAAGGATACCAAGCATGTTGACATGATCAATAAAGCCCGTTTGCGTATCCGAGAATCGCTTGAAGATACGCTCACCATCCAGGAGATTGCGCAGGAACTGGGCATCAGCTACTCTTCTTTCCGCAAGCTCTTCAAGGAGCATACCGGATTCGCTCCCGCCCTCTATCAGCAGAATCTGAAACTGCAGAGAGCCAAAGAACTGCTGTCTACCACCGACGAGAGCATCAAGGAGATTGCATACCGGCTCAATTTCGAATCGCCTGACTATTTCTCTGCCAAATTCAAAATTCAGACGGGCATGAAGCCATCAGATTTCAGAAATATGACGAGATAGTCAAAAAATAAGGCTCTAAAATCAATTTCTCTTGTTCCATATCCCTTTTTTGGTCTACCTTTGCAAACGTGAACAAATAACAGCAACTTAAAGACAAAATTCATAATGGAACAAAAGAAATACTTCTTCGCGGTAGACTTAGGTGCTACCAGCGGAAGAACCATAGTAGGAAGCTTGTCAGACGGCAAGTTTGACTTAGAGGAGCTGACCCGTTTCGACAACAACCTGATCGAAACAGGCGGTCACTTCTATTGGGATATCTACGCCCTCTACTTTGAGATTATCAAAGGATTGAAACTCGTAGCACAGCGTGGCATCCACATCCAGAGCATCGGTATTGATACCTGGGGATGCGACTTTGTATATGTAGACAAGAACGGAGATATCCTACGCAACCCGATGGCGTATCGCGACCCTCATACCATGGGCATCATGGAGAAATACTTTGATGAGAAAATCAGCAAGGAGAAGGTTTACGAAAAGACCGGCATCCAGTTTATGAATTTCAACTCATTGTTCCAGATGTATGCCATGCGCAAGGCAGGAAACGTGGCTCTGGAGAATGCCGACAAGATTCTCTTCATCCTGATGCACTGAGCTATATGCTCACCGGCAACGCCATCTGCGAATATACCGTAGCATCTACTTCTCAGATTCTGAATCCGATGACCGGCGATTTCGACATCGACCTCGTGGAAAGTATCGGATTGAAGAGAGAACAGTTTGGCAAGATGACCCATCCTGCTACCATCATCGGCACACTGACCGAAGAGGTACAGAAGATAACAGGACTGAATGCCGTTCCCGTCATCGCAGTAGCAGGTCATGATACAGCCAGTGCCGTAGCAGCCGTTCCTGCCAAGAACGAGGAGTTTGCCTATTTGAGTTCAGGAACCTGGAGCCTGATGGGCATCGAGACCAAGAACGCCATCATCAACGAGAAGAGCTATGAGCTCAACTTCACCAACGAGGGCGGCATTGAGGCACTACCCGATTCCTGAAGAACATCTGCGGCATGTGGATTTACGAGCGTTGCCGCAAGGAATGGAAAGACGAGGCTGCTGCCAACCAGAAAGATATGACTTGCCTGGGTCATGCAGAACTTATAGCTGAAGCCATGAAGCAGCCAGCCTTCCAAAGCATCATCAACCCGGATGATACCTGTTTTGCCAACCCATCGAGCATGGTAGAAGCCATCAAGCAGTATTGCGAAAAGACCGGTCAGCATGTTCCTCAGAGCTATGGCGAATTCTGCCGCTGCATCTTCGAGAGTCTTGCCCTCCGCTATCGCCAGGTATTCACATGCTCAAGGATTTCGCCGACATCGACCTCAATGTGCTCCACATCATCGGTGGAGGTTCGCTCAACCAATATCTCAACCAGTTTACTGCCAACAGTTGTGGTGTAACCGTATTGGCAGGTCCTCAGGAAGCACCGCCATCGGCAACATCATGCTCCAGGCAAAGGCATCGGGCTTGGTAAAGGATATTTGGGAAATGCGCCAGATTATCGCCAACTCGCTGGAGCTTAAGACATTCGAGCCACAGAACAAGGAAGCATGGGATGCGGCTTACGAGAAGTTTTTAAAGGTAAAAAAGTAAAAGGGTAAAAAGGTAAAAATAAACAATAATAACAAAATACATAAAAACAATGAAAGCAGATTTGATTTTAAAGAATTACGAGATTGCAAAGGAGCGCTATGCAGCTCTGGGTGTAGATACAGACAAGGCTATTGAGACTTTGGAGAAAACTCCTATCTCTCTGCACTGCTGGCAGGCTGACGATGTAGTTGGCTTCGAGCGCGGTGAGGCTGCTTCTGGTGGTATCCAGAGCACTGGTAACTATCCTGGCAAGGCTCGCAACATCGACGAACTCCGTCAGGACATCGAGAAGGTGAACTCTCTCCTGGCTGGTACTTTCCGTCTCAACCTTCATGAGATTTACGGTGAGTTCGGTGGCAAGCAGATTGACCGTAACGAGGTAACCGTAGACCAGTTTACAGGCTGGATGCAGTGGGCTAAGGAGCAGAACATGAAGCTCGACTTCAACTCTACTTCTTTCTCTCACCCTAAGAGTGGCAGCCTCTCATTGTCAAATCCTGACCCAGCTATCCGCGAGTTCTGGATTGAGCACACCAAGCGTTGCCGCTGCATTGCAGACGCTATGGGTAAGTTCCAGAACGACCTATGTATCATGAACATCTGGGTACACGATGGTTCTAAGGACATCACTGTAGAGAAGGGACGCTATCGTGAGATTTTGAAGAACTCTCTCGATGAGATCTTAGCAGAGGAGTTGCCTAACATGAAGTCTTGTCTCGAAGCTAAGCTCTTCGGTATTGGCTTGGAGGCTTACACCGTAGGTTCTCACGACTTCTACGCTGGCTACTGCGCTAAGAACAACGTGATGTACACTCTCGATACAGGTCACTATGAGCCAACAGAGAACGTATCTGATGCAGTTTCTGCACTCCTGCTCTTCGTTCCTGAGCTGATGCTCCACGTATCTCGCCCAATGCACTGGGATTCAGACCACGTAACCCTCTTCGATGACAACACGCGCAACCTCTTCTCAGAGTTGGTTCGTGCCAACGCACTCGACCGTGCTCACATCGGTCTCGACTACTTCGACGGTTCTATCAACCGCATCGGTGCTTACATCATCGGTGTTCGTGCTGCCCAGAAGTCATTGTTGCAGGCATTCCTTGAACCACTTGATACCCTCCGCAAGTACGAGGACGAAGGCAAGCTCTTCCAGCGCCTGGCTCTCCTCGAAGAAGAGAAGACATTGCCATTCGGTGCAGTATATGATTACTTCAACTTGAAGAACAACATCCCTGTTGGCGAAGAGTACATCGCAGACATCGAGAAGTACGAGGCTGAGGTACTCGCAAAGCGAGTTTAAGAACGATTTAACTGAAGAGTGAAGAACGATTTAACTGAAGAGTGAAGAACGAAGAATTCAATAGTCTTATGGCTAAAAAACACATGAATTCTTCACTCTTCACTCTTCGTTCTTCACTCAAAATCGCTCTTCACTTAATTACTAAACAATATGGAAATATTAATAGGACTTTTAATCATAGCCATCGGCGCATTCTGCCAGTCCAGCTGTTACGTTCCAATCAACAAGATTAAGGATTGGAGTTGGGAATCCTACTGGGTAGTTCAGGGTGTGTTCGCATGGCTTATTTTGCCTTTCTTAGGCGCAATGCTCGCTGTTCCAAGCGGCCATTCCTTCTTTGAATTATTCGACGGTTATGGCTTCAACGTAGCAATGACCATGCTCTTCGGTGTACTCTGGGGCGTAGGCGGACTGACCTTCGGTCTTTCCATGCGCTATCTGGGAGTAGCATTGGGACAGAGCATCGCCTTGGGAACCTGTGCAGGTCTCGGCACCATCATGGGACCTGTATTGCTCAACATCTTCTTCCCGGAGATGGACGCCCTCTCATCGCTTACCTTCAGCGTAATTCTCGGCGTGGTAGTCACTCTTCTCGGTATCGCCATCATCGGTGTGGCAGGTAGTATGAAGGCGGCATCGCTCTCAGAAGAAGAGAAGAAGGCGGCAGTAAAGGACTTCAACTTCCCTAAGGGACTTGCCATCGCCTTGCTGGCTGGTTTCATGAGCGGCTGCTTCAATGTGGGTCTCGCCTTCGGTTCCGATATCCATTTCGGCAGTTTCACTCCTGATATGTACAAGACCTTGCCAGCCACCTTCCTGGTTACCCTAGGTGGTTTCATCACCAATGCCATCTACTGTTTCTATCAGAACACCAAGAATCATACTTGGAGCGATTACAAGAACCAGGAGGTTTGGAGCAATAACATTCTCTATTGTGTCTTGGCTGGTGCCTTGTGGTACAGCCAGTTCTTCGGACTGTCACTGGGCAAGGGGTTCCTCACCGAATCTCCTACCCTCATGACCCTATCGTTCTGCATTCTGATGGCGCTCAACGTAGTATTCTCGAATGTATGGGGCATCATCCTAAAGGAATGGAAAGGCTGCTCAAAGAAGACCATCTCCGTATTAATTGTCGGCATCATCGTCTTGATTATCTCAAGCTTCTTGCCACAACTTATATAACAAAAAAGGAACCCCGAGTATTTCACAATGCTCGGGGTCTTTTTACTAAACTTAATTATCTAAACCAAAAATTCTTATAGAAAACAATCTTTAAAACTTATTTTCTTTATCTAAAGCCTATATTATCTTGGCAAATTAAATGCTTGGTCATCTCAGCCATTTCCTCCTGGCTCATACCATCAGGCTCGAATCCCATGCACTTGGAATCGATGTAAATCTTGGCGCTCTTAGAGAGTACGTCAATCTGGTCGAAGGCATCCATCACGTCCAAGCCCTTGGCAAAGACACCATGCTTCTCCCACATCACTACATCATAATCCTCCAACTCCTTCAAGGTCTCCTCAGCAAGTTTCAAACTGCCTGGCAACTGATAAGGAACGATACCCAAACCGAGTGGACAGAAAGCCTTGGTCTCTGGAATCATGCTCCAGAGCAGGTTGCTCAACACATCCTTGCCCATGAACTTCTTGTTGTGGCTCATGGCGATAAGCTCGATAGGGTGAGTATGAACAGTAGCCTTATAGTTGGAACCTTCTCGATGAGACGGGCATGAACGCTCAAGTGACTAGGCAACTCAGATGTTGGCATTACAGGATTATTTGCGATGATAACATAGCTGGCGCAATCGTCGAGGATGCGGATGATAGAACCGTTCTCCATAGGCCAGCGAGCCAAGTCGCGCATACGCTTACCTGTACCCTTGCAGAAGAAATAGCAACCTTTTAAGGCTGGCAATGCTGTACCAATCTGCTTTACTTCGCTGATGGCAGGCAAAGCCTTGATTTCGTCATCAACCAAGTCGGTAACGTTTACAGTGATGTTACCACCATTACGCTCAGCCCAACCATTCTGCCAGAGGTATCCAGCAACTTCAGCTATCTTCTCGACCTCCTTTTTCAAGGCAGGACGACCTTCTAAAACACTATTCATATTAATCTTGTTATTAGCTTATTTAAAATTTCTGCTGCAAAAGTAATCATTTCCGCCCATATCCAACCTATTCTTTTGATATTTGGGCTATGACATTTGGCATAACCCTCAAAATCGTGAAAAATGCAGAAAGCGGCTTCTTGCATCACGCAAGAAAACCGCCCTTTTCATTCTACATGTCAATAGAGAATACATACCCTATCGCTGAGATGAGATTTATGCTCTTTTTCATTGAGTTGAGATATATGCTCTTATTATAACCTGAGATTGATATTCTACTTTACTTCTTTTTCCCTGGGGTTGCATCTTTCCAAAGAGAGAATTTTACAGGGACCATATATCTTACACTTACAGGTTTACCATTCTGTGTACCCGGAGTCCACTTAGGCATTCCCTTCACGACTCTCAATGCCTCAGCATCAAGTTCCGGATCTATAGATTTGGCTATCTTGGCATGCGTAACGCTGCCATCCTTCTGGACGATAAAGGTTACGATCACACGACCCTGCTTTTTGGCCTTGACTGCGGAAGCAGGATATTTGATGTTATCAGCCAGATACTTCATCAACATTAACTGACCACCAGGAAAAAACGGCATCGTCTCTGGTATATCATACACTACGCTCTTAGTCGTATCGGCAGGAGCTGTCGCATCAGAAGTCTTTGCTTCCGCCTTCAGTTCAGCTTCCGCCTTTGCCAATTCTGCAGCCTCGGCAGCTTTCATTTCAGCCGTCTCTGATGGGTTCATCATCTCGACAGCATCCTTTGCCATCGGATTCGCCACAGCCACATCAGCATTCAGAGCCTGCTCAGTCTTCTGCTGAACCTCAGCTACTACTGGAATCTGCTCGCCAATCTCACGAGCCACACTCTCGATGTTGCTCACCATGAGCAACACTCCTGCCAAAGGTGCGAAAAGGAGGTACTTCGCCTTGCCTATTTCACTTGTTCTACGTTTGTTCATCATTTTATTTTTTTTTAAGAGGTAATAAATTAAAATTATTGGCAATCTTGGTCGATTCATTCGGCTGTCGATATGCCAAACCTAGAAGGTGATACTGATAGGATTTGCGCGCGTTGCCATCAGATAAAACACTTTCATCGGCTAAATATTCCAAATTCATTCTTACTTCCTGCTTCATCAGCCAGGCAAACGGATTAAACCAGCAGGCGATGGAGAAAAGCTCAGAGAAGAGGGTATCCAGGGAATGGAGACCCGAAACATGGTGCATTCATGAACCATCACTTCATGCAACTGCCTACCCTCCAGTAGATGGATACATAAACACCCAGCGGAAGAAGGAGAACGGACTCCCCTCGCCCTTGAGCAGATGTACCGTGATGCCTTCCACCTCTTGTTTCCGGGAAATAACCACAAGGCGGATGATGCTGAAGAGCTGCCATACCAACCGCAATGAGAGGACGGCTACTCCTACCAATAGATGCCCAGCAGCATATCCATCCAGGTTATGCCGGAAGCCTGAGCCTTTACAACCACCACGGGATAAAACGTGTCGGCATATACATTCGCCATACTCACCATCGTAGGGGTATCGCGTACCCAATATTCCAGATTGAGCGCCGGAACCATCAGGCGACGGCATAGATGAGCCAGAGGGTAAGGCGGCGAAGACCGAAGAAGGTATCGCGGCTCACCGTGAGGCGATAAAACCCATAAAGGAGCATCAGGGCTACATTGATTTTTATAAGATATATTGCCATACAGTTTCGATTTTTGTTTGAAATGAACTTAATAATTATTCTTCCGAAAGCTTGATTTATTCAGCAAAGTTCTCGAGTTATTCTTCCGAATTCTCGATTTCACGGATGATATCCTTGAGGTCCTCAGGACTGATTTTCTCGTCCTTGGCAAAGAAGGAAACCATTTCCTTGAAGGAATTCTTGAAGTAATTGTTCACGAAACCCGACAGGAACTTCCGCTTGTAATCGCTCTCGGCTATGAGTGGAGAATAGACATAACCCTTACCATCCCGCTCCGCCTTGACATATTCCTTGCGCTTCAGATTGTTCACAATAGAAGCCACTGTAGTATAAGGTGGACGAGGTTCTGGCAACAGTTCCATAATCTGTTTCACGGCACATCGTCCCAATTGCCATATCCGAAGCATAATATCTTCTTCCTGATTCGTCAGCTTTTCCATATTTCTATCTTTATTCTTTTAAATTCAACATTCTTGTTTCTAAATCACGCTGCAAATCTACGAACTTTTCGTATAAGTACAAAACAACCTACGTTAAAAAACATAAATTCAACTACATTTTAACGTTTTACGAGCTTTTCGTAATACTAAAACATAGAAAATTACGAGTTTATCGTAGATTACATATAAAAAGAACCAATATATAATAATACACGATCAGTGCCAGTGCAACAACATCTCCATCAAGAACATCCAGATGGATTGCGACAACTTCTTCGATGTGGGTAAGAGCGATAAATACCGCCTAGTAGATTTCACCTTCCAGGATATCACCTGCACCGACAAGAAGATGGCATTCGATGCCAACCTTATCGAGAACACCATAGCGAAGAAAGTGAATATCACTCCTCGCGAAAAGAGCAACGGATTGAAGACCATCGGCGATGCCGACGGGTTGAAATAACACATACATTTTATAGAAAGTAATACAGAATTGAGTACTGAAACGAGCTTTATTTGCAAGAATAAGGCGCGTTTTGTTTTTTTATATCCCTCCTTATTTCTTTTTATCTCTTAAAATTAGGCATTTCCAAATATTTTGCTTAATTTTGCCTGCAAAATAATTTTGAGTAAGAAAATGATTGATATAAAAGGTATAACCAAGAGCTTCGGCTCCCTGCAGGTGCTTAAGGGCATCGACCTGCATATTGACAAGGGCGAGGTGGTAAGTATCGTCGGTCCTAGTGGTGCCGGCAAGACTACTCTTCTCCAGATTATCGGTACCCTCGACAAGCCTGATAGTGGCAGCATCATGGTTGATGGCATCGATGTAAGCAGCCTCAGCACCAAGAAACTGAGCGATTTCCGCAACCAGCATCTCGGTTTCGTCTTCCAGTTCCACCAACTTCTCCCTGAGTTCACCGCCCTGGAGAACATCATGATTCCTGCCTTCATTGCAGGCAAGAGCCGTAAGGAAGCCAAGGAGCGTGCCGAGGAATTACTGGCGTTCATGGGCTTGAGCGATAGAGCCAGTCACAAGCCTGCCGAGTTATCCGGTGGTGAGAAACAGCGTGTAGCCGTGGCGAGAGCTTTGGTCAATAATCCTGCCGTCATCCTTGCCGATGAGCCATCAGGAAGTCTCGACACCAAGAACAAGGCTGAGCTTCACCAGCTCTTCTTCGACCTCAGAGACAAGTTCGGTCAGACTTTCGTCATCGTAACTCATGATGAGGGCCTTGCTGCCATCACCGACCGCACCATCCACCTCAAGGATGGAATGATTGAGAAGACGGTGGAGGCAGGAACAGCTGATAGCAAGAAAGAAACTGAAGAGGATGTAAAAGCCCCAACAATAGAAGAAAAAACTGAAGATAATATTATATGAGCAAAAAGATAAAACTCGGCGATTACAATCGCCTTCGCATCGTAAAGAAAGTTGATTTCGGTCTGTATCTCGATGGTGGTGACGAGGGAGAGATCCTCCTTCCATCCCGCTACGTACCTGAAGACGCAGGCATCGGCGACGAGCCGGATGTCTTCATCTATCTCGACCAGGAAGAGCGCCTCATAGCAACCACCGAAACCCCTTTGGCAAAGGTGGGCGATTTCGCCTATCTCGAAGTGAAATGGGTCAACGAATACGGAGCCTTTCTGGGCTGGGGACTGATGAAGGACATCTTCTGCCCATTCCGTGAGCAGAAGAAGCGCATGGTGCTCGGCAACTCCTACATCGTGCATATCCACATCGACGAGGAGAGCTATCGCATCGTTGCCTCTGCCAAGATTGAGCGTTATCTCAACGAAGACCATCCTCACTACAAGCATGGTGATGAGGTGGATCTCCTCATCTGGCAGAAGACCGACCTCGGCTTCAAGGTTATCATCGACAACCAGTATCCGGGTCTCCTCTATCAGGACCAAATCTTCCAGTACATCCATACGGGTGACAAGATGAAGGCTACATCGGAAGAGTCCGTCCTGACGGAAAGATAGACGTCACCCTGCAGAAGACCGGCATTCAGCAGACTGCCGATTTCGCCGAAACCCTCTACCAGTATCTCTTGGACAACGATGGCGAGTGTAACCTTGGCGACAAGAGCGAGGCCGACGACATCTACGAGCGTTTCCACGTGAGCAAGAAGGTTTACAAGCGTGCCGTGGGCGACCTCTACAAGAAGCGCCTCATCACCGTAAGCCCGATGAGCATCCGATTGGCGGAATAAAGTTTTTAGAACTATATATAATAAGGTGGCGCATCAAATGAGATGCGTCACCTTTATTTTCTTATACGGTTTACCACCCAAACCAAGGGCAGCCATCGTATGATCCTTGATAATCAATTTACCAGCAAGGAAAGCTTTCTAAGTTGCCGCTCAAATTCATTTTCCGTATAAATTTTAACCTTCATACTACGCCTCCTCTTCCCGAAGTCTTCTCAACAAATCACGAGCATTCATCGGCTTAGTCCCATTCTTCTTATGGGCTTCCAGTTCATCAAGAGCACGGTTGAGACTTTCTGCCACATAGGCTTCCTGCTCTGCCTGGCTCATATAAGTTTCCTGGTAACTGTTTCCTGATTTGGAGATAGAACTGGCTAATTTTTCAGCATAGTCTTTGAGCTTGGCGACAAATTCGTCAAGCGTATATTGACCTGTAGAAGGTACTTGAAACTGAATATTAATCGTTTCCATCTTATTCCTTTCTTTTAAATTAACGCCACAAAATTAAAGAAAAGAATTGGAAATGCCAAAGAAAAGAGCGACTTTCTTTAGTTTAAGATACGAAAAACATTCAACAACAGTTTTTGAATGTAGCAAACTACATGATGCAAATTAAATATATAATCTGCAAGATGCATCATTTTTTCCTTTTCAACCCAGCCTAATAAAACAAGGGAGCGAACTGCATCGCAACGCAGCCCGCTCCCTTATCTATACTGATGATTGAATTTAATCAACCTTTTCGATAATCTTCATTCCCTCTTCCACTGCCTGCATGTTCAGCGGAATCAAACCATGATGGCGCTCTGGCAATGACTTGTAAAGCGCCTTGTTCAAACCATCGGTGCTCACAACAGGACAAACCTTCAGCAGGCCGCCCAAAACAATCATATTGAACACCTTAGAATTTTTCATCTCGGCAGCCTTGTCCATCGCATCAATGCGATAAATGGTGATGTCCTTGCGCAGTGGAGGATTCATCACACCATAGCCATCATAAATCAGGATGCCGCCTGGCTTAATCTTCGGCTCAAACTTGTCGAGCGACGGCTGGTTGAGCACGATGGCTACATCATAATGGCTCAGGATAGGCGAAGAGATGCGACTGTCGCTCACAATGACCGTTACATTGGCTGTACCGCCACGCTGCTCTGGTCCGTAAGCAGGCATCCAGGTTACTTCCTTATCCTCCATCAGCCCTGAATAAGCCAGAATCTTTCCCATAGAGAGAACGCCCTGACCGCCAAAACCGGATATAATGATTTCTGTCTTCATTGTTCTAATCTTTTGTAAATGCCAAATTCAACATTCAACATTCAACATTCAACATTACATGTTCGTTGTATCCTTCAGGTCACCCTTAGGATACTGCTTAAACATGTTCTCTTCCATCCACTTGTTGGCCTCAACAGGTGAGAGTTTCCAACCGCTGTTGCAGGTAGAAACAATCTCTACCAGGCTGGAGCCCTTGCCCTGCATGCTTGCCTCGAACGCCTTGCGGATAGCTTTCTTTGCCTTCTTGATGCTTGCCACGGTCTCCACACTCTGACGGGTTACATAACAGGTGCCCTGCAGATGGCTTGCCAACTCGGTAATATTGAGTGGATAACCATGAAGATCAGCATCTCTACCGTAAGGACAGGTAGCAGTCTTCTGACCCAACAGGGTGGTTGGCGCCATCTGTCCGCCGGTCATACCATAGATGGCATTATTGATGAAGATGATGGCGATATGCTCACCACGGTTCAGGGCGTGGATAGTTTCGCAGGTACCGATGCACGCCAAATCGCCATCGCCCTGATAAGTGAAGACAAGACGATCAGGCCACAAGCGCTTGATACCCGTAGCTACAGCAGGTGCACGACCATGAGCAGCCTCCTGCCAGTCAATATCCAAATAGCGATAAGCAAAGACAGCGCAGCCCACCGGACATACGCCTACCGTCTTATCCTCCATGCCCATCTCCTCGATAACCTCGGCAACGAGCTTATGAACTACGCCATGCGAACACCCCGGGCAATAGTGCATCGGGGTATCGTTCATCAGCGTAGGCTTCTTATATACCAGATTCTCTGGTGAAATTATATCATTCATTTTATTAACTTCTTTAATGCTTCAACGATTTCCTCCGGCTCCGGTACGATACCGCCCAGACGACCAAAGTGCTCCACAGGAGTCTGACCATTCACAGCCAGTCGCACATCCTGAACCATCTGACCGGCATTGATTTCTACAACCAGAATGCCCTTCTTGGTCTTGGCGAGTTCATGAATCTCCTTTTCAGGGAAGGGCCAGAGGGTGATAGGACGGAACAATCCTACCTTGATGCCCTGCTCACGCGCACTCTCGATGCTCTTCTCGGCAATACGTGCCGCACTACCGAAGGCTACGATAACATAGTCGGCATCATCCATCTGCTCGGTTTCATAACGAACCTCGGTTTCACGGATTTTTCTGTATTTCTCCTGAAGAGCAATATTGCGCTCCTCCATCACCTCAGGCTTGAGTTCCAGAGAGGTCATGATGTTGACTGGACGATTCTTCGGACGGCCGATGGTAGCCCAAGGACATTCCTTCGCAATCTCCTCCTCGGTACGTCGAGGCTTGACAGGAGGCAGAACCACCTTCTCCATCATCTGACCAATGACACCATCGCTCAGAATCATCGCAGGATTGCGATACTTAAAGGCAAGCGTAAAGGCGAGATCAACGAAATCAGCCATCTCCTGAACAGATGCAGGAGCCAGCACAATCACATTATAGTCGCCATTACCACCACCGCGGGTAGCCTGGAAATAATCACTCTGGGATGGCTGGATGGTACCCAGACCCGGACCGCCACGCTGCACATTGACGATAACGCCCGGAATCTCAGCACCAGCCATGTAAGAGATACCCTCTTGCATCAAAGCCACACCCGGACTTGAAGAAGTGGTAATGACACGCTTACCGGCACCGGCGCACCATAAACCATGTTGATAGCCGCCACCTCACTCTCAGCCTGCAGAACCACCATACCTGATGTTTCCCATGGCTTGAGCAGAGCCAGCGTCTCTATAATCTCACTTTGAGGTGTGATAGGATAGCCGAAGAAACCATCCGCACCACATCTGATACAGGCATGGGCTATCGCCTCATTGCCTTTCATTAATGTAACTTTCTGATTTGCCATTATTTAGTCCTCCTTCTTACGATAAACAGTGATACAGCCGTCCGGACACACGATGGCGCACGAAGTGCAACCAACACACGCATCAGGTACAGCTGCCTCTACATAACGGTAACCATGCACATTGACTTTTTTCTCTGCCAATGCGATGACATGCTGAGGACAAGCCTCCACACAGAGCGAGCATCCCTTGCAACGCCCGGTGTCGACTACAATAGCCCCTTTAATCTTACTCATATTCTAATTTCTTACTAATTATCTTTACCATTGGAGTAAACAAAGCTCCTGCTGTCCACATGTCGGTTGTTATGGATTGTAGTAGTCTTTGCAATAAAAGCTCATGATATCATCCAACATCTCCTTGGCTGCTACGGCAGGGCTCTCCGGATCGAGGGCAATGGCCTCCATATAGCAGTCGAGGGCACGCTTAAAGTCACCCTGCTTGCGCCAGGCGTTACCTTGCTGATAATATTCTTCTGCTGTCATTTACTCTTTTCTTTTTAAGTTTTGCTCTGCGAAATTACTAATTTTCGGCTAAGAAAAAGAATATAAGCCTAAGATTTAAACTATATTAATGTAGTTTTTCACAAAAATGCGCACACTATAATTCAGTGTGCAATTTTTATGAAAGATGTACATTATTTCTACTAATATATCCTATAAAAAGACAATTCGTCATTTACCGCAGTTTTTTATGGTAAATGACGAACAGTACGATTCCCCTCAACAGAAGGTAGAGAATGAAGGCCAACCACAGGGCATGATTGCCCAGGAAAGGATGCAAGCCGAAGAACAGACCGAAGAACGAAGCCGAGGCTACGGCGGTAGAACAGAGCATCGACTTAGACTGGGTAATGCCTACAAAGATGCCATCGAAGACGAATGCCGACATGCCAGACAGCGGAATCAGCACAGCCCACCAGAAATATTCGCCCGATGCAGTTATCACCTGCTTATCGCTCGTGAGCAAAGAGAGGAAATTCTCGCCACCCACTATATATAATAAGGTGAAACCTACAGCCACGACAGCTCCAAAACCCATCGTTCTTCTAACCACCTCGCGGAATGCTCCCATGTTTCGAGCTCCATAATACTTGCCGCTCAACGCCTCTGCCGCATAGGCAAAACCATCCATAAAATAAGAGAAGATGGTAAAGAGCGTCATCAGCAGCGTATTCACAGCCAGCACAATGGTACTCTCCCTGGAACCTGCCGCCGTAAAGAAGAGGTTGACCGCCACCAGACAGAGGGTGCGGAGAAAGATATCCTTATTGAGCGAAAAAAACTGCTTCAGCGGTTCGGCAGCAAAGAGATGCCGGCGATAGTCATACTTGCTTAACCGGCGATAACAGATGCGATAGAACAGACATGCCATCAGGAATCCCCACCATTGGGCAATAACCGTTCCGAGCGCCACGCCTTCTACCGTCATACCGCCGACAAAGACCAGCAGCAGAGAGGCTATGATGTTCACCACATTCTGCATCAGCGATACCATCATCGGAATGCGCGTGTTCTGCATACCGATAAACCAGCCCGTAAATCCGTAGAGTCCTAGCACTGCCGGGGCTCCCCAGATACAGACATAACAGTATCTTCGTGCCAGTTCTACGACATCCGCTTCCGGCGACATTGCCCACAGTCCACAGCCTATCAGCCATTTCTGGAGAACGAAAAACAGCACTCCTATCCCCACACCGATACTCAGAGAGCGCACCAGGAGCCTCAGCACCTCAGCCAAATCTCTCCTTCCCAAAGCCTGCGAAGTCATTCCGCTGGTTCCCATTCTCAGGAATCCGAAAAGCCAGTAGATGACATTGAACAGCATCGACCCCACGGCAATGGCTCCGATGTAAGCCGCATCGCCGATATGCCCGACAATGGCGACATCAACCAAACCCAAAAGCGTACCGTGATATTGGATATTATCGACGGCACCGCTAATTGTAATATTCGTTTATTCACGTACTTTAATGATTATCATTAATCATTAATCACTAATAAATAATCACTATACTCTATATTTCGCAGCCTGCTCCTCAATATAGGCAGCATCGCTGAAATAGTCGATACGCATAGCCTTGCGAACCTCATCCATAGTCTGGGCTGCAAACTCGCGGGCATCCTCGCTACCCTTCTTCAGGATATTGAATACCTCAGGAATATCTTGCTCAAACTCATGACGGCGGGCACGGATTGGGTCGAGCATCTTGTTGATGACGCTGTTCAGGAACTTCTTGCAGGTACCGTCACCGATACCACCCTTCACATACTGCTCCTTCAACTCATCCAAAGTCTTGAACTCAGGCCAGAACTCTGCAAAATCCTCAGGAGTAGAGAATGCCTCGAGATAGGTGAATACGGCATTGCCCTCCAGATGTCCTGGCTCTTCCATGCTCATACGTGGCTCACCGTTAGACATCTTCTTCACCTTCTTCCAAACGGTCTTCTCATCGTCACTCATGTAGATGCAGTTGCCGAGACTCTTACTCATCTTCTCCTTACCGTCAGTTCCAGGAAGACGACGGCAGCAGGCAATCTCAGGAAGCAGAATCTCCGGCTCTACCAAAACAGGTGCATAAGTCTGGTTGAAGCGGCGAACCAACTCGCGGGTTACCTCCAGCATAGGCTCCTGGTCCTCACCGGCAGGCACGGTTGTAGCCTTGAAAGCGGTGATGTCGGCAGCCTGACTCACAGGATAGCAGAAGAAACCGAGCGGAATGTTTGCCTCGAAGTTACGCATCTTGATCTCAGTCTTCACGGTTGGGTTACGCTGAACACGAGATACGCTGATGAGGTTCATCAGATAGGTAGTCAACTCAGCCAACTCTGGAATCATACTCTGGATATAGAGTGTACACTTCTGTGGGTCGAGGCCCGCAGAGAGATAGTCAAGAGCCACCTCTGTGATGTTCTGGCGAATCTTCTCAGGATTGTCGGCATTATCAGTCAAAGCCTGAACATCTGCCATGAAAACGAACATCCTGTCGAAGTCGCCAGCGTTCTGAAGTTGTACTCGGCGCTGCAGAGAGCCGATGTAATGACCCAGGTGAAGTTTACCTGTAGGACGGTCGCCCGTCAATATAATCTTTCCCATTTTCTTGCAATTTATTATTATTTTTGTGCAAAGGTACAACAAAATATTGAGAAACTGCAAGAAATGGTGAAAAAATAACAAAATGAGCGGGAGAAGGAAGGGATAGCTGAAAGAAAAACGGGGCACCCCTTGAGGATGCCCCGCCACCAATTAAAATAATTGATTGTCACATTATAAACTTACCGTACTACTTAGCGATCATGATCGTTACACGGTTCTCTGCATTTTCTGCAAAAGGCTGCACACGTGCACCCTTAGATTCTTCTGTAATGCGCTCTGAAGGTATATTATATTTCTTTGTCAGCATCCAAACCACAGCTGCTACTCGCTTGGCAGCGATGCGGTCGTTGATGACGTCATAGCCTGTACCCTTGTCAGCATAGCCGGTTACTACAACCTTTGCCTCTGTGTTCTTGTTCAGGAAGTCAACCACCTCACGGATCTTAGCATCCTCAGCAGGAGCAATCTTGTAAGAATTGATGGTGAAGAAGATGTCACGGCGAATCTCCTCTACCTTCTTCTCTACAGGAGCTGGCTTAGGAGCTACATATTCCTGCTTAGGAGCTGGTGCCGGAGCAGGTTCCTCTACCGGCTTAGCCTTCTTGGTATAGCTCTTGCCCAGGTTGATGCGTACACCTGCCAGTGCATTGAAGTACCAGTCAGGGTTATCTTCCTTCTTAGAGTTGTATTTGTCTGAAATCATGTTGCATTGCCCTCGAGCATGATGCTCACAGCCTTGCTTACCTTGAATTCCAGGTCGATACCGGCTCTGCCGTAAGGGCGAACCTTCTTTCCCTGCCAGAGATACTCCAGGTTGTAGTTGTTGAAGTTCTCAAGCGTGGCAGCGATGCCGTTTATCTCTTGGTTGCCGCCAGCCCAGTTGATACCACCGCCAGCGAAAGCACTTATATTAAACACACGGTTCGGATTCCAGCCACAGAAAAGGTTGGAGAGGTTGAACATGAAATCTACACCAGGAGCCATATATTTAAACTTATATTTGGCGTTGTAAGGCTTTTCTCCCACTTTGGAGCGAAAACTAGCCCAGCCGCCCTTGCTCCAGAGTCCGTTCATCTGAGCACGGAGTCCGAAAAGCGGAGAGAATTGATAGCCAATAGCTCCCTGAATATTAGGAGAGAGTAAGTCCTTGAACTTAGCCTCGCCCAGTGTATACTATCCACCTCCCCGAATATCGGGGTAGAAGTGCTTCTTGAATTGATACTCATTGCCGTCCTTATCGACATAGGTGGCTTGTGCCACGGCTGAAGTGCCGAGGGCGAGCATAGCAGATGCAATGATAAACTTATAATTTTTCATGTCTGATAAGTTTAAAACTGATTATTAATTGCTTTTTATGGGAGCTGTAATGAGTTTCTTGCTCTGGTTGTCTTCTGGATTGATTGTTACAGCATTTTTGGGAAGTACAGTTACTACTAAAGCTCGAGCTGTGTCATTCTTTCCATCTATGTAGTCAACAATAACAGAATCATTAGGAAGCATCACTCCATTGTTGTAACGAACCTCGTTGAGATTAAATACGATAGAATCTTCTCCGTCCATAACGGTAAGGTTCTTTAGGGTATCATCATCAATGCGAACATTTTTCACGATGCCTCTTATCTTTTTAAGTTCAGGCTTTCCACAACTGCTGATTCCTAGAACCAGCAATAAGGTGAAAACAACCATATAAAAAAATGATTTTCTCATCTTCTTCTTTCCTTATTGTTTAAAAATAAGAGGGAAACGTTCAGATGAACGTCCCCCTCAGTATTATAGTAATGTTCTAGAATCTAACCGATTCTTGTTGTCGCAATAATTACTTAGAAGCAGGACGCTTGATAGTAACCTTGAATGACTGTGGTACCTCATGACCATAAGCATCAACAACAACGAACTCCAAGTTTTCTGTGTGATCAACTGTTGGAGCGTTCTCTGCCTGAATACCTGTCTGAGTAAAGATAAACTGACCGTTAGTGGCATCAACTTCAACCGTGAAGTATGGGTCAACCTGACCTTCATATGTCAAGTGAGCTGAACCAGCCTTAACCTCCAGATACTTGTTAGTCAAGAGCTGCGCAAATGTACCACCGAAGAAATCATTGTTATATGTATTCTTAACAGCAATGTTCTTGATGTCTGTCTTGATTACATTTGCAGTAGCCTTCCACTGGAGTGCTGGCTGTTCTTTCCAAGAATAGCTGCTTGCAGAATGCCAGCAAGCGAATGTAACTGACAGACTCTTACCGTAGTCTACAGAGCAAGGCTTCTTTTCCCACTGGCCAGTCTTATTATTCTTAACAAGACTAATCTCGCCATAGTTGTACTTAGCTGTAACAGCATGCTTGGTCGTTGAGTTAATGAAGTCTTTAGCTGCAACTTTCGCAACAAAATTGTTGGCCTTGTCTGCCCTAACACTTGTCAACTTGTCATTTGCATCCTTAGCTGCGTCTGCGATTTCGAACTAACGTTATCGTCGAGATTATAGAATACGTTATTCAATCTACAGAACCATATACGCTCTTATTGGTTACTGTGTAGCCATTTTCTGGCGTCATGTAAGCGATGAAGTAACCAGTACCCTTACCTGTTTCCTGTGCTGGACGGAATGTGATGTCAGCAGGGAATGCCTTAGGAAGAACCTTGGTGTACGTAGCTGTTACGGTACCTACCTCATAGAAGTTGTTATCAGTATACTTCCTCAAAGTTGACTTCAATGAAACTGTTGCACCATCAGCGATGAGGGCTGGGTTGTTAACCTTGAAGGCAATCTTTGTAACCTCAGACATGTTTGTTGTCTCATTTCCATCCTTGTCGTAATAAACTGCAGCGAATACAGGCTTCTCTGAAAGAGGACATGCATTGTTGTCAGCTACTAACTCCCAAGGACCATAGCTTACACCATCAACTGGGCTGAAGTCCTTCTTCTCTGTAATCTTGTTTACTGCATCCAAGTTACCTACGATACCTGATGTATAGTTCTCACCTACAACTACGTAGAAGGCCTTACCATCTGGGTCGAGCAACTTACCATCCTTGTTTACTGCATATACACGGAAACCGATGATGTCGTGGTTTGCAGCCTCGGTCTGGATTGTAAGAGTCAAGTTCTCGCTTGCAGGAACAACCTTGTTCAAATTATCAATTTCATAGTTCTTCCAAGCGTTGAGCTCAGAAACACCAGACTCGATAGCATTATCCTTGTCGAGTACTACATAGTAATAATCCGCAGCCGTATTGTCTGAAGTCTTCAAATCAGTGATAGAGAATGGCTTACCAACTTCAACCTGCAAGAGACTATTCCAATATCGGACATCAGATCGGTGACTACGATAATTTGCGTTCTCAACGTTCTTCTTCTCGCCTTCCAAAACTGGCTCTGCGGCAGCATCATTTGCCCAAGCAAGTTCAGGATTCTTATCGCTTGAGAAATTGCTGTTTTCGCCAACAATTTCATAACCAGTCCAACGGTTGTGGATTTCACTAACATCCTTACCACCAACCTTGAATGTGAAATCGTTGCTAGGCACGAACTTATTGTAAGTAGGCTTAACATCGTAAGTAGACACTACGTAGCGGTCAGCAGCTGCCTCTGCCTTAGAATCAACAGTGTTATTGATAGCTACAGCATAGAGGATAGCTTTTTCATTACCATTCTCATCTTTTACTGTAACTGCCTTCTTGAAGTCTTCCTCTGAAACGCCTTCTGCTACAGAAAGAGGGAGCTTCCAAAGACCAGTCTTGACAGTAGCTGCAGCACGAGTAGTAATCAACTTGTCGAACTTAGAAGGAGTACCTACCTTAACAATGTCCTCAAGGCTTTCACCCTTAGAGTTCAAAAGAATAATCTTAGCACCCTTTGTGAGGTCAGCGTTAACTGGGTTTACGCGAACTACAATAGAAGCATCGTCTTTCACATCGATATCCTTACCCTTAACGTACTCAACAATAGGCTTAGCGTCATTACCATTCTCATCACCAAACTTAGAGTCGTCTGAAATCAAACCATGAAGCATCTCTACTGTGAGAGGTGTTATGCCATTTGTTGTATTCCAATTACTTGTAAATCCGTTAACACCAGAATATGTCTCAACGAGCTCAACGCTAGTTACTGCAGAATACAACTCCTCAACAGCGCCCTTGTATGCATTAACCTTAACGGTCAAGCTACCGATAGTCTCTTTGTCACCATCAGCACCGAGGAGTTCTTCTTTGAGTTGAGTGAGCTTCTCATCCAACTTGTCTGCTGTAACTCGGCTTGTTTCCAAGTTACCGATGCGCTCCAGAGCCTTCTCGAAGTCAGCTTGTTTAGCGGCAGCGTTAGCTGTAGTAGCTGCAGCTGCGGCATCCTTAACAGCCTGGTCAGCTTGCTTCTGAGCATCCTTTGCTGCCTTAGCAGCAGCATCTGCAGCCTTTTGTGCTCCGTCAGCTGTTGTCTGTGCATTAGCAGCGTTACTGATTGCAGTTGCTACGTCAGTGGCAGCCTTGTTAGCTGTAACCTCAACTTTCTGGATAGCTTTTTCAACATCTGCTTTTACAGCAGCATCATTAGCCTTAGCTAAAGCAGACTCTGCAGTAGTCTTAGCTGCTGATGCAGTAGAAGCTGCATCCTGCAACTGTGTTTTCAATGCATCGATGTCGCTCTGCAAACCAGCTTGTCAATCTGGCTCTGCAAGTTGTCGATGTCATCGTCGTAATCTTTACAAGAAGTAAATGTGCTTACCGAGCAATTGTCAATGCACCCATAAGCAGCGCGCTAAAATACTTTCTTTTCATACGGTAATAATTTATAAAGTTATACGATTTTCCTACCTTCCGGCAGGAAGTTATTAATTAATTCTCTATATCGTAATTAAGAGTTCCGTTTGATGAAAAGAGTCTGCACTCCTAGAAAAGTTATTTTTTCA
>ENA-OQBJ01000332-OQBJ01000332.1-human-gut-metagenome-genome-assembly--contig:-NODE-332-length-25389-cov-1.903887_pt1 | contig 25389 bp, 30 predicted proteins | sample MGYA00242743_ERZ504545 | MGnify/ENA primary metagenome ERZ504545 (study PRJEB26092, sample SAMD00036252) | human gut metagenome | host: Homo sapiens | study: EMG produced TPA metagenomics assembly of...
CAATAATTTTTGGAATTATATGAGGGTTTATTTCATGTTTAAAAAGGTAATCTTTTACCTCTTTCTCAGTACGTTGTTTAAATGAAATAAAATAGAGGGCTAAGTTTTTACCATATGAGAACTGGGAAAAGGATTTAATATCCTCAAGTTTGATTTTTGTCCAGTATCATTTCTTTTGTCAACATGTATTTAACGATGGTATCTTCTGTAACGTAGAGACTCTCTTTTTTGTCTATCTCAAGGAGATAAAGTCTCTTTTTTCTTCTCGATTTTTTGTGATTTTCATAGTTATTATTATATCAAAAATGTTAGAATGGTAGTATGAATTTACAAGTGAAACAGCGTATCCCGCTTAAGATAAAACGCATGGGAATCAATGGCGAAGGCATTGGTTTTTATAAGAAAACTCTAGTTTTTGTGCCAGGGGCTTTGAAGGGTGAAGAGGTGTTCTGTCAGGTTGTTTCTGTCAAGAGAAACTTTGTTCAGGCGAAATTATTAAAGATTAATAAACCTTCTAAGTTTCGTGTCGAACCTGCATGTAGTATTTATGAAGACTGTGGCGGTTGCCAGTTAATGCATCTTCGTTATGATAAGCAATTAGAGTTTAAAACTGACTTATTAGGCCAAGCCTTGAAGAAGTTTAAACCGGCTAATTTTGAGTCATATGACATTCGTCCAACAATAGGGATGGAGCAACCACAACATTACCGAGCTAAACTACAATTTCAAACCCGTTCTTTTGGTGGCTCAGTTAAATCTGGCTTATTTGCGGAAGGGAGTCATCGCCTCATTAATATTGATGATTGCCTAGTTCAGGATGAGCTAACTCAAGCCATTATGAATAAGGTGACAAATTTGTTAGATAAATACAAGTTACCAATTTATAATGAGCGCAAAATTGCTGGAATTCGTACAGTTATGATACGACGTGCTTTGGGTTCAAATCAGGTCCAGTTGATTTTTGTAACCTCTAAATCAGTTTCTTTCACTAAATTAGTTAAGGAATTGACGGAAAGTTTTCCAGAAATTGTAACAATTGCTGTCAATTATAATTATTCGAAATCCAGTGAGATTTATGGTCAAGAGACGGAAATTCTTTGGGGGCAAGACACTATTCAAGAAGAGGTACTGGACTATAACTTTGCTCTCTCTCCTCGTGCATTTTACCAGTTGAATCCTCAACAAACAGAGGTACTCTATGGTCAGGCCGTTGAAGCTTTGGATGTAGGTAAGGCTGAACACCTTATTGATGCTTATTGTGGGGTTGGTACTATTGGACTTGCTTTTGCAAATAAGGTAAAGAGTATTCGAGGTATGGATATTATTCCTGAGGCTATTGAGGATGCTAGGAAGAATGCCAAATCACTTGGACTGGAAAATGCTCACTATGTGGTGGGTAAAGCAGAAGATATCATTCCACGTTGGTACAAGGAAGGTTATCGAGCAGATGCTCTTATTGTGGATCCACCTAGAACTGGTTTAGATGATAAGCTACTTAAAACGATACTGGACTACACTCCTGAAAAATGGTATATGTTTCATGTAATGTATCTACTTTGGCTAGAGACCTAGTTTCTTTGGCTAAAGTTTATGATGTTAATTATATTCAGTCAGTAGACATGTTTCCTCATACCGCTCGAACAGAAGCAGTTGTGAAGCTAACTAAGAAAATGTGATAAAACCTAACATAAAAAACAAGAAATTTTCCAAATTGTTGGAAAATTTCTTTATTTTTCTGAAAAATAGGAGTATAATAGGCTTATCGATTTTTTAAAGGAGGAGCGTATGAAAAAGAGCTTCATTCATCAACAAGAGGAAATTTCTTTTGTGAAGAATACTTTTACACAGTATTTGATTGATAAACTTGACGTCGTTGAAGTACAAGGGCCTATTTTGAGTAAGGTCGGGGATGGTATGCAGGATAATTTGAGCGGTATTGAGAATCCTGTAACTGTTAATGTGCTTCAGATTCCTGACGCAACATACGAAGTTGTTCCACTCATTAGCAAAATGGAAACGCCATACTTTGGCTCGTTTTGGTTTCAATGAAGGTGAAGGGCTCGTGGTTAATATGAAGGCTCTTCGTCCAGATGAAGATTCATTGGATGCAACGCACTCTGTTTACGTTGACCAATGGGACTGGGAAAAAGTTATTCCTGACGGACATCGTAATATCGCTTATTTGAAAGAAACTGTTGAAACCATTTATAAGGTTATTCGTTTGACTGAGCTAGCAGTTGAAGCACGTTACGATATTGAAGCAATTTTACCTAAGAAAATTACCTTCATCCATTCAGAAGAGCTTGTTGAGAAGTACCCTGATTTGACACCAAAAGAGCGTGAAGATGCTATTACCAAGGAATATGGTGCTGTATTCTTGATTGGTATCGGTGGTGTTCTTCCTGATGGAAAACCACATGATGGTCGTGCACCTGACTATGATGACTGGACAACTGAGTCTGAGAATGGTTACCGTGGTTTGAATGGGGATATCTTGGTTTGGAATGAACAATTAGGACATGCTTTTGAATTGTCATCAATGGGTATTCGTGTTGATGAAGATGCCCTTAAACGTCAGGTTGAAATTACTGGCGACCAAGATCGTTTGAAATTGGATTGGCACCAAGCCTTGTTACATGGCCTTTTCCCACTAACAATTGGTGGAGGTATTGGTCAATCACGTATGGCTATGTTCTTGCTTCGTAAGAAACATATTGGTGAGGTTCAAACTTCAGTTTGGCCAGATGCCGTTCGTGAAACTTACGAAAACATCTTGTAAAAAAAAGCACTAACGAAAGTTAGTGTTTTTTGGTTTGCAATAGCTATGCATAATTGATCTATGAATTGGCTATTGGAGTAGATATCATAAGAGCTGGCTTAGTTTTTCTCATAAAGAAAAAACCTCTCCCTTGAAAGGGAGAGGTTTTTAGATTAGTCGCCACTACGGAAAAAGGCATCGTAAAGAGCTCTGACGGCTGCTTTTTCTTGCTCAGTTTCAATTACAAACATAACAGAAACCTCACTAGAACCTTGAGAAATCATTTCTAGGTTAATATGTTTTTCAGAGAGCGCTTTAGCTGCTGTCGCTGTAACACCGATGTGGTCTTTCATATTTTCACCAACAATCATGAGGATTGAAAGGCCATGTTCAATTTCAACTTCATCAACACCGAGTTCACGAGTCAAGTATGAAAGAATTTCTTGTTCTTTGATTGGGGTAAGTTCACGTTCTCGAATAATGATTGAGAGATCATCGATTCCGGAAGGCATGTGTTCCCAACGGATGTTTAAATCTTCCAAAATTTGGAGAACCTTACGTCCAAAACCAACTTCACGGTTCATGAGGTATTTGCTCATATTGATGCTGACGAATTTATCATCACTCGCGATACCAACGACAGGAACAGTTGCACCCTTGTGTTCAAGAATAATGCGTGTGCCTGGGTGGTCTGGGTTATTTGTATTTTTAATAACGAGTGGAATTTTACCACGGTAGGCAGGGAGAAGGGCTTCGTCATGAAGAACTGAGAAGCCAGCATACGCCAATTCACGCATTTCCTTGTAAGTCAACTCTGGAATTGAATGTGGTTCATGAACGACACCAGGATGGGCTGCGAAAATACCATCTACATCTGTGAAGTTTTCATATAAATCTGCCTTAACTCCAGCTGCAACGATAGAACCAGTGATATCAGAGCCTCCACGTGAGAAAGTACAAATTTGATTATCAGGGGTAACACCGAAGAAACCAGGGATTACAAGAACCTCATCTGATTCACGAAGCTCTTCCAACTTGTCATAAGCTCCTGGAAGGATACGAGCATTTCCAGGTTCGCTTGAGACAAAAATACCAGCTTGGCGAGGGTGAACGTAACGTGCTTCAATACCGTTATTACGGAAATATTCAGCGATCAATTTTGCGTTATTATCTTCCCCTGCAGCTAGGAAAGTATCATAAAGGAAATCATTATCTTCAATCGGAAGAGTGGCAAGATCGTTGATAGATTTGGCAATCTTCGCCATTTCTGTTGATTTGAAGCCTAGCTCATCGACCATAGCTTGGTAGCGGTTAATAATCCATTCTTGGTCAGCTTTGACATCAACACCCTTTGTGTAGTGTTTATAGTATTTAATCAAGGCGTCTGTGACTTTGGTATCTTCATCGTTACGTTTACCTGGGGCAGAGACAACGACAAAGCGACGTTCAGGGTCAGATTTTACAATGTTTAAGACTTTTTCTAATTGTGTGGCTGAAGCAAGTGAGCTTCCACCGAATTTGATGACTTTCATAGTTACTCCAAAAATTTTAAATTACTCTACAATTATAGCAAAATTCTGACAATTTGTCACATTGTTTTTAAAAGCAAGTAAGATTTAGTCTGAATATGGTACAATAAGGGAAGAAAAGGAGGATATCCCGTGGTAGAGGCAATTATTTTTGATATGGATGGTGTCCTTTTTGACACTGAAAAATATTATTATGATCGACGTGCAAGTTTCTTAGCTCAAAAGGGAATTTCAATAGATCATTTACCCCGTCCTTTCTTTATAGGTGGAAATACCAAGCAGGTTTGGGAAAATATTCTCAGAGATGACTATGATAACTGGGATGTGCCAACTTTACAAGAAGAGTATAATGCCTATAAACAAGACAACCCCTTACCCTACAAAGAATTAATCTTTCCTGATGTTTTGAAAGTCCTTGAATGAAGTGAAATCTCGAGGGTTGAAAATAGGTTTGGCTTCTAGCTCAGTGAAGGCAGATATCCTTAGAGCTTTAGAGGAAAATCATTTGGATGGTTTCTTTGATGTGTTCTCTCAGGAGAAGGATTTAAAGAGAGTAAACCCAATCCAGAGATTTATCTGACAGCATTACAGCATTTGAACGTGGAAGCAAATCAGGCGCTGATTATCGAAGATAGCGAAAAGGGGATTGCTGCTGGAGTCGCTGCAGGTGTTGAGGTTTGGGCCATTAAAGATAATCGGTTTGGCATGGATCAAGGTGCAGCCAAAGGCTTGTTGGATAACCTTATGGATGTTTTAGATTTATTAAAATAGAAGAGACACCGAGTTAGTTGTAGAACTCGGTGTTTTGATGTATCAAATTAAAAAACTCTAAGTTTCTGTTGACCTTTAGATGGACTATGGTATACTAGAAATTAACGATGAATGATTTGATAATCAAATTATCTATTCATCAAATAAAATTGTGATAAAAATATAAAGAACATACGGTTTTCATGTAGGAACTAGTTATCGGAGGAATGCAAAAAATGGCTTACGAAACAATTCTTTATAGTGTTGAAGATGGAGTAGCAACTTTAACGCTTAATCGTCCAGAAGTACAAAATGGATTTAATATTCCAGTTTGTGATGAGATTATGGCTGCAATTGAGGAAGCTAAACAAGATGCGTCAGTAAAATTCTTGGTAATCAATGCTAATGGAAAAGTCTTTTCTGTTGGTGGTGACCTTGATCAAATGCAAAAAGCGGTTGCTGTAGATGATGTACAGTCTTTGGTTCGTATTGCTGAGCAGGTAAATGAAATTTCTTTTGCTCTTAAAAAATTGCCTAAGCCAGTCATCATGGTAGTTGATGGCCCATGTGCAGGTGCTGCGGCTAACTTAGCTGTTGCTGCTGACTTTACGATTGCATCTGATAAAGCTAAATTCATCCAGCTTTTGTAGGTGTTGGTTTGGCACCTGACGCTGGAGTCTCTACCTTTTGACACGTTCAATTGGTATCAACCGTGCGACTCAAATTACCATGACAGGAGAGCCAGTATCAGCTGAAAAAGCCTTGGAACTGGGGAATTGCCTACAAAGTTGTTGAGTCAGAAAAACTTGAAAAAACTGTGAGTCAATTGATTAAAAAATTGAACCGCTCTTCAGTGAATTCCTTTAAAGCCATTAAAGAAATGGTTTGGGAATCTGAATTTGCAGGATGGGAAAATTACGCTAAGTTGGAACTTGACTTGCAAAAATCTCTTGCCTTCACTGAGGACTTCAAAGAAGGGGTACGTGCTTATAGTGAGCGTCGTCGACCTAAATTCCAAGGAAAATAGCCACATTTTCTAAAAGAAAAACTAAAGTTTTTTAATCGGGCTTGCGAAATTAGTTTGAGTCTGATATAATTTGAAAGTCAAAGTTTTATTGAAAGGAGTCTGGTGTGAATTACGACAAAATTGATGGCTATCTTGTTGATATTTTTAATAACGTAGTTATTATCGAAGAAGCAAGTTTGAAGAATTCAAAGTTTAACGATGTTTCCCTCAAGGAAATGCATACCATTGATGTGATCGGTACACATCCAGATACGACACCAAGTGCAGTAGCTAAAGAACTCATGCTAACGCTTGGTACTGTAACAACTTCTCTCAATAAACTTGAAAAGAAAGGTTATATTGTCCGTACGCGTTCATCAGTTGACCGTCGTGTGGTCCATTTATCGCTTTCTAAAAAGGGTCGTTTGGTATATCGTCTTCACCGTCGTTTCATAAATCAATGGTGATGCGGATTACTGAAGGCTTTAACGACGAGGAATTGAAGGTTATGAGCAAGGGATTGGAAAATCTCCACGCATTTCTTGAGGAGTTGAAATAATGGCATTTGCAAAAATTAGTCAGGTTGCCCATTATGCACCTGCTCAGGTCGTGACTAATGATGACCTATCAAAAATCATGGATACTAGCGACGAGTGGATTCGCTCACGCACAGGTATTCAGGAACTCGCATCTCATTGAATGAGAATACGAGTGATTTAGCTACCAATGTTGCTCATCAGCTATTAGAAAAATCAGGATTAGCTCCTGAGAAGCTAGACTTTATTTTAGTTGCAACGATTTCTCCTGATAGTTCTATGCCGTCAGTAGCGGCTCGAGTTCAAGGAGCAATCGGTGCAGTCAATGCTTTTGCTTTTGATATTACTGCAGCATGTAGTGGTTTCGTCTTTGCCTTGGCAACAGCAGAAAAATTGATTAAGTCAGGTATCTACAAAAAAGGTCTAGTTATTGGTGCGGAAGTCCTTTCTAAAACTTTAGACTGGTCTGACCGTACAACAGCTGTCCTCTTTGGAGATGGTGCTGGCGGAGTCTCCTGGAAGAAACTGAAGAAGAACATTTCTTCGGAGAATCTTTGAATACCGATGGTAGCAAGGGTGGTCTTGAGTCAGGAGCCTCTGCAGTTATCTCGCCTTATTCAGATGAGTCTGATCAGCTAATCCCTATATGCAAATGGATGGGAAAGCAATCTTTGATTTTGCCGTTAAGACGGTTTCAAAGAGTATTAAGGCCTTGGTTGAAGAAAAAGGTGAGCCTGATTACTTCCTTCTTCATCAAGCTAATATTCGTATTTTGGATATTATGGCTAAGAAAATCGATGTCAGTCGTGATAAATTCTTGGCAAACATGATGTCTTATGGTAATACCAGTGCGGCAAGTATCCCAATTCTGCTTTCTGAAAATGTGGCGAATGGGACCTTAAAATTAGACAGCGGTCAAACAATTCTCTTATCAGGTTTTGGTGGGGGTTTGACATGGGGCAGTCTTATTGTTAAAATCTAGTTATATAAATTATGCACCAGCATAGATTATAAGAAATATATTTATCTTAAAGGAGAAATTAAAATGGCAGTATTTGAAAAAGTACAAGAAATCATCGTTGAAGAACTTGGGAAAGATGCAGAAGAAGTAAAAGTAGAAACTACTTTTGACGAACTTGACGCTGACTCACTTGACGTGTTCCAAGTTATCTCAGAAATCGAAGATGAATTCGATATCCAAATCGAAACTGAAGAAGGTCTTAACACTGTTGGTGACCTTGTTGCTTACGTAGAAGAAAAAACTAAATAAGCAGGGCATAGAGAATATTCTTATTTGGGATATTCTCCTTTGTTTATACAATTACTTTGATTATTAAACTATTTATTTGATTAGAAAATCGAAAAAAAGGTGCAAAATGAAATCTCGTATTACAGAACTGTTAGGAATTAAATATCCAATCTTCCAAGGTGGTATGGCCTGGGTTGCTGATGGCGACTTGGCAGGAGCCGTTTCAAATGCTGGTGGACTCGGAATTATTGGTGGTGGTAATGCCCCTAAAGAAGTGGTAAAAGCTAATATCGATAGAGTGAAACAAATCACTGACAAACCATTCGGTGTTAATATCATGCTTTTGTCACCATTTGCAGATGACATCGTTGACCTCGTTATCGAAGAGGGTGTTAAGGTTGTTACAACAGGTGCTGGAAACCCAAGTAAATACATGGAACGCTTCCACGAAGCTGGCATTACAGTAATCCCAGTTATTCCATCGGTAGCACTTGCTAAACGTATGGAAAAACTTGGAGCGGATGCTGTTGTCGCAGAAGGTATGGAAGCTGGTGGTCACATCGGTAAATTGACAACTATGGCACTTGTTCGCCAAGTTGCTGATGCGGTATCTATCCCAGTTATTGGAGCTGGTGGTGTTGCTGATGGACGTGGTATGGCTGCTGTTCTTATGCTTGGAGCAGAAGCTGTTCAGGTTGGTACGCGTTTCGCTGTTGCTAAAGAATCTAATGCACACCAAAACTTCAAAGATAAGATTTTGAAGGCTAAAGATATTGATACTGTTATTTCAGCCTCAGTTGTTGGACACCCTGTTCGTGCGATTAAGAATAAATTGGCGACAGAATATAACCAAGCTGAAAAAGATTTCTTGGCTGGTAAGAAGACTCAAGAGGAAATTGAAGAGCTTGGTGCAGGTGCTCTTCGTAATGCTGTTGTTGATGGAGATGTGGAATATGGTTCAGTTATGGCTGGACAAATTGCAGGTCTTGTTCGTAAAGAAGAAACATGTGCAGAAATCTTGGAAGACCTTTACACTGGTGCTGCCAAGGTGATTAAAGAAGAAGCTGCTCGTTGGGCAGATGTAAACGTCTAAAAACGTCGAAAGGATTAGGATAGTGACAAAACGTGCGTTCTTATTTGCTGGTCAAGGGGCTCAGAAATTGGGCATGGCGAGCGATTTGTATGCGACTTATCCCGTTGTCAAAGAGACATTTGATACGGCTAGTCGTATTCTAGGTTATGATTTGCGTGAATTGATTGATTCTAACGAAGAAAAACTTAATCAGACACGCTATACTCAACCAGCTATTTTGACAACGTCAGTAGCCATTTATCGCCTTTTGGCAGAAAATGGTATCACTCCTGATATTGTTGCCGGTCTCTCTTTGGGTGAATATTCTGCCTAGTTGCGGCTGGAGCACTCTCATTTGAGGATGCGGTAGCCTTGGTTGCTAAACGTGGAGAATTTATGGAAACAGCTGCTCCTGCTGGAAGTGGGAAAATGGTTGCTGTCATGAATACAGATCCAAGTTTGATTGAAGAAATCTGTCAAAAAGCATCTGAAAAGGGTGTAGTAACGCCTGCTAACTATAATACTCCAGCACAAATTGTTATTGGTGGTGAAGTTGAGGCTGTTGATTATGCTGTGGAATTGCTTAAAGAAGCTGGTGCTAAACGTCTGATTCCTCTTAATGTTTCAGGGCCGTTCCATACAGCTTTACTTGAATCAGCCAGTCAAAAATTGGCAGCAGAACTTGAGAAAGTGTCATTCAAGGACTTTACGCTTCCTTTAGTAGGTAATACTGAGGCTCAAATCATGAAGTCAGAAGACGTCAAAGCACTTTTGGCTCGTCAGGTGATGGAACCTGTACGTTTTTATGATTCGATTGCCACTATCCAAGAATTTGGTGTAGATGAAGTGATTGAGATTGGTCCAGGAAAAGTCTTGTCAGGTTTCTTGAAGAAAATTGATAAAACCCTACCAACTCAAAATGTTGAAGATCAAGCTAGTCTTGATGCCCTTCTTAATGCTTAAAACGAGGTAAACATGGAACTTAAGAATAAAAATGTTTTTGTAACAGGTTCAACACGTGGAATTGGATTAGCTGTGGCACACAAATTTGCTAGTCTTGGTGCCAATGTTGTTTTAAATGGACGTTCTGAAATCTCTGAGGACTTGCTTGCACAGTTTGCAGATTATGGTGTAACTGTTGTAGGTATCTCAGGTGATATTTCTAACGGTGAAGATGCTAAACGTATGGTAGCTGAAGCTATTGAAAAGCTTGGTAGTGTTGATGTTCTAGTTAATAATGCTGGAATCACTAACGATAAGTTGATGTTGAAGATGAGTGAAGAAGATTTTGAACGTGTCTTGAAAATCAACTTGACTGGTGCTTTCAATATGACACAGGCTGTCTTAAAACCAATGTCTAAGGGTCGTCAAGGTGCCATCATCAATATGTCATCTGTTGTAGGTCTCATGGGGAATATTGGTCAAGCTAACTATGCGGCTTCAAAAGCTGGTCTGATTGGTTTTACAAAATCAGTGGCGCGTGAAGTTGCGGCTCGTGGTGTCCGTGTCAATGCTATTGCTCCTGGTTTCATTGAATCAGATATGACTGACGCTATTCCAGAGAAAATGAAAGATGCTATGATTGCTCAAGTGCCAATGAAACGTATTGGTCAAGCAGAAGAAGTGGCTGAAGTTGCAGCATTCTTGGCTAGTCAAGAATATCTCACAGGTCAAACCATCGCTATTGATGGTGGTATGACCATGCAATAATTGAATGTCAATATCAAAAAGTCATTTACTAGAATATCCACCCGACAAAAGGAGAATATATATGTCTACAAATCGTGTTGTTGTTACAGGTTACGGCGTAACCTCACCAATCGGTAATACACCAGAAGAATTTTGGAACAGTCTTCATGACGGTAAAATTGGTATCAAACCAATTACGAAGTTCGATGCTTCTGAAATTCCAGTCTTTAACGCTGGTGAGATCCAAGATTTCCCGTTCGATAAGTACTTTGTGAAAAAAGATACTAACCGTATGGACACTTACTCACTTTATGCGATTTATGCTGCTATGGAAGCTCTTGAAAATTCAGGACTTAACATGGAAGAAGAAGATCGTGATCGTGTTGGTGTCATCGTGTCATCTGGTATCGGTGGTCTTCAAGAACTTGAAGATCAAATCATTCGTATGCACGAACGTGGGATGAAACGTATCAAACCAATGTTTATCCCTAAAGCACTTTCAAACATGGGTGCTGGTAACATTGCTCTTAAAATTGGTGCTCAAGGGGTATGTAAATCAGTGACGACTGCTTGTGCCTCTGCAAATGATGCAATCGGTGAAGCCTTCCGTGAAATTAAATTCGGTTTGCATGATGTTGTCTTGGCTGGTGGTGCTGAAGCTTCAATCACTAAGATTGGTATTGGTGGTTTCAATGCTCTTACAGCACTTTCAACAACAGAGGATCCAGAACGTTCATCAATTCCATTTGATAAAGACCGTAATGGTTTTGTTATGGGTGAAGGTGCAGGGGTTCTCGTTATCGAAAGCTTGGAACATGCCCAAAAACGTGGTGCTAACATCTTGGCTGAGATTGTTGGTTACGGATCAAACTGTGATGCCTACCACATGACAACACCAACTCCAGACGGTTCTGGTGCTGCTAAAGCAATTAAATTGGCTATCAATGAAGCTGGTATCAAACCTGAAGATGTTGATTATGTTAATGCTCACGGGACATCAACACCTGCCAATGAAAAAGGTGAAAGTGGTGCCATTGTTTCTGTACTTGGTAAAGATGTTCCAGTTTCATCTACTAAATCATTTACAGGTCACTTGCTAGGTGCTGCTGGTGCGGTTGAGGCTATTGCAACAATCGAAGCTATTCGTCATAGCTATGTACCGAAAACTGCTGGTACAAAAGAATTGTCTGACTACATCGAAGCTAATGTTGTTTATGGTGAAGGTCAAGAAGCTGATATTGAGTACGCAATTTCAAATACTTTCGGTTTTGGTGGACACAATGCTGTTCTTGCCTTTAAACGTTGGGAGGCTTAATTCATGAATATTTCTGAAATCAAAGATTTGTTGGCTCAATTTGATGCATCAACTTTGCGTGAGTTTTCATATAAAAACAATGGTGAAGAATTGAACTTGAGCAAAAATCAAACAAGTTCAGTAACAGCTGCCCCAGTAGCTCCTACAGTTGAAGTAGTTGCGCCAGCTCCTCAGGCTCCGGTTGCTCCAGTAGCAGCACCTGCTGCTGTTGAAACTCCAGCAACACCAGTTGAAGAAGCTTCTGCACCAGCTCAAGCTGCTGAAGGAGAAGTGGTTGAAAGTCCACTTGTCGGTGTGGCTTACTTGTCTCCATCACCTGAAAAACCAGCCTTTGTTTCTGTTGGTGACACTGTTAAGAAAGGTCAAACTCTTCTTATCGTTGAAGCGATGAAGGTTATGAATGAGGTACCAGCACCTAAAGATGGTGTTATTACTGAAATCTTGGTAGCGAATGAAGAAGTTGTTGACTACGGAAAAGGATTGGTACGCATCAAATGACAATTGATATTAACGCTATTCGTGAAGCTTTACCACACCGTTATCCAATGCTTTTGGTTGACCGTGTGTTAGAGGTTTCAGAAGACGAAATCACAGCTATAAAAAATGTAACGATCAATGAACCTTTCTTTAATGGACATTTTCCTCAATACCCAGTTATGCCTGGCGTTCTTATCATGGAAGCTCTTGCGCAAACAGCTGGTGTTCTTGAATTGTCTAAACCTGAAAATAAGGGCAAATTAGTCTTTTACGCAGGTATGGATAAGGTTAAATTTAAAAAACAAGTGGTTCCTGGTGACCAACTTGTTATGACAGCTAAGTTTGTTAAACGTCGTGGAACAATTGCTGTTGTTGAAGCTAAGGCTGAAGTCGATGGTAAACTTGCTGCATCAGGTACTTTGACTTTTGCTATTGGAAGCTAATGTTTTGTGAAAATCCTTCTGGCGACAGTCGGAAAGGATTTTTCTTTAGACATTGGTCTATCACATAGAAAGGAAATCAACACAGACTATCGAAAAATGTCTGATGTTATCTTGTTTTATGTTTAAAAAATTATTGATTGCCAATCGTGGTGAAATTGCAGTGCGTATTATCCGTGCAGCGCGTGAATTGGGTATCCAAACGGTTGCTATTTATTCTGAAGCAGATAAGGATTCTCTCCATACTATGCTTGCTGATGAAGCTATTTGTATCGGGCCTGCAAAATCAACGGATTCTTATTTGAATATGAATCGTGTCCTATCAGCTGCTATTGTGACTGAGGCTCAAGCTATTCATCCAGGGTTTGGTTTCTTGAGTGAAAACTCTAAATTTGCCACTCTCTGTGAAGAAATGAACATCAAGTTTATTGGTCCTTCAGGCGAAGTCATGGACAAGATGGGTGACAAAATCAATGCCCGTGCTGAAATGATTAAGGCTAATGTCCCTGTAATTCCTGGTTCAGATGGTGAAGTCTTTACAGCTGAGGAGGCTTTGGAAGTTGCCAACCGTCTTGGTTACCCAGTGATGCTTAAGGCTTCTGCTGGTGGTGGCGGTAAGGGGATTCGTAAGGTTAACACTGAAGAAGAGTTAGCTCCCGCTTTCGAATCTGCGTCACAAGAAGCTAAAGCAGCCTTTGGTAATGGGGCGATGTATATTGAAAAAGTTATTTACCCAGCTCGTCATATCGAGGTTCAAATTTTGGGAGATAGCTACGGTAACATTGTTCACCTAGGTGAGCGTGATTGCTCTCTTCAACGTAATAACCAAAAGGTCTTGGAAGAATCACCTTCAGTTGCTATTGGTAAGACTCTTCGTCACGAAATTGGTTCAGCGGCCGTCCGTGCTGCTAAGGCTGTTAATTATGAAAATGCGGGTACTATTGAGTTTCTTCTTGATGAAAAAACAGGTCAGTTCTACTTCATGGAAATGAATACCCGTGTTCAGGTTGAGCACCCAGTTACAGAATTTGTAAGTGGTGTGGATATTGTTAAAGAACAAATCCGTATTGCCGCAGGTGAAAAACTCTCTGTGACCCAAGATGATATTGAAATCAAGGGACATGCTATTGAGTGTCGTATCAATGCAGAAAATCCTAAGTTCAATTTTGCACCTAGTCCAGGGAAAATTAGCAATCTCTACTTACCTAGTGGTGGCGTTGGTCTTCGTGTAGACAGTGCAGTTTATCCTGGCTATACTATTCCACCTTACTATGATTCAATGATTGCCAAAATCATTGTTCATGGAGAGAATCGATTTGAGGCACTCATGAAGATGCAACGTGCTCTTTATGAGCTCGAAATCGATGGTGTTGTGACTAATGCTGACTTCCAGTTGGATTTGATTTCAGATCGTAGCGTTATCGCTGGGGATTATGATACTTCCTTCTTGATGGAGACTTTCCTACCAGATTATCAGAATCGTGAGGAATAAAGTTTATGGGATTATTTGATCGAAAAGAAAAGTATATCCGTATCAATCCTAACCGTTCTGTACGTAATGGGATTGATCACCAAGTGCCAGAAGTTCCAGATGAACTTTTTGCCAAATGTCCTGGTTGTAAACAAGCTATTTATCAAAAGGACTTGGGACAAGCTAAAATTTGTCCAAATTGTTCTTATACCTTCCGTATTTCAGCTAAAGAACGTCTCGATTTAACGGTTGATGAGGGTTCTTTCCAGGAACTTTTTACAGGAATTGAAACCAAAAATCCATTGAATTTCCCAGGTTATATGGAGAAATTAGCGGCAACCAAGGAAAAAACGGGTCTTGATGAAGCAGTTGTGACAGGCAGTTGCAACTATCAAGGACAAAAAACAGCCTTAGCTATTATGGATTCTAACTTTATCATGGCTTCAATGGGAACTGTTGTTGGTGAGAAAATCACCAAACTCTTTGAACATGCGATTGAGGAAAAACTTCCAGTTGTTATTTTTACAGCATCTGGTGGTGCCCGTATGCAAGAAGGAATCATGAGTTTGATGCAGATGGCCAAGATTTCAGCCGCTGTAAAACGTCATTCGAATGCTGGCTTGTTGTATTTGACTGTATTGACAGATCCAACACTGGTGGAGTTACAGCAAGTTTCGCCATGGAAGGTGATATCATCTTAGCTGAGCCACAAACCTTGATTGGTTTCGCAGGTCGTCGTGTTATTGAAAACACAGTTCGCGAAACTTTGCCAGATGATTTCCAAAAGGCTGAGTTCCTTCAAGAACATGGTTTTGTTGATGCCATTGTTAAACGTACAGAGTTGGCTGATACCATTGCCACACTCTTATCATTCCATGGAGGTGTTCAATGAGCGACGTAGCACGTATTTTAAAAGAAGCGCGTGACCAAGGCCGTTTAACTGCTTTGGACTTTGCCCAAGGAATCTTCGATGACTTTATCGAACTTCATGGCGACCGTAATTTCCGTGACGATGGTGCCATTATTGGTGGTATTGGTCGTTTAAATGGCCAAGCGGTTACTGTAGTGGGTATCCAAAAAGGTAGAAACCTACAAGATAACCTTAACCGTAACTTTGGGCAACCTCATCCAGAGGGCTATCGTAAGGCTCTTCGCCTCATGAAACAGGCTGAAAAGTTTGGTCGTCCAGTTGTTACCTTTATCAATACTGCAGGTGCTTATCCTGGTGTTGGAGCAGAGGAACGTGGACAAGGTGAGGCAATTGCGCGTAACCTTATGGAAATGAGTGATCTTAAGGTGCCAATTATTGCCATCATCATTGGTGAAGGTGGTTCGGGAGGAGCTCTTGCCTTGGCGGTAGCCGATAAGGTTTGGATGCTTGAAAATACCATCTATCTATCTTGAGTCCGGAAGGGTTTGCGACTATTCTCTGGAAAGATGGCTCACGTTCAGAAGAGGCAGCAGAGTTGATGAAGATTACATCAGGCGAGTTGCTTAATATGGGAATCGTTGATAAGGTGATTCCAGAACGTGGTTACTTTACAAGTGAAATTATTGAAGCAATTAAGACAGCAATTGTAGATGAGTTGGCAGAATTAAGCCAATTATCAACAGAGGACTTGCTTGAAGCGCGTTATCAACGTTTTAGAAAATACTAAAAAACATTGGGATATATCCCAATGTTTTTTAAACGGTATGACGTTCGAAGGCTTGGTCTGAGATACCTTGTTCAAGGATAAGTTTAGCCCATTCCTTAGCTGAATGAAGACTGTGATCCTTGTAGTTACCACAAGATTCAATGGTAGTTCCTGGAACATCTTCCCATGTAATCTCGTTAGCAATAGCTTCAAGACTAGATTTGATAACTTTAGCAATTTCTGTAGGATCTTGTTTACCCCACATAATCATATGGAAGCCTGTACGGCAACCAAATGGTGAGCAATCAATAAGTCCATCGATACGTTGACGGATCAGTTTAGCGAGTAGGTGTTCGATAGTGTGAAGACCACCTGTGTCAATACTATTTTCATTAGGTTGAATCAAACGGATATCAAAGTTTGTAATGATATCTCCTTTAGGTCCAACTTCCTCTGAAATAAGACGGACATAAGGCGCTTTTACAATGGTATGATCAAGTTCAAAACTTTCAACAGTAACGTCTTTTGGCATGGTAATACCTCCCTATTCTAATAGAGTTATGATACCATAAAATCAGTTTAAAGTTCTAGTATATATTTGAGAAATCGCTATAAATATGATACACTAGAAGACGGTTTTCTTTAGGGAAACCTTAGAAAAGTTGAGGTAAAGACATGATAAACATGATAATTTTAGTTGTCTTTGCACTCATTGGTTTAGTCGTTGGATATTTAGCAATTTCTATTAAACTTAGCAAAGCTAAGGAACAAGCAGAAACTACCTTGCTAAAGGCAGAACAAGACGCTGTGAACCTTCGTAGTCAGGCAGAGCATGATGCAGATCATCTGCGTGTGACTGCTGAACGCGAGAGTAAGGCTCAACGTAAAGAGTTCTTGTTAGAAGCAAAAGAGGAAGCTAGAAAATATCGAGAAGATATTGAAAAAGAATTCAAATCTGAACGTCAAGAGCTTAAACAGATGGAAAATCGTTTGACAGAACGTGCCACTAGCCTTGATCGTAAGGATGAAAATCTATCAAGTAAAGAACTTGCCCTCGAGAAGAAAGAGCAGAGTCTTGCTGACAAATCTAAACATCTTAATGAGCGTGAAGAGAATGTGACTCAGTTGGAGGCTGAGAAGCAGGCTGAACTTGAACGTGTTGGTCAAATGACCATTGCAGAAGCGCGTGAGGTAATCTTAACGGAGACTGAGAATAATCTGACTCATGAGATTGCAACACGTATCAAAGATGCAGAAGCACAGGTTAAAGATACTGTTGATAAGAAAGCCAAAAACGTGTTGGCGCAAGCTATGCAACGCTTGGCTGGAGATTATGTTACTGAACAAACAGTAACTACTGTTCACCTTCCAGATGACAATATGAAAGGTCGTATCATTGGACGTGAGGGGCGTAACATCCGTACGCTTGAAAGTCTAACAGGTATTGACGTTATTATTGACGATACTCCAGAAGTGGTTGTCCTTTCTGGTTTCGATCCCGTTCGTCGTGAAATTGCACGTATGACTCTCGAAGCCTTGATTAAGGATGGACGCATCCATCCAGCTCGTATTGAAGAGTTGGTTGAGAAGAGCCGTCAGGAAATGGATAACCGTATCCGTGAATATGGTGAAGAGGCAGCCTACGAAATTGGCGCTATGAATCTTCACCCTGATTTGATCAAGATTATGGGACGCTTGCAGTTCCGTACGTCGTATGGTCAAAACGTACTTCGTCACTCAGTTGAAGTTGGTAAACTAGCAGGTATCATGGCTGGTGAATTGGGTGAGAATGTTGCCCTCGCTCGTCGTGCTGGTTTCCTTCACGATATGGGGAAAGCCATTGACAAAGAAGTCGAAGGTAGTCACGTAGAGATTGGTGCTGAGTTTGCACGTAAGTACAAAGAACATCCAGTTGTGGTTAACGCTATTGCCAGCCACCATGGCGATGTAGAACCTGAGAGCGTCATTGCAGTTATTGTAGCTGCAGCAGATGCTTTGAGTTCGGCTCGTCCAGGGGCTCGTAATGAATCTGTTGAGAATTACGTCAAACGCCTTCGTGATTTGGAAGAAATTGCATCAAGCTTTGACGGTGTTCAAACAAGCTTCGCCCTTCAAGCTGGTCGTGAGATTCGTATTATGGTTCATCCAAACAAAATCTCAGATGATGAAGTTACAATCTTGTCTCACAAGGTACGTGAACAAATCGAGAAGAACTTGGATTACCCAGGAAATATTAAGGTTACAGTCATTCGTGAATTCCGTGCAGTTGACTATGCCAAATAAGATAAGAGAGCCGCAAGGCTTTTTTATTTTGCACTTGATACTGAAAGGTTGTATTCTTTTTGAAAATGTAAGAACTTTCTTATCAATTGCGTCATTTTGGTAGATTAGTATTTTATAATGAAATATTTTGATTTTTTTTGACTGATTTTAGTTGACAGTTATTAAAAATTGAGTATAATAGATTCTGTAAACGATTACAGAAGGAGAGATTATGCTAAAGTCTGAACGTAAGCAGATTATCTTGTCTCAGTTGAAACAAGATGGTTTTGTCACTTTGGAAAACCTAACTGTTTTGTTAAGTGATACTTCCGAGTCGACGATTCGTCGTGACTTGGACGAGTTAGCGGCAGATGGCCAACTTAAACGTGTTCATGGTGGTGCTGAAAGCATTCATGGTCTAAAGGAAGAAATTGCCAATAGTCAAAAAGCTATTAGAAACGTTCAAGAAAAGGCTCAGTTAGCTGGTTATGCTGCCGATTTGATTAAGGAAGGTGATGTCGTCTTTCTTGAGGCTAGTACAACAAATGAACTTTTGATTCCACATTTGGCCAATCGTCAGGTAACGGTTGTGACTAATTCTATCCATCATGCGGTTAAGCTGGTAGATCTTGGTGTTAGCACTAGGATTGTTGGAGGAAAGGTTAAACATTCAACGGATGCGTCTATTGGAAGTACTGCTCAAGAGCAAATCAGACAACTGAATTTTGATTGTGCTTTCATTGGTGCTAATGGCGTTGATGCTCATTATTTCACCACACCAGACATGGAAGAGGCAGTTATCAAACGGACGGTTATAGCTAATGCGCAAAAAGCCTATGTTCTAGCTGATGCCTCTAAACTTGGTCAGATTACCTATGCTAAGGTAGCTGAGGTTGAAAAAGTAACCATAATTACAAATGCTTCGGAAGAAGAGCTCCTAAAAGAATTAAAAGAGAAAACGAGGGTTATTGAAGTATGATTTATACTGTAACGCTGAATCCATCAATCGACTTCATTGTTCGTATCGATAAAGTAGAGATTGGTGAAGTTAACCGTATGGAGAGTGATGATAAGTTCGCTGGCGGTAAGGTATTAATGTTAGTCGTATTTTGCAACGCTAGGTGTTGATAATACTGCAACGGGCTTCATCGGTGGTTTTACAGGACGTTTTGTGACAGATGGTTTGGATGCAGAGGGCATTAAAACCAAGTTTGTAGCAGTGGATCAAGACACACGTATTAATGTTAAAATCAAGGCTGACCAAGAAACTGAAATTAATGGTGCAGGACCTGTCATTAATGAGTATCAATTGGCTGAATTGGAAGCAGTTCTTTCAAGTGTAAGTGCCGATGATGTGGTTGTTTTTGCTGGATCAGCACCAAGCAATCTTGGAAATAAGGTCTATAACAAATTGATTCCACTAGTGCGTGAAACGGGTGCACAGGTTGTCTGTGACTTTGAAGGACAAACCTTGCTTGATTCCTTGGCTTACCAACCACTCTTGGTTAAACCAAATAACCATGAGTTAGAAGCTATTTTCAATGTCAAACTTAATGGTTTGGCTGATGTTGAAAAATATGCGCGTGAAATCCTTGCTAAGGGGGCACAGAACGTTATCATCTCAATGGCAGGTGATGGAGCGCTGCTTGTCACACCAGAGGCTGCTTATTTTGCCAAACCAATCAAGGGAACAGTTAAAAACTCTGTTGGTGCGGGTGACTCGATGGTTGCTGGTTTCACTGGTGAGTTTGTTAAATCGGGTGATCCAATTGAGGCCCTCAAGTGGGGAGTAGCGTGTGGAACATCTACAGCTTTCTCAGATGATTTAGCGACAATTGAATTTATTAAAGAAACATACAATAAAGTAGAGGTAGAAAAACTATGAAAATTCAGGATTTACTGAACAAAAAAGTAATGTTGCTTGACCTTCAAGCAACTACAAAAGAAGCTGCTATCGATGAAATGATTAACAGCTTGGTTGACAATGGTGTTGTGACTGACTTTGATGTTTTCAAAGCAGGTATTATGGCTCGTGAAGCACAAACATCAACTGGTTTGGGTGATGGAATCGCTATGCCACACAGCAAAAATGCTGCAGTAAAAGAAGCAACAGTACTTTTTGCTAAATCTAATAAAGGTGTAGATTACGAATCACTTGATGGTCAACCTACAGACCTCTTCTTTATGATTGCTGCTCCAGAGGGAGCAAATGACACTCACTTGGCAGCCCTTGCTGAGTTGTCAAAATACCTTATGCAAGATGGTTTTGCAGATCGTTTGCGTAAGGTGACTTCTCCAGATGAAGTGATTGCTGCTTTCAATACGGGTGAAGAAGAAGCACAAGCTGAGGAAGCTAAGAAAGCACAAGCTGTTAAAGAAGCAGCTTCAAGCGATAAACCACTTATCGTAGCTGTAACAGCTTGTACAACTGGTATTGCTCACACTTACATGGCTGAAGAATCACTAATTAAAACAGGTGAAGAAATGGGTGTCAATGTTCGTGTTGAAACTAACGGTGCTTCAGGTGTCGGAACACCTTTGACTGCTGAAGAAATCAGTAAGGCTGTAGGTGTTATCGTAGCAGCAGACAAGGCAGTTGAAACAGCACGTTTTGATGGTAAAAAATTGCTTTCTAAACCAGTCGCAGCAGGTATTCGTCAACCTCAAGAGTTAATCCAAAACATCTTGGATGGAAAAGCTGAAGTCTTCCATGCTGAAAATGCTGGAGCTGCTCAAGAATCAAGTGAGAAATTGAGCCTCGGTGGTGCCTTCTATAAACACCTGATGAGTGGAGTATCACAAATGCTTCCATTCGTTATCGGTGGTGGTATCATGATTGCGCTTGCCTTCTTGCTTGACCAAATCATGGGTGTTCCTAAAGATCAATTGTCACAACTTGGTTCTTACCATGAAATTGCTGCTCAATTCAAGACAATTGGTGGCGCTGCCTTTGGCTTCATGCTTCCAGTACTTGCAGGTTACATTGCTTACTCTATCGCTGAAAAACCAGGTTTGGTATCAGGTTTCGTAGCTGGTGCTATTGCTTCAAGTGGTGCAGCCTTTGGTGGTGTTCCATTTGCTTCAGGTGGTAAAGCAACCCTTGCCCTTGCTGGCGTATCTTCAGGTTTCCTTGGAGCTCTTGTTGGTGGTTTCCTTGCAGGTGGTGTTATCCTTGTTCTTCGTAAACTCTTGGCAGGTATTCCACGTGCCCTTGAAGGAATTCGTTCTATCTTGCTCTTGCCACTTCTTGGTGTATTTGCTACTGGTTTCTTGATGTTGGCAGTAAATATCCCAATGGCAGCAATTAATACTGGTCTTAATAACTTCTTGTCAAGCTTGTCAGGAAGCTCAGCCGTACTACTTGGTCTCCTTGTTGGTGGTATGATGGCAGTGGATATGGGTGGACCAGTCAACAAAGCAGCTTATGTCTTTGGTACAGGTACTCTCGCAGCAACAGTAACTTCAGGTGGTTCAGTTGTTATGGCAGCAGTTATGGCGGCTGGTATGGTTCCTCCGTTGGCAGTATTTGTAGCAACACTCTTGTTTAAAGATAAATTTACTGAAGAAGAACGCAACTCTGGTTTGACAAACATCGTTATGGGACTTTCATTCATCACTGAAGGTGCGATCCCATTTGGTGCAGCTGACCCAGCACGCGCTATCCCAAGCTTTATCGTCGGTTCAGCTCTTACAGGTGCTCTTGTAGGTATGGCAGGAATCAAATTGATGGCACCACACGGAGGTATCTTCGTAATTGCCCTCACATCAAATGCCTTCTCTACCTTCTCTTCATCTTGATTGGTGCTGTGGTATCAGGTATCCTCTTCGGATTCCTCCGCAAGCCACTTGATAAATAAGATATGACAAAACAATCTCGTCGTGACGGGATTGTTTTTTGTGTCGTAGCAGATTTTTGTCAGGGTACCTATTTTATGATAAAGTATAGGCAGAAATGGCTTATCTAGTAGCTAATACGCTGTATAAAGCAACATAAGAGGTAAAATATGGTAAAAGAATACGATTATATTGTCATTGGTGGTGGTTCTGGTGGTATTGCCAGTGCCAATCGTGCTGCCATGCATGGTGCTAAGGTTATTCTCTTTGAAGGAAAAGAGGTCGGTGGTACCTGTGTCAATGTAGGTTGTGTGCCTAAAAAGGTCATGTGGTATGGTGCTCAGGTTGCTGAAACCCTTCACCGTTATGCAGGCGAGTACGGTTTTGATGTGACGATTAATAAGTTTGATTTTGCAAAGCTTAAGGCCAATCGTCAGGCTTATATCGACCGTATCCATGGTTCTTATGAGCGTGGTTTTGATAGCAATGGCGTTGAACGTGTATACGAGTATGCAAGATTTGTTGACCCTCATACGGTTGAAGTAGCGGGTGAGCGTTATACAGCACCCCATATCCTTATTGCGACTGGTGGTCACGCCCTTTATCCAAACATTCCAGGTAGTGAATATGGGATTACCTCCGATGGTTTCTTTGAACTAGATGAGGTGCCAAAACGTACAGCTGTTATTGGTGCTGGCTACATCGCCGTTGAGGTTGCTGGTGTTCTCAATGCTCTTGGAAGTGATACACACCTCTTTGTGCGTAAAGATCGTCCATTGCGTACCTTTGATAAGGATATCGTTGATGTTTTAGTTGATGAGATGGCTAAATCTGGTCCAACCCTCCATACGCATGCTAATGCGACAGAGGTAGTGAAGAATGCAGATGATTCCTTGACCATTAGTTTCGATAATGGAGAAACGATTACTGTTGATTGCCTCATCTGGGCTATTGGACGCGCAGCCAACACCTCTGGTTTTGGTCTTGAAAAGACAGGTGTTAAACTGACTGAAAAAGGAACAATCTATTCGGATGAGTTTGAAAATACATCTGTTCCAGGAATCTATGCCCTTGGCGATGTAACTGGTAAACTTGATTTGACACCAGTTGCAGTCAAGGCTGGACGTCAATTGTCAGAGAGACTCTTCAACAATAAAGCTGATGCTAAGCTTGATTACACTGATGTAGCCACTGTGGTCTTTAGCCATCCAGTTATTGGTTCTGTTGGCTTGACTGAAGAAAAAGCAATCGCTAAATATGGTGCGGAGAATATTAAGGTTTATAAATCTAGTTTCACTCCAATGTATACAGCCCTTGGAGACAATCGTCAGCCTTCAACCATGAAATTAGTAACGCTTGGTGAGGATGAAAAAATCATTGGCCTTCACGGTATTGGCTATGGTGTTGATGAGATGATTCAAGGTTTCTCTGTGGCTATTAAGATGGGAGCAACTAAGGCTGATTTTGATAATACGGTTGCCATTCATCCAACAGGTTCAGAAGAATTTGTAACGATGCGATAGAAAAGTGAAGTCTGTTAACTGAGAGTTTCAGACTTTTCTTTGTGTCTGAATGGCTTCAATTGAAAGTAATCGCAAGGGAATTCCCTTGCGAATTTCCATAGCCTTTTTGGCTATGGAACCATTCATCCGACAGGTTCAGAGGAATTTGTGACGTGCGGTAGAAAAGTGAAGGCTGTTAACCGAGAGTTTCAGACTTTTCTTTGTGTTCAAATAGCAGCCTACACTTTGTGTAAAACTATAGATTGTCTAAATAAAAAAGACCTTTAGGCCTTTCTTTCGTTTAATAAGTAGTTTCTTACTTCTGAGATAAAGTAAAGGGATCCTGTGACAACAAATAGGTCATCAGAATCTGCTGATTCAGCTTGTGCTAGCCATTCTCTATAGTCGGCCGCACATTTGAAGTCTTGGGGATAGTCATCCAAGGGCAGTGCTTCAAAAAAGTCAAAGCTAGTTACCGTAATATCATAATCTTTCAGTTCTTCTAGTAAGTTTGCTAAAGGTTTTCGTCTCAGTCCTGCAAAGAGGATGTGGATTTTACGATTGGTAAAGTTATCTTTTAGTACCTGTTTTAAGCTGGCAATTCCTTGAGGGTTATGGGCACCGTCTAGATAAATATTGTTTCCTATCCACTCACTACGACCAGGCCAGTGTGTGTCACAAATACCATCTTGAATGTTCTTATTAGTAATCTTAGGAAATGTTTGAGCTAGGAGATGGGCAGCAGTGACAGCTAGCCCAGCATTGTTTTCTTGATGCTGTCCTAACATTGGTAGTTTAAGATTTGGACTTTCCCAATGGTCATAAGAAATTTGGATCGTTTGATTGTCTTTCGGAAGCAGCTGGATTTCCTTATCAATGACGGCTAAAGGAGCTTGTAGGTCATGTGATTTTTGGTTGAAGAAATGTTCAACTTCTGCAGAGACACGACCAAGTAAGATAGGTGTGTTTTTTCGCATGACGCCTGCCTTATGATTGGCAATGTCCAAAAGGCTATCGCCCAAGGTCTCAGTGTGATCAAAGCCAATCGAAGTACAGATGACAAGCTCTGGCGAAAGAACATTGGTCGAATCAAGGCGTCCACCAATTCCAGCTCAATGATAGCCATATCAACCTGTTTAAGGTCAAAGTAGAGGAACATGAGTAAGGTGACCAATTCAAATTCCGTTGGTCTGCCAAAATTAGTGTGCTCTTCTAAATCACTGAGGATAACCTGGGCTTTCGCGACAAGCTAATCAAATCCTTATCAGGAATTTCTGTGCCGTTAATACTAATACGTTCGTTGAAGCGAGTGATATAAGGGGAGGTGAAAGTCCCGACCTGATAGCCCGACTTTGTTAGGATATTTTGTAGGTAGCTAGTTGTTGATCCCTTACCATTGGTCCCGACAATATGTACCGTTGGATAGTGAGACTGAGGTCTCCAGCTTGTCTCAAGAGCCAACGCATACGTTCGAGTTGAGGGCGACGGCCATTGCCCTTGAAAGAATGGATAAAATTTAGAGTTTCTGTATAGTTCATAGGATTATAGAAAAAAGGCAGGGTTTCCTAGCCTTTTATATGTTTTAGTTAGAAGCGGCATCACCAGTTGTTGCGCCACCAGTAGTCGCATTGCCAGATGTTGTGTCTGCAGTAGCTGCTGATGAAGAGGTAGTCGTATTGCCACCCGTTGTTGTATCTGCAGATGACGAATAGGTGTTAGTTCCTGCTTGGCTACTTGTTTCTGTTTCTGAATCAGTCGCATTGCCATAACTAGATGAAGCGGCGCTTGATTCTTGAGTCTTATTATTTGCCTTCTTTGATGACTACAGTTGATTTGATTGGCTGATTGAATAGAGTGTCCTT
>ENA-OQBJ01000333-OQBJ01000333.1-human-gut-metagenome-genome-assembly--contig:-NODE-333-length-25386-cov-2.877826_pt1 | contig 25386 bp, 30 predicted proteins | sample MGYA00242743_ERZ504545 | MGnify/ENA primary metagenome ERZ504545 (study PRJEB26092, sample SAMD00036252) | human gut metagenome | host: Homo sapiens | study: EMG produced TPA metagenomics assembly of...
AGAACATTGTAAAAGTCCTTCTGGAGAATTACAGTTTTGATGTGATCGATCTGGGGAAAGATGTACCACCGGAAGTGATCGTAGATACTGCAGTGGAGCAGGATATCCGGCTGGTAGGTCTAAGCGCGCTTATGACGACAACGGTTGTAAGCATGGAAGAGACCATCAAGTTATTGAGAGAACGTAAACCTGAATGTAAAGTCATGGTAGGGGGAGCTGTGCTGAATCAGGATTATGCAGATATGATCGGGGCAGATTTTTACGGCAAAGATGCAATGCAGTCCGTATATTATGCACAGAGAGTATTTGAAGAAGAGTAATCAGTGAGCAAAGAATTTCATAAAAATATACAGCAGACAAAAAGGAGACAGAAAAAATGGGATTAATATTACCAGAACATTATGACCCTCGCTTAAGCGTAAGAGAGACACAGGAAGCAATCAAGTACATTCGTGACACGTTCCAGAAGGAATTCGGAAAAGAGATGAATCTGGAGAGAATCTCTGCACCGTTATTCGTAGAAAAAAGCAGTGGTCTGAACGATGACCTGAACGGTGTGGAAAGACCGGTACAGTTTGATATCGCAGGCGTTCCGGGAGAGACAATAGAAGTTGTACATTCCCTTGCAAAATGGAAACGTATGGCATTATACAAATATGGATTCCAGCCGGGTGAGGGACTTTATACAAATATGAACGCGATCCGCAGAGATGAAGAACTTGACAACTTACATTCCTGCTACGTGGATCAGTGGGACTGGGAAAAAGTGATCAAAAAAGAAGAACGTACCGTTGAGACACTGGAAGCTACCGTACGCAATATCTTCAAGATCATCAAACATATGGAACATGAAGTATGGTACAAATATCCACAGGCAGTAAAGAAACTTCCGGAGGACATCTATTTCATCACTTCCCAGGAACTGGAAGATATGTATCCGGATAAGACTCCGAAGGAAAGAGAAAACCTGATCACAAAAGAACACGGCTGTGTATTCCTGATGAAGATCGGTGACAAACTCGCAAGCGGCGAACCGCACGACGGACGTGCACCGGACTACGATGACTGGCAGTTAAATGGAGATATCCTGTTCTGGTTCGAGACACTGAACTGTGCACTTGAGATCTCCAGCATGGGTATCCGTGTAGATGAAAAAGCGCTGGAAGAGCAGCTTGTAAAAGCCGGCTGCGAAGAGAGAAAGAATCTCCCATATCATAAGATGCTGTTAAACGGAGAACTTCCATACACCATCGGAGGCGGTATTGGACAGTCCAGACTCTGTATGCTGCTTCTTGACCGTGCTCATGTCGGCGAAGTGCAGGCAAGTTTGTGGCCGGAAGAGATGCGGGAGGCTTGCAGAGAGCATAATATTATTCTGCTGTAATTGGTACTTAATTCAACAGGCTGGTGGATACCCGGACCGAAAGGCCAACCCAGTTAATAAATTAATCCCCAAAATTAGTTGATAAGATTTTCTCAAGCGTCTATAATAGAACTATAGACTGTCATAAAAATGACAAAGGAAAAACAGGAGGAACTCCAACTATGATGAGAGGCATTAATACAACCGTAAGACGGTTGAGAAGAAAAGTCTTTGAAGAAGTCGCAGCGCTTGGTTTCAAAGCGGATGCGGATACTTTATGCGACGATATGGAAGCAATCCCATATGCGCTGGTGAATGATGAGACGGAACAGTACCGTGACAGTGTCTACCGTGCAAGAGCAGTTGTACGAGAGCAGGTAAGACTTGCAATGGGACTTGCGCTCAGGCCTGAAGATAAACCGGTACATCTGACAGCGGGAGTAGAAGCAAGTAACATATCAGACAAATATTATGAGCCGCCGCTTATGCAGGTTATCCCGTCTGCATGTATGAGATGTGAGGCGAAAGGATATGAGGTCAGCAACATGTGCAAAGGATGTCTGGCACATCCTTGTATGGAAGTCTGTCCAAAGGGTGCAATTTCCATGGTGAACGGAAAATCCTACATTGATCAGGAAAAATGTATCAAATGTGGAAAATGTAAGAGTGTCTGTCCATATGACGCAATCTCCAAGAAAGAGCGCCCTTGTGCAAAAGCCTGTGGTGTCAATGCGATTGAAAACGATAAAGTGGGACGTGCATATGTCAATCCGGACAAATGCGTATCCTGCGGTATGTGTATGGTAAACTGTCCGTTTGGAGCAATTTCAGACAAATCCCAGATCTTCCAGCTTGCAAGAGCATTGTCGGAAGGCGAGCAGATCATTGCTGAGATCGCACCGGCATTTACCGGGCAGTTCGGAGATAATATCAATGCGAGAAACTTAAAGGCAGCACTGGAAGAACTTGGATTTTCACAGGTATACGAAGTAGCTCTTGGAGCTGATATCGGAGCTGTTGCAGAGGCACACCATTATGTGGAAAAGGTTACAACGGGAGAACTTCCATTCCTTCTGACATCCTGCTGTCCGTCATGGGCAATGCTGGCAAAGAAATATTTCCCGGATATGATCGATGAAGTGTCTCAGGAGCTGACGCCTATGGTCGCTACTGCACGTACGATCAAAAAAGAACATCCGAATGCAAAAGTAGTATTCATCGGACCATGTGCGGCCAAGAAGCTGGAAGCAATGCGCAGAAGCGTAAGAAGTGATGTTGATTTTGTAGTGACATTTGAGGAATTACAGGGAATGTTCGATGCGAAGGAAATTGATCTTTCCGAATATGAAGCAGAGTCATCTTTCCATAATGCAACAGGTGTAGGACGTGGATATGCAGTTGCAGGCGGTGTTGCATCCGCGATTGAAAAATGTGTGAATGAATACTATCCGGGTGTGGAAGTAAAGATCGAACATGCAGAAGGTCTTGCAGATTGTAAGAAGATCCTTCTATGGCGAAGATCGGAAGAATGAACGGATGTCTGATCGAAGGAATGGGATGTCCGGGCGGATGTGTAGCCGGAGCAGGAACGAATATTCCGGTACCGAAAGCACAGAAGAAAGTACAGGAATTTGTGAAAGCATCCAGCAAACAGCTTCCACCAAAGGAACTCGGTGAGATTGAGTTAAAATAAGAGGGTTCCGAATGAGAAAACAAGAATCCGGAATGTCGTTCATGACGATATTTTATGCGCGTTTTATGCATATTTAAGTTTAAAAGAGACAGGCGTAATGATTGACAAAACGCCTGTCTCTCTTTATAATTAAAAGTTAGTATTGATAAAAATATTTATACTGATTTGATACATGAATGTAGAGCAGGAGGAAATTATGCAGAAGTATGGCGTAAACGAATTAAGAAGAATGTTTCTTGAGTTCTTTGAAAGCAAGGGACATCTGGCAATGAAAAGTTTCTCATTAGTGCCTCATAACGATAAGAGTCTGTTACTGATCAACTCTGGTATGGCACCATTGAAACCATATTTTACAGGACAGGAGATACCGCCGAGAAGACGTGTTACCACCTGTCAGAAATGTATCCGTACAGGAGATATCGAGAACGTAGGAAAGACAGCAAGACATGGTACATTTTTCGAAATGCTTGGTAACTTCTCATTTGGAGACTATTTTAAAGACGAAGCAATTCACTGGACATGGGAATTCCTTACAGAAGTAGTAGGACTGGATCCAGATAGATTATATCCATCCATTTACCAGGATGACGATGAGGCCTTCGAGATCTGGAATAAAGAGATTGGAATCCCGGCAGAGAGAATCTTCCGTTTTGGAAAGGAAGATAACTTCTGGGAGCATGGAGCAGGACCTTGCGGACCATGTTCAGAAGTATATTATGACCGTGGGGAAAAATACGGATGTGGACAGCTGGATGTACCGTCGGATGTGAATGTGACCGTTATATGGAGATCTGGAACAACGTATTTACACAGTTTGACAATGACGGACATAACAACTATACAGAATTAGAGCAGAAGAACATTGATACAGGTATGGGACTGGAACGTCTGGCATGTATCGTGCAGGATGTAGATTCTATGTTCGACATCGATACATTAAAGGCTTTAAGAGACCATGTATGCAACATGGCAGGTGTGGAATATCAGAAAGATGATAACACAGATACTTCAATCCGAGTACTGACAGACCACATCCGTTCAGTAACATTTATGATCTCAGACGGTATCCTTCCATCAAACAGCGGACGTGGATATGTATTGAGACGTCTTCTCCGCCGTGCATGCCGTCATGGAAGACTTCTTGGAATCAAGGGAGCATTCCTTGTAAAACTTGCACAGACTGTCATTGACGGATCGAAAGACGGATATCCGGAACTGGAAGAAAAGAAAGACTTTATCTTTAACGTAATCGCCAAAGAAGAAGCTCAGTTCAACAAGACAATTGACCAGGGACTTTCTATTCTTGCAGACATGGAAGAAGAGATGAAGAAGAATGGTGAGACTGTTCTCTCTGGAAAGAACGCATTTAAGCTTTATGATACTTATGGATTCCCGATCGATCTGACAAGTGAGATTCTGGAAGAAAAGGGTCTGACTTATGACGAAAAAGGATTCGAAGAAGCACAGAAAGAACAGCGTGCAAAATCCGAAGGAACATTCGGTACACACAACTACAGTGGTAAAGATGCCAGTGTATATGATGAGCTGGATGCAGAATTATCTTCTGAGTTCGTCGGATATAATCAGTTAGAGGTTGAATCTGATGTGACAGCTATGACAAGCGAGACAGAAGTTGTAGATGCACTGACAGACGGAGATAAGGGTACGATCATCGTTGCCAAGACTCCATTCTATGCAACAATGGGTGGACAGGAAGCTGATAAAGGTATCATCTGTACCGAAGACGGTGAATTTGTCGTAGAAGATGTTGTGAAGCTTGCAGGCGGTAAATTCGGCCATGTAGGCCAGGTTACAAAGGGTATGATCAAAGTCGGCGACAAGGTGACTCTGAAGGTTGACAAAGAGAACCGTGCACTTGCTGAGAACAACCACAGTGCAACCCATTTGCTTCAGAAAGCTCTCCGTATGGTACTTGGCAATCACGTAGAGCAGGCAGGATCTCTGAATAATGCACAGAGACTGCGTTTCGACTTTACACATTTCTCTGCCATGACGGCAGAAGAACTGCAGAAGGTTGAAGATATCGTAAATGAGAAGATCCGTGAGAATCTTCCGGTTGTAATTAAAAATATGCCGATCGAAGAGGCTAAGAAGACGGGAGCTGCAGCTCTGTTCGGAGAAAAATACGGAGACATTGTACGTGTTGTAAGTATGGGTGATTTCTCTATCGAATTCTGTGGTGGTACACATGTAAAGAATACAGGAAACATCATGCATTCAAGATCCTGTCCGAGACAGGTGTGGCTGCCGGAGTACGCCGTATTGAAGCCCTGACATCCAAAGGACTTCTGGATTACTACAGCGCTCAGGAGAAGAAGCTTCATGAGACTGCAAAATTACTGAAAGCAACACCGGAAAACATCGAAGAGAAGGTTTCTCATCTGATGAATGAAAATAAGGTATTAAAGGGCGAAGTAGAGAGCTTGAAGAGCAAACTTGCAAAAGATGCCATGGGTGATGTAATGAACCAGGTAGAAGAAGTAAAAGGTGTGAAATTCCTTGCTACAAGCCTGGAAGGTGTAGATATGAACGGCCTTCGTGATCTTGGAGACCAGTTAAAAGAGAAGCTGGGCGAAGGTGTGATCCTGCTTGCTTCTGTTAATGATGGTAAAGTAAGCCTGATGGCTACCGCTACAGACGGAGCTATGAAACAGGGAGCTCATGCAGGTAACCTGATCAAAGCAGTTGCCAAATTAGTTGGCGGCGGTGGCGGCGGACGTCCGAATATGGCGCAGGCCGGCGGTAAGAATCCGGCAGGTGTAGAGGATGCTCTGAAGGCTGCAAAAGAAGCATTAGAAGGACAGCTTGCATAAAATTTTACTGTCAATTCGCGAAATTTTGCAATTTTTTCCAAAGTGGAAGAAAGTTGTTGACGTGAGAAAAAAATATGTTATAATTATATGTAGTGCAATAAAAATACCGAACAGTCGTATGATGCACAATATAGGACTGGAGGGGAGGTTAGGTGTGAGTCTATGTCAAATGTAATCGTTAAAGAAAACGAATCGTTAGATAGCGCTTTACGCAGATTCAAAAGAAACTGTGCAAAGGCTGGTATTCAGCAGGAAATTCGTAAAAGAGAACATTACGAAAAACCAAGCGTAAGACGCAAAAAGAAATCTGAAGCTGCTAGAAAACGTAAGTATAACTAATATGTGCAGAAATAGAGTGTCGTATGGCACTCTATTTTTTATACTTTAGTATGCGATAGAACCTGCCAGTGACAGGTTCTATATGTGTCTTAGCATGCTGGAAAGCCGCCGGTGGCACACTTTAGCGAAGCAGTCTGGAAAAATATTTTTGAAAATTTTTCAAAAAAACATGTTGACGTTTTCAAAACACAGGTATATACTGTGAATCGTTGAAAGGCAAAGGCGCCATACCCGTTAGGGTGTGGTGCCTTTTTTCGTTCTATTGATAGAGTGATAAAAGGATAGGAAGACGAACGAGATCATAATTATTCAACAAATTTTTAGGATGGATGAAAGTGAGGAGTTTTATTATGAGATTAAAGGATACGGGACTTACAGCACAAGAACTGAAGGACATGGTTAATAAGTATATGGTGGAGACTTATGAGAGATATGATTTCATTGCAGAGAGAGCAGAAGGCATGTATCTGTACGATGAAGAAGGAAATGCATATCTGGATTTCTACGGTGGGGTTGCCGTTAACAGCTGTGGTAACAGAAATCCAAAAGTCATTGCAGCAATCAAGGATCAGTTAGATGATATCATGCATACATTCAACTATCCATACACCATTCCACAGGCATTACTGGCTAAGAAGATCTGTGATACGATCGGAATGGATAAGATCTTTTATCAGAACTCCGGAACTGAAGCAAATGAGTGTATGATCAAGATGGCAAGAAAATATGGTGTAGATAATTTCGGACCGGAAAGATATCACATCATTACAGCAAAACATGGTTTCCATGGAAGAACTTACGGAGCAATGTCTGCAACAGGCCAGCCGGACAATGCAATTCAGATGGGATTCAAACCAATGCTTCCTGGATTCGATTATGCAGAATATAATAACCTTGAAGATTTCAAATCAAAGGTAACAGAGAATACAATCGCAATCATGATTGAGCCTGTACAGGGCGAAGGCGGTGTTCATCCTGCAACACAGGAATTCATCGAAGGACTTCGTAAATTATGTGACGAGAAAGATATGTTACTTCTGTTTGATGAAGTTCAGACAGGATGGGGACGTACCGGAGCACCGATGGCTTACATGGGATATGGTGTAAAACCAGACGCAGTATCTATGGCAAAAGCAGTCGGAGGCGGAATGCCGTTAGCAGCATGCTGTGCAACTGAAAAAGTAGCAAAAGCATTTACAGCAGGAACACATGGCTCTACATATGGCGGACACTGTGTAACATGTGCAGCAGGTCTTGCATCAGTAACAGAGATTCTTGATAACAACTTAAGTGAAAATGCAAAAGAAATGGGAGAATACATGAAACAGGAACTTGCAAAACTCCCACATGTAAAAGAAGCAAGAGGACGTGGACTTCTGGTTGGATGCGAATATGATATTCCAATCGCAGTAGAAGTAAAACACGGATGCCTGGACAGAATGGCACTGATCACAGCCATCGGAGACAGCGTAAACCGTATGATTCCACCACTTATCGTAACGAAGAAACAGATCGATGAGCTGATGCTGATCATGAGAGCGTCTATCGAAGATGCTGCCGCAAAATACGAAAGCAAGTAAGCGTAAATAAATATAAGAAGATACAGAAATACAAATGATTCAGACGTTACCACAATTTTGATTCATAGAACTACCTTCAAAAAGAGGCTGCGGCGTATTTGCCGGCAGCCTCTTACGCATACCAAAGTATACAAGAAAATCTGCCAGTGGCAGGTTTTGCAGATTAAGTTTCTTCTTCATCAGGAACAGGCTCAGGGACCTCTGTATCTCCGGTGTATTCAATGTCCGGAAGCAGTTCAAAATAAAAGTCCTGATATTCTTTTGAAAGAGCCTGAATGATCTCTTTCTGCACGGATTTGAACTTGGAAATAGAGATCATATCACGGTTCATGGTGATATACACGCTGATCCATAATTTCCGTCCGGTACGCAGGATATCATAATATAATTTTGTGTCCCCGTATGTGGCAAGAATCGGAGATACGATATCTTTGATCTCCTGAACCGTTTCTTCCTCCGGAGGGAGTAAGAACAGGTCCCGAAGTCCCGTGATCACGGTTTTTATCGGAACCGGAAGCATAAAAAGGGACAGGATGATCGCCAGTATCGGGTCGAGATAAGGAATCAAAGGCTGGAACCATTCTCCGGTTATGATCTGCGGCAGAAAGAATGCGATGCACATACCAAACGATGCGACAGAGTCGATCTGCCATTCCTGGATCTCCATAATCACGATCGGTGAAGTCAGTTTACTGTTCATCCTGCGAAGCAGGAAGATCACAGCAATACTGACTAAGGTGGCACTCATTTCAAAATACGCAACCATGGAAAAGTTGACATGCTGGCCGCCGTGGAAGATGATCTGGATGTTGTTAATGATCAGTCCGACGGTAACAGCAATCATGATCGCACCTTTTACAACAACAAATAAGGATTCAATCTGCTGGTAACCAAATGGGTGGCTTTCGCTGGACGGCTTGTACATCAGCGGAACCAGTGAAAGTGACACGAATACCATCAGAATCTCGACGCGTCATAGACACTGTCCAGAAGGACGGCCTGCGACCTTGTGATGACCGCCATAACGATCTCCAGGATTACGAAAATCGTACTTCCTGTGATGGAGATGCGGAGTGCGGATTTTTCGTATTTCTGTTTACTCCGGCTAGAATGCATAATGTATCTTCTCCTTTGGCAAAATGGAATCAAGTTCATGGTAGAGTCGTGCGATCGGAAGGCCGACTACATTATTATAATCACCTTCGATCCCTTTTACGTGGATGGCAAATGCGCCTGGATGCCGTAAGCACCGGCTTTGTCAAGAGAATCACCGCTGTCAACATAAGCATGAAGATCCTCTTTTGTGACCGGATAAAAGGTGACATCCGTTTTTTCGTAGAATGTATGTAAGATCTGCTGCCCACGGATACACCCTGCAAATGTAACTCCGGTATAGACCTGATGTGTGCGGTCTGCGAGCATGGAAAGCATATCAAAGGCTTCTTCGTTATCTGCCGGTTTCCCAAGAATCTCACCGCGATAAGACACAATGGTGTCGGCACCGATGACGATACAGTCTTCACCCTGATATGCGGGATTGTCTTTTATCTTTGATTCATATACATCAAGAGCTTTCTGGTGCGCCAGTTCCATCACGACATCGGACGGAATATCTTTGGTGATCTTTTCATCGACTGCAGACGGGATTACGTCGAATGTGAATCCTGCCTGGGTAAGCAGCTCCTGCCGTCTGGGAGAAGCTGATGCTAATACGTATTTCATGTCTTTTTTCTCCTTTATGACCTTTTGAAAATATATAAAATACCAACTATAGTATAACATAGAATGAAAAAAACAGAAATTCATAACGGATAAAATTGTAATGTAAAAATTGCAATCACTGTGCAGATTCGATATAATGTTAACAAGTATAAATATCGGAAACGGAGGTTTATTGTTATGTATATCAGTGAAATAAGAACGAAAGCACCGGCAGACGAAAGAATGCCGTTAGAGCGGAAATTCTACGATACATTGGAAAAATTAAAAATACCATATGAACAGGTGGATAATGATCCGGCATCTTCGATGGAAGAATGTGCAGAAGTGGATAAAGCGATCGGAACAGAGATCCGGAAGAATGTCTTCCTCTGTAACCAGAAGAAGACAACCTTCTTTTTGCTGGTAATGCCGGCAGACAAAGCATTTGACACTTCTTCATTCAGTAAAAAACTGGGCGTGTCCCATATGTCATTTGCGCCGCCGGAGAAGATGCTGGAACATCTTGGCACAACACCGGGATCAGCAAGTGTTGCAGGGCTTCTGACCGATGAAGATGATTATGTGCAGGTAATTATAGATAAGGAAGTTGCAGAGGCAGAATGGTTCGGCTGCAACCCGGGAATCAACACCAGCCATTTGAAATTTAAAACGAAAGATCTGCTTCAGAAGTATCTTCCGGCGATCCATCACAGAGCAAGAATTGTGGATCTGTAGAATCCAGAGAAGCGAATAAGAGAAGCAGATCTGCGGGAAAGAGAGAAGCGAATAAGAAAAGCAGATCTGCGAGAAAGAGAATAGTGAATAAGAAAGACAGATCTGTAAAGGATAGAATAGAGAATAAAAAGGAACAGTAACATTATAAATATGAAGACATCAGAAGATTTAAAACAGATACTGGAGCGCATTGATCACAGAGGATATCCGGCATATAAGGATACCAGAGGCGCATACCAGTTTGGAACATATATACTGGGGATTGATCATGTACAGGGAGATCCGTTTGCGGCACCGTCCAGGCTGCATATACAGGTGGCAGGAAGAGCGGCCCGGATTCCGGGAAATCTATATGACAGCAAATGTAAAAAGATGGCTGTGGCAGATTATCTGCTGCGGAATTTTGCAAAGCAACTGGAACGGTACTCGTTTCAGGCACATGGTTCCGGAAAAAGCGGGATCATCCAGGTGACACGATGTGGTCAGGAAGTGCTGGAACGTACGGCCTGTGAGATAGAGGAAAAGACAGGGAATATTATTGTCCGGTTTGAGGTCGGATTCCCGGCAAGAGGACGTACGATCCAGGCAGGAGAGCTGATTAAGATTCTGTATCAGTATCTGCCGGCGTGTGTGGAGAAAGCCTGTATTATAAGAATATGGACCAGAATGCAGTGAAGCGGGCGGCAGAACTTGCCGTGGATCAGGAATATATCCGGGAACAGCTGAAAAAAGAGGGACTGATAGCATTTGTTGCTGACGGTTCGATCCTTCCGAGAGAATCGGGCGTTTCCCAGAGACCGATGAAGGATGCGGTGCCGTTTGTCTCGCCGGATTCTATGAAAGTTACGATGAAGCTTCCATATAAAGGGGTGCTCACCGGAATGGGAATACGAAAGGGAATCACTCTGGTTGTAGGTGGCGGCTATCATGGTAAATCAACGCTTTTGAAAGCACTGGAGAGTGGTGTATATCCTCATATTGCAGGAGATGGCAGGGAATATGTAGTCACAGATGATACTGCAATGAAGATCCGCGCAGAAGATGGCAGAAGCATCCGGCATACAGACATTTCCATGTTTATCAATGATCTGCCGAACGGAAAAGATACGTATGCGTTCGACACGGAAGATGCAAGCGGAAGTACGTCACAGGCGGCGAATGTGATAGAAGTATGGAAGCAGGAACACAGGTATTTCTGATCGATGAAGATACGAGTGCAACGAATTTTATGGTGAGAGATGAGCTGATGCAGCAGGTGATCCACCGTGACATGGAGCCGATTACACCGTTTATTGAGCGTGTGCGGGATCTTTATCAGGAATATGGAATATCGACGGTGCTGGTAGCTGGAAGCTCCGGAGCCTATTTCCAGATCGCGGATCAGATCATTCAGATGGATAAGTATGTTCCGAGAGAAATCACGGAACTGGCAAAGGAAGCGGCTTCAGACTATCCGGCATTGAAGTTTCCGGAAGAAAAGCCGGAACAGCCATCGTTTGACCGGAAGGTGCGTAAGAATCCGGGCATCCGCCAGAAAGGCAGGGTGAAATTAAAAACAATGGGACGCGATGCGGTCATGATCGGTCATGAGACGATTGATCTGCGGTATGTGGAACAGCTTGTGGACAGTGAGCAGTTAAATACACTGGGGCAGATCGTACGTTTCCTGGAAGAGGAGATATTTGATGGCAGGAAGACACTTGGACAGGCCATAGAACAGGTGGAGAACGTTCTGGATAAAAAAAGGGCTTGCCGGTGTGTGCGAAGGAAATACCGTACCGGGAAATCTTGCAAGACCGCGTATACAGGAAATCTATGCCTGTATGAACCGTTACAGAAAGCTTGGAACAGACAGGAAAGAGAGGGGATAGAATATGAGAGTCATTGCAGGAAGTGCAAGAAGAACACAGTTAAAGACGTTGGAAGGCATGGATACCAGACCAACAACAGACAGGATCAAGGAGACATTATTTAACATGATCGCTCCATATCTGTACGACAGTATCTTTCTGGATCTGTTTGCCGGAAGCGGCGGGATCGGGATCGAAGCTCTGAGCAGGGGAGCAATGGAAGCGGTATTTGTAGAGAAGAATCCGAAAGCCATGGCGTGTGTCAAAGAGAACCTTCAGAAGACACATTTTGAAAGAAAAGGGATGACCATGCAGATGGATGTGATGACAGCACTCTATAAATTAGAAGGAGAAAAACAGTTTGATTATATTTTTATGGATCCACCGTATAACCATGAACTGGAAAAAAGTGTGCTGACTTATCTGGCAGAATCATCGCTGCTGGCAGAGGAAGGAATCATCATTGTAGAGGCTTCTAAAGAGACAGACTTTGATTATGCAGAAGATCTTGGATATAACATTATCAAAGAAAAAGAATATAAGACAAATAAGCATGTATTTTTGGAACCTGCGGGAAGGAAAGAAATATGTTAACAGGAATCTATCCGGGAAGCTTTGACCCGGTCACATACGGACATCTGGATATCATAAAACGTTCTGCTGAATGGTAGATGAACTGGTAGTCGGAGTGCTGAATAATAAAGCAAAAACCCCGTTGTTTTCCGTAGAAGAACGTGTTAAAATGTTAGAGGAAGTAACGAAAGACATACCAAATGTTAAGATTATTCCATTTGAAGGATTATTGGTGGATTTTGCCCATAAGCTGAATGCGAAGATTGTAATAAGGGGACTTCGGGCAATCACTGATTTTGAATATGAATTACAGATGGCGCAGACCAATCATAAACTTGCGTCAGATGTGGAGACGATATTTCTGACCACGAATCTGCAGTATTCGTATTTGAGTTCTACCACGGTAAAAGAAGTGGCAGCCTTCGGAGGAGATATATCCCAGTTTGTGCCGGATTACATAGAGCAGAAAGTCTGGGGGAAAATGAAACATAAAAGGAGAGTGTAAATATTATGAGCAGCCGTATTGAGCAGATCATAGAGGAAATTGAAGAGTATATTGACAGTTGTAAATTCCAGCCGCTGTCGACAACAAAAATTATTGTAAATAAAGACCAGATGGATGAACTGTTAAGAGAACTTCGTATGAAGACACCGGATGAGATCAAGCGTTATCAGAAGATTATTGCGAACAAAGACGCAATTCTGGCTGATGCACAGGCAAAAGCAGACGGAATGATCCAGGAAGCACAGATTCAGACAAATGAGCTGGTAAGTGAACATGAGATCATGCAGCAGGCGTATGCGCAGGCAAATGAGATCGTAACTGCAGCAACTGCACAGGCACAGCAGATTCTGGATAATGCAACAAATGATGCAAACCAGATTCGTATCGGAGCCATTCATTATACAGATGATCTTCTTTCTCAGGCAGAGAGTGCGATCGGACGTACCTTGGATACGTATACATCGAAGTATGACAGTCTTGTAAATTCTCTTCAGGAATGTTATGACATGGTGCGTAACAACAGAGCAGAGCTGGATGTTCCGCCGGAGACAGAACAGAGTGTACAGTCGGAGTATCCACAGGATGAATATCCTGCAGAAGAATATCCACAGAATAATTATGAGCAGGATGCTTATGGACAGGATGATTATCTGGATGATGAGAATCAGTATCCGAATGATATGTCAGTTTCTGGTTATGATATTCAGGAAGATGACACACTGGATTAAGATACAATCAAATAGCATATATGTAAGCGGAGATAAGAAGACTGGTTACCAATGCGGTGGCCAGTTTTTCTGCTATATAGGGCAGGATTGGTAAGTGATTGTCGGAGATCATGGAATATGTCTGGGCAATACAGCACCAGCCGCCGAAAGAGGTAAGTGCAGCGCACAGAATAATCTTATGGGAGGTATACAGTGCGGATGATGCAAGCCGTCGGATTCCGGTGCTGATCTCCAGGCTGGAATACAGAAGAAGGGAGGCTGTATTGTCTGGAAGAGCAGACGCAAGCAGTTGAATCAGGACAGAGAACATCATCATATATCCACCGACCTTTGTGATGGATTCGAATGCATTCATGATACAACGGTCGAAGTAATTACCGGATAAATTTTCAGACTGTGAAGCAGTTGAAGAAGAAACCTGCATCATGTGTGAAAATGGATGGATATGGTCTTTTGCGCGGTAGAAAAGACGAAAGACAAAGCTCATCATAAGAGGCGTAAGTGTAAGAATAAGAAGAAACGGAATGGAAATAGAATCCTTTTTCAGATTCTGAATGACAACATAGCTTAAGATGAAAGCAGGGCTTGTATTGTTGCAGAAAGACAAAAGATAAGAGGCTTCCGAACGCGAAATTTTCTGAGCGTCCAGAAGGTCGGAAGCTGTCTTGGCACCCATCGGATATCCGCATAAGAAGCCGGTGAGTACTGCAAATGTGCCATAATAAGAAGTGCCAAGGAGCGGACATAGAAACGGTGATGTGATGTGGCAGATCCAGTGAAGTGCAGGGGTGCGGATCAGAATATTGATCAGGACCATATAGGGAAGTAATGTGGGAAGGACATGCCGGAACCACAGGAGGAGTCCGTAACTGGCACCGGCAAAGACTGTCTGTGGAAATGACAGCATACATAAGAAAAAAATCAGTATCGGAATGGTAAGGAAATGACGTCTGGACATAGGAATCTCCCGGAGGACCTTGTTAATTCATTGTATGGATAAGGTTGATTTTTTATGAAGACTGTTAGATAATAGATAACAGTGTAATATAGAAGGAGTGTAGGAAAATGGCAGTATTAAATGAATTAGAACCGAAAGAAGTCTTCCGGTTTTTTGAAGAAATAAGTGCGATCCCGAGAGGAAGCCGCGATACAAAACGTATCAGTGATTATCTGGTGGCATTTGCAAAGGAAAGAGACTTAAAAGTGATTCAGGATGAAGTGAATAACGTGATCATATTCCAGCCTGGAACACCTGGATATGAAGAAAGTGAACCGGTGATCCTGCAGGGACATATGGATATGGTATGCGAAAAGACATCGGATTCCAGACATGATTTTAAAAATGACGGACTGGAATTATATGTAGAAGATGGATTTTTAAAGGCGAAAGATACCACGCTTGGAGGAGATGACGGCGTTGCAGTTGCAATGGCGCTTGCACTGATGGACAGCGAAGATATTCCACATCCACCAATCGAAGCAGTATTTACTGTAGATGAAGAGCTTGGAATGGAAGGTGCCGAGGCTATCGACCTGTCAGTATTAAAAGGAAAGAAACTCATCAACCTGGATTCGGAAGAAGAGAAGACTCTGACGGTTGGATGTGCGGGCGGAGTCCGTTATCAGGGACTGATCCCGGTAGAAAAGGAGACTGCATCCGGAGAGGTGATCAAGATTACGATCCAGGGGCTTCTGGGCGGACATTCCGGCGAAGAAATCCACAGACAACGTGGTAATGCGAATAAGATGATGGCACGTCTGCTGTATCATATTGCAGGAGAGAAGAATTACCGTCTGAGCGAAATCTATGGCGGCTCGAAAGACAACGTTATTGCGATGGAAGCACACGCGTCTATCCTTGCAGAACCGGAAGACTGCGAAGAGATCCTTGCTATGATCCGGGACATGGAAAGTATATGGAATGCAGAATTCATGGGAGAAGAACCAGGCCTGACTGTAAAAACAGAAACTGAAAAAGTAGAAAATCTAGTAGTGTTCTCAAAAGGTACTACGCAAAAAGTAGTAGGATACCTGACGGCATGCCCGAATGGATTAAAAGAATACAGCCGTAAAGTAGCCGGCGCGACAGAGACCTCTTTAAATCTCGGTGTGGTATCTATGAAAGAAAATGGAGTGGAGGCAGCATTCCTGATCAGAAGTGCAGTAGACAGCAGAAAGCAGCAGGTGCTGGAAGAAGTAGAGGCTGTGACAAAAGCATTCGGAGGAAGCGGTTCGCTTTCCAGCGAATATCAGGCATGGCAGTACAAGCCACAGTCAGAACTCCGTCCGGTCATGGTAGAAGCATACAAAGAAGTTTATGGAAAAGAGCCGGAGATCTGCATTATCCACGGTGGACTGGAGTGTGGAATCTTCCTCGGAAAACGTCCGGATCTGGACTGCGTATCCTGCGGACCGGATGTTCTGGATATTCATTCTTATAATGAACGTCTGGATATTGCGTCTACGCAGAGAAGCTGGGAATTCCTGAAACTGGTACTTAAAAATTGTAAATAATAACGACGGAGGAGAAATATATGAATCTGCCAGCAGCATTGAAGAAAAGATGCGTGCACTTCTCGGAGATGAATTTGACGAATATATTGCCTGTTATGAAGAACCAAGATATTATGGCATGCGAGTGAATACAGGCAAGATCTCGGTAGAAGAGTTTGAAAAGATATGTCCGTTTGAGATCAGAAAGATCCCGTGGATCGAAAATGGATTCTATTATGACGGGGACAAAGTGTCTCCTGCAAAGCATCCGTATTATTTTGCCGGCCTTTATTATCTTCAGGAGCCGAGTGCCATGACACCGGCGAACCGTCTTCCGGTAGAGCCGGGAGATAAGGTTCTGGATGTATGTGCGGCTCCGGGAGGAAAGGCGACAGAATTAGGAGCAAAATTACAGGGAGAAGGCGTGCTGATCGCCAACGATATCAGCAGTTCGAGAGCCAAGGGACTGCTTAAGAATATTGAGGTATTCGGAATCGGAAATGTTCTGGTGTTAAGTGAGGAACCAGGACGTCTGGAGAATTATTTTACGGAATATTTTGACAAGATCCTGATCGATGCACCATGTTCCGGAGAAGGAATGTTCCGAAAAGATAAAAAGATGGTAAAAGCATGGGAAGAACACGGACCGGAATTCTTCAGTAATCTGCAGAGAAATATCATCCTGCAGGCTGCAAGAATGTTAAAGCCGGGCGGTCTCATGCTGTATTCGACGTGTACATTTGATCCAAGTGAAAATGAGAGAATCATTGAACACCTGAAAAAAGAATATCCGGAATTCCATGTACTTCCGATGGAAAACTATGAGGGATTCTGCCCGGGAATACCGGAAGTGACAGAAGAAAAGGATGAAGAACTGAAAAAAACAGTCCGCATCTTCCCGCACAAGATGAAAGGGAGGGACATTACGTTGCCCTTCTGCAAAAGGGAGAACCATTGCCGGCAAAAGAGCTGAAACCAAAGAAGAAATCAGGAAAAATCCCGGCAGATCTGGAAGAATTCATGAAACAGGTAACATGGAAACTGGATGGTTCCAGACTGGATATCCATGGAGAGCGCATTTACTATATGCCGGAAGGGCTTCCGGATGTGAGAGGAATCCGTTTCTTAAGAACCGGACTGCTGCTTGGAGAACTGAAGAAGAACCGTTTTGAACCGAGCCAGGCATTTGCCATGTGCCTGAAAAAGGATGAATATGCACAGATCATCGATCTTCCATGCGAAGATGAAAGAGTCAGACGTTATCTGAAAGGGGAGACGCTGGATGTAGATGATCTGACAGAGAGAAAGGCAAAAGGCTGGTATCTGGTCTGTGTAGACGGATTCTCGCTTGGATGGGGAAAGGTATCGAATGGTACGTTGAAGAACAAATATCTGCCGGGATGGAGGCTGTGTTAAGATGATGCGTCTGGATAAATATCTGGCAGAGATGCGTGTGGGTACCGCCAGGAGGTAAAGAAGCAGATCCGTCAGGGAAAAGTTACCGTTAACGGGACGGTGGTAAAAGCAGCAGATACGAAGATTGATGAGACATGCGATGAAGTTACAATAGGCGGCCGTAACATTTCCTATGTGTCGTATGAATATTATATGCTGAACAAGCCGGGCGGCGTGGTATCGGCGACCGAGGACCGGAGAGATACTACGGTGATCGATCTGATCAAAGACAAGAAACGAAAGGATCTTTTCCCGGTCGGACGACTGGATAAAGATACGGAAGGATTACTTCTGATTACGAATGACGGAGATCTGGCACACCGTCTGCTGGCACCGAAAAAGCATGTGGATAAAGTCTATTATGCAAAAATAGATGGAATGGTTACAGAAGAGGATGTAAAGCGGTTCGCAGAAGGAATCGATATCGGCGCAGAGGAAGAAGAGATGACAAGACCTGCAAAACTTGACATTATGAAGAGCGCGGAAGAATCTGAGATCCGCCTTACGATCCATGAAGGAAAGTTCCATCAGGTGAAGCGGATGTTCCTTGCAGTGGGTAAAGAAGTTACTTATCTGAAGCGAGAACGCATGGGACCCCTGTGCCTGGATGAAAATCTGAAGCCCGGAGAATATCGGCTGCTGACAGAAGAGGAGATAGAGAATGTCAGAAAATAAATTTTTACCGATTTGCAAAAAGGATATGGAAGAACGGGGATGGGAACAGCTGGATTTTGTCTATATTTCCGGAGATGCTTATGTAGACCATCCGTCTTTCGGACATGCGATCATTACGAGACTTCTGGAAGCGCATGGATTTAAAGTCGGTATCATTGCGCAGCCGGACTGGAAAGATAAGAACAGCATTACGATCCTTGGAGAACCGAGACTGGGATTCCTTGTTTCTGCGGGAAATATGGATTCGATGGTGAATCATTATTCCGTGTCGAAAAAGCACCGCAGAACGGATGCTTATACGCCGGGAGGCGTGATGGGAAAGCGTCCGGATTACGCAGCGGTTGTATACAGTAACCTGATCCGTCAGGTATATAAGAAGACACCGATCATCCTCGGAGGGATCGAGCAAGTCTCAGACGACTGGCACATTATGATTACTGGTCAGACAAATTAAAACGTTCGATTCTGCTGGATTCCGGTGCGGATCTGATATCTTATGGAATGGGAGAACATTCGATCATTGAGATCGCAGAAGCTCTGGACAGCGGTATTGCGGTCAGTGATATCACATTTATCGCTGGAACGGTTTATAAGACGAAGAGTCTGGACAGTGTCTATGACGCGGAGATTCTTCCGGGATACGAAGATATGAAGCAGGATAAGCTGGAGTATGCAAGAAGCTTTTATACACAGTACTGCAATACCGATCCATTTGCCGGGAAAAGGCTGGTAGAGCCATATAATGATCATCTGTATGTAGTACAGAATCCACCGGCACTTCCGCTTTCGGAAGGGGAAATGGACGATGTCTACGGACTGCCTTATATGCGGACCTACCATCTTCTTATGAGAAGGACGGCGGCGTACCTGCAATCTCAGAGGTCAAGTTCAGTCTGATCAGCAACCGTGGCTGCTTTGGCGGCTGCAGCTTCTGTGCACTTACCTTCCATCAGGGAAGGATCATGCAGGTGAGAAGCCACGATTCGCTGTTAGATGAGGCGAAGATGATTACGCAGGAAAAGGACTTCAAAGGCTATATCCACGACGTAGGAGGTCCGACGGCGAACTTCCGCCAGCCATCCTGCGAAAAACAGCTTACACGTGGCGTGTGTAAGAACCGCCAGTGCCTGTTCCCGAAGCCGTGTCCGAATCTGAAAGTAGATCACAGAGACTATATTAAACTTCTGAAAGAACTGCGTGACATTCCAAAAGTGAAGAAGGTATTCATCCGTTCGGGAATCCGGTTCGATTATGTTGTTGCGGATAAAAGTGATGCATTTCTGGAGGAACTCTGCCGTTATCATGTAAGCGGACAGTTAAAGGTTGCACCGGAGCATGTATCGGATGATGTTCTTACACTGATGGGAAAACCAGAGAACAGTGTATATCAGGAATTTGTGAAAAAGTACAATAAGATGAATCAGAAGATCCACAAAGATCAGTATCTTGTGCCGTATCTGATGTCTTCGCATCCGGGATCCAGAATGAAAGATGCGGTAGAACTTGCAGAGCATATCCGGGATCTTGGATATATGCCGGAACAGGTACAGGATTTCTATCCGACACCGTCAACGATCTCGACGTGTATGTATTATACAGGCGTGGATCCAAGAACGATGCAGCCGGTCTATGTGCCGAAGAATCCGCATGAAAAGGCAATGCAGAGAGCTCTGATCCAGTACCGGGATCCGAAGAATTATGATCTGGTCATGGAGGCTCTGAAGAAGGCACACCGCATGGATCTGGTAGGATTTGATAAACACTGTCTGATACGCCCGAGAAAATTCGAAGGCAGATCACAGCAGAAAGTACCGGGACAGAAAACGCAGAATCAGAAGTCTTCCGGAAAACCGGGACGGAATGACCGTGGGAAAAACAAAAACGAGCATTCCAGAAGAAATACTGTGCAAAGTGACAGACAGAACAGCAGACAGAAAAAGAAATCGATCCGGAATGTGCATAAGAAGAAATAACAGCAAGAGAAATAGCATAAAGGAAAAATGATGAAAAACCGGCAGCCGGATGGATGTAGAGAGGTGTTAAAGTTGAAAATAGCGATCGTTACAGGAGCATCGTCGGGAATGGGCAGGGAATTTGCGCTTCAGATCCCGCAGCTGTATAAGAACCTGGATGAATTATGGGTAGTGGCAAGACGGACAGACCGTCTGAAAAGTCTGCAGGAACAGGTAAAGATCCCGGTCAGGATCTTCGACGGGGATATGCAGAGAGACTATATTTTCGAAAAACTGCAAAGAGAACTGGATCGCCGGCAGGCAGATGTAAGGATGCTTGTAAATGCGGCAGGATATGGAAAAATCGGTAACGTCAGTGACATTGATCTGAAAGAACAGTGCGGCATGGTTGATCTGAATTGTACAGCACTCACCAGAATGACAGGAATCTGCCTGCCATATCTGTCGAAAGGCAGCCGGATTGTCAATCTGGCTTCGGCAGCTTCGTTCTGTGCACAGCCGGGATTCTGTGTATATGCGGCTTCCAAAGCATATGTACTGCGTTTTTCACAGGGACTGGCAGCAGAATTGAAGAAACGGGGAATCCTGGTAACGGCAGTGTGTCCGGGACCGGTACGTACAGAATTCTTTGACCGGGCCGGTGCGCTTGCGGCAAGTGAAAAAGAAGCACTCTGTGCCGAACCGGAAGCGGTGGTGACACAGGCACTTACAGACAGCGTGCGTGGAAGACGCGTTTCGGTATATGGAGCAGCAATGAAAGGTTCCAGAATCCTTTCCAAGATCCTTCCGGATCGTCTGCTTGTATGGGGGATGATGAAGATCAACCATGCGGATAGATAAAGGCATATACGGAATGTCTATGAGCTTGGGAAAATGTTTTTCATGATAGAAAAAGACGATTACAGAAAAATTATAAATAGAAAACAAAAAGGACAGACAATATGAGAACAGAAAAAGGACAGCCGGGATATGTAAAGGCAAGAAAACAGAAATATCTTCTGGGAGCGGTCGTAGAATTTGCAATTGTGATCGCAATCTTTGTAACCGGATATATTCAGACCGGATCCAGACTGAATCTGCTTACCGTTGTAGCGGTAGTCGGATGCCTTCCGGCAGCAAAGATGTTGGTGGAATTTATCACAATGGCACCATATAAGAGTATTGAAGAAGCAAAATACCAGGAGCTGGAGGAAAAAGCACCTCTGATCCTGAAGGCATATGATATGATCATTACCAGTTCACAGAAGGTTATGCCTCTGGATGCAGTGGTTGTATCCGGGCACATTGTCTGCGGATATGCAAGCAATCCGAAGACTGATGAGGCGGCACTTGCCCGTCATATCAAAGATATTTTGAAAGACAATCATTATGATAAGATGACGGTGAAGATTTTCCATGACTATACTGCATTTTTATCGCGTGCAGAGGGCATGAATAATATGGCAGCGGTAGAACAGAAAGAATCATTACGAAAGAGAAAAAAAGATCCGGAAGATCATCTTAAACATTTCTATGTAGAAAACAGCGGGAGTTAGAAGAGAATATGAAAGAACTGATCATTCATGACAATGAGGCGGGACAACGCCTGGATAAACTGCTGCGCAAATATCTGAGCGAAGCACCGGGAAGCTTTATTTATAAAATGCTGCGTAAAAAGAATATTGTGCTGAATGGAAAGAAAGCAACCGGGAACGAACATCTGAAAAAAGGAGACAGCGTGAAACTGTTTCTGGCAGATGATACCATTGCCAAATTTCAGGCAGCTGGAAAGACGGTGGAAGAAAGCATAAAGAATACGGTGAAGCTGGACGTGATCTATGAAGATCAGAATGTGATATTTATCAATAAACCGTCCGGAATGCTGTCGCAGAAGGCGAAGGAAACAGATGTATCGGTAGTGGAGAATGTGACAGCATATCTTCTGGAATCCGGGCAGCTCACCAGAGAGAATCTTAAGACCTTCCGCCCGTCGATCTGCAACCGTCTGGACCGGAATACCAGCGGTCTGATCGTTGCCGGGAAGAGTCTGGCAGGCTTACAGCAGATGGGAGAATTATTCAAGAAACGTACACTGAAAAAATATTATCTGTGTATTGTAAAGGGCAGGATCACGGAGCCGGCACACATCAGGGGATATCTTGTGAAAGACGAGAAGACGAACCGTGTCAGCCTTTCAAAGGGAGGCTTTTCCAAAGATGCAAAAGGCCTTCCTATAGAAACAGAATATGTCCCGATCGCGTGGAATGAAGAGATGACGCTTCTGAAGGTACATCTGATCACCGGACGTACCCATCAGATCCGTGCACATCTGGCGAGTACCGGACATCCGCTTCTCGGAGATTACAAATACGGCTCTAAGAAATGGAATGACCGCTATAAAAAAGAATGGAAGATCGAAGACCAGGTACTGCATGCTTATCAGCTTACAATGCCAGGGATGAAGAAAGAACTGGAGAATCTTTCCGGAAAGACATTTTATGCAAAGGTACCGGAGGTTTTCTGGAAACTGATAAAGGAGACAGCATGGGAACATGGAACTCGAGAGGCCTTAGAGGTTCTACATTAGAAGATATGGTCAACCGTACCAATGAGTGGTATCTGGAAAAGAATCTGGCACTGATGCAGAAGATTCCGACCCCGATCACACCGGTGCGGATGGATAAAGAACACAGACAGATCACGCTCGCTTATTTTGATCAGCGCAGTACGATCGACTATATTGGAGCGGTACAGGGAATTCCGGTGTGTTTTGATGCAAAAGAATGTGTGGCGGAGACATTTCCGCTTCAGAATATTCATGAACATCAGGTAGAGTTTATGAAGAACTTTGAAAAACAGCAGGGAATCGCATTTATCCTGATCTACTATTCTTCCAGAAATATCTTATATTATATGCGTTTTGAAGAACTGTATAAGTTTTGGATGCGGGCGCAGAACGGGGGTCGAAAGAGCTTCCGTTTTGATGAGCTGGATGAGCGCTTTTTTATGAAATTTTTCCGTGGATGCTATGTTCCGTATCTGGATGCACTGAATCTTGATCTGGAACTTCGGGATGAACTTGACAAAACAGGTGAAACTGCGTATAATGCAAAGTGATTTTTTAACATGGTAGCACACTAAAGTACCAAAAGAACATTACTACTTGGAGGACATATGAAGAAGAAATTACACACTCCGGAGGGAGTACGGGATATATATAACGTAGAATGTGGTAAGAAACTTGCGTTGGAAAGCAGATTGAAAAAAGTATTTCATTTATATGGATATCATGATATCCAGACTCCGACGATCGAATATTTTGATGTGTTCCGTGAAGAGATCGGAACGACACCGGCTAATGATCTTTATAAATTCTTTGATAAAGACGGAAACACACTGGTATTAAGACCGGATATCACACCGTCGATTGCAAGAGCATCGGCAACGTTGTTTAAAGATGAGAATCTTCCGATCCGTCTGTGCTATACAGGGAATACATTCGTGAATCATTCCAGCTATCAGGGACGTTTAAGAGAGACAACGCAGATGGGTGCGGAATTTGTCGGAGATGATTCAGTAGAAGCAGATGCAGAGATGCTTGCCTGGTGATCGAATCAATGCTGACGATCGGCTTGAAAGAATTCCAGCTCTGCGTCGGCAATGTTGATTTCTTCCAGAGCCTGATCGAAGATGCAAGTCTGGATGAAGAGGCAGAAGAAAGGGTCAGAGAGCTGATCGGCAACCGTAACTACTTCGGTGTAGAAGAATTTCTGGACAGTATTCAGGCAAAGAGAAGCTCCAAAGAAGCATTTTCAGCATTGAATGAACTGATCGGAGGAATTGATATCCTGGAAAAAGCGGAAAACCTTGCGCCGAATTCCAAAGGTGTGATGGCAATCAGACGCCTGGAGAAGATATACCACATCCTGCGCTATTACGGAGTGGAAAAATTTGTCACTTTTGACTGAGCATGACAGGAACCTATGGATACTATACAGGAATCGTGTTCCGTGGTTATACTTACGGAACCGGGGATGCAGTTGTAAAGGGTGGACGTTATGACCATCTGATTGAAAAGTTCGGTAAGAAATCACCATCTATCGGTTTTGCGATTGTAATTGATGAACTGGTGAGTGCACTGACCCGTCAGAAGATCCGCATCGTATATCCAAGAAAGAATACGATCATCATATATGCGGAAGGAAGACAGCTTGAAGCAATCCGCCTTGCGAAGGATTTCCGTAGAAAAGCCAAGAATGCAGAACTTCTGAAGAAGGATGAAAACAGTGGATTGGAAGATTATATCCGTTACGGAAATGATTATTATGCCGGAAGTCTGGTATATATCGAGGAGACCGGAGAAGTAACGATGGTCAATCTCGTTACCGGAGAGCAGAAGATCGTGAATAGTACAGATAGGAGTTAGACATTATGAGATACCTGACATTTGCCCTGGGAAAAGGACGTCTGGCAAAACAGACATTAGAATTATTTGAGAAAATCGGGATTACCTGTGAAGAGATGAAAGATAAAGATTCCAGGAAGCTGATTTTCACCAATGAAGAATTGAAACTCCGTTTCTTTCTTGCAAAAGGACCGGATGTTCCGACATATGTAGAATATGGCGCAGCGGATATCGGAGTCGTTGGAAAAGATACAATCCTGGAAGAAGGACGTAAGGTACATGAAGTACTGGATCTTGGATATGGAAAATGTAAGATGTGTGTATGCGGATACAAAGATGCCGCACCACTTCTGCAGCATCATGAACTGATCCGGGTAGCAACAAAATATCCGAATATTGCAAAAGATTATTTCTATAACACGAAGCATCAGACTGTAGAGATCATTAAGTTAAATGGTTCCATTGAACTTGCACGATCGTCGGACTGTCCGAAGTGATCGTGGAT
>ENA-OQBJ01000334-OQBJ01000334.1-human-gut-metagenome-genome-assembly--contig:-NODE-334-length-25352-cov-2.648801_pt1 | contig 25352 bp, 31 predicted proteins | sample MGYA00242743_ERZ504545 | MGnify/ENA primary metagenome ERZ504545 (study PRJEB26092, sample SAMD00036252) | human gut metagenome | host: Homo sapiens | study: EMG produced TPA metagenomics assembly of...
CGTGGATACTATAATGTCGGATTATCCGGATTCAGATTCGTTCCGGTTTGAATAATTCCAATTTCTTACGTAATAACGAATAGAATCTAACACCAATTCCATAATTAGTTTGGAAATTTCACCGATTTTAAAAAATTTTTCATATACCTAACTTCCCTCCTTGACTCTAGTATTATACCAGATTTATAATCAATTTATAGATTTAATAAAAAAAGTGTAGAAAGGATTTTTAAAATGCGCTCAATTTTGAAGGAAATTAAATTGTCATCCGTATTACTTTTATTACTAGGAAGTGCAATACTAGCGTTTGGACTTTATAATATTCATTCAATGTCGAATGTTACAGAGGGAGGAATCCTAGGATTAACACTCCTTCTGGAATATTGGTTTGGCATTTCTCCATCTGTTTCCGGTTTTGTGCTGACGATATTGTGCTACTTTTTGGGGTGGAAATTGCTGGGAAAACGTTTTCTTTATATATTCTTTTATTTTCTTCTATTGGATTTTCTGTTTTTTATAGAATCTTTGAACAGTTTGATTCACTATTTCCAAACATTGGCGAAAAACCACTTTTGGCAGCAGTTGTGGGAGCGCTGTTTGTAGGGATCAGTGTAGGTTTGTGTGTTCGAGTCGGTGGAGCGCCGACAGGAGATGATGCGCTTGCAATGAGTCTGGAACGAGTACTTCCATTGGATATTCAATGGATCTATTTGATCAGTGATCTGGTTGTATTGCTGATTTCTCTTACCTATATTCCGGTGAGCAGAATTACATACTCACTTCTGACAGTTGTTTTATCAGGTCAGATCATTGGTCTTATGCAAAAGATTCGGTTTCCAGAATATGTGGAATCCATAGAAGCATTAGAAGATGAGGGGTAGAGGAATATTTTGAAATGGAGTTAAAAAGGCATACAAAATGCTAATTCTCACACAAGTCATGAAAAATAGACTCGTATTCCTGAGAAAAAACACTGTCTTTATTCCATAAAAATGTAAAATCATGCATGACCATAAAGTCGGAAAGAGGAATCTGCACCAGGGTTCCTTTTTTAATTCCTGCTCGACAGCAGCTTTGTAGAGGAAGGATATTCCACAATCTTCTTTTAACAGAGTGACGATCGTGTGGATGTTTTCGATTTCCACAAGATGTCGGAAGTCTTTGACAGACATATTTTTCAATGCCAGTGTTTTGGTCAGGATTGCCCGGGTACCAGAGCCGTGTTCTCGAATCAGGAGACGTTCAGATGTCAGGTCTCGGAGATTGTGTACTGGTTTTGAAAATGTGTGATGGGCGGAGGAAACAGCAATGTATTCTTCTGTTTTGTAGACACGTGTCTCGTAATGATCACCGCTAAAATATCCTTCCACAATTGCAAAATCGATCGTTCCTTCGTGAAGATAGGTGAGAAGGGTCTGCGTGTTGCCATATCGGATGTGAAAATCCATATCCGGATGTGTTTTGATAAAACGGGAAAGAGCAGGTACGATCGCATATTCGCCAATGGTCATTGTTACGCCAAAGGTCAGAACTTTTTTTTCTTTCTATACTTTCCTGCATCCGTTTTTTTAACGTATTTTCATCATTTCTCATGGTCTCCAGAGCAGAACGTAAGATTTCTCCGGCAGGAGTTAGTCTGAGCTTTTTCTTATCTCTTATAAAAAGTTCGGTACCGTAGGTCTTTTCCAGATGTTTAATATGCTGGGAAACTGCGGGCTGTGTCAGATTCAGGTGCTCGGCAGCATGTGTAAAGTTCATATCGTTGCATACAGTCAGAAATGTTTCCATGCGAAAATCCAACATAATTGTTTCTCCTTTTTCAGATGTGTTTATACTTAAACCATAACAAATATTTATCATATAATCAATACTTATAATTTTACAAAATAATAGGAGCGATTTATAGTATATATGAAAACAGGGAAAAGTAAAATGAGGAAGGCGAAAAACAGGAGGATATGAAAATGTATGATGTTATAATCATAGGAGCAGGACCGGCAGGAATCAGTGCAGGAATTTATGCAGTGAGCAGAGGACAAAAAGCACTAATTTTAGAAAAAAATCAGGTCGGAGGACTGATTCGAAGAGTGTCCGCTGTCACACATTATGCGGCAATTGTAGAGGGGGAAACCGGGGAAAGCTTTGCAAAGCGCCTGAGGAAACAGGCGGAAAATGCAGGGGTAGAAATCCTGAAGACCGAGGTGAAAAAAGTAGAATTGACCGGGGTGGAAAAAAGGATTTATACAGAGAAAGAATGTTATTGTGCGAAGAAGGTAATTTTAGCGAATGGTACATCACCAAGAAAACTGGGGATTCCGGGAGAAATAGAACTGGCAGGACGAGGAATCGGAATGAATGCAGCAAAAGATGCAATGAAGTATCGTGGAAAACATGTATATGTGATCGGAGGTGCAGATGGAGCGGTAAAAGAAGCACTGTATCTGGCGGGGGTTGCAGAAAAAGTAACAATCATCCATTTTGAAGAAACGTTGGGATGCATTGCACAATTTCAGGAAAAAGCAGCACATACCCCAAACATTGAATTACGGCTTCACGCCAGACTTCATGCTGTGTACGGAGTGGAAAAAGTAGAGTTATTGGAAATCTTGGATGAGAAAACAGGAGCAATTGAGACAATTGAAGATCCGGGATGTGGAATTTTTGTGTATGTAGGTACGGTTCCGAATACAGAATTATATAATGAGATCAGGTTGGACAATGGGTTTCTTACGACAGATGAAAATATGCAGACGGAAATACCCGGTGTATATGCAGTTGGTGACATTCGTGTAAAACAGGTACGACAAGTATCTACAGCAGTAGCAGATGGAACGATTGCAGCAATTCATGCAGCACGATAGGAGGCAAATATGGACTTTATAAAGAAAAACGGGAAGGGATTACTTTTTTGTCTGGCTTTGGCAGTGCTTCAGCTGTTTTGGGAAAATTGTTTCCGGTCGTCGGTGGACCAGTGTTTGCGATTTTAATTGGAATGATACTTGCATTGGTGATTAAAAAACGGGATTCACTGGAATGTGGCATAAAATATACTTCGAAGAAAATATTGCAATATGCCGTTGTACTTCTTGGATTCGGACTCAATTTGGAGGTTGTGATGGAGACGGGAAAACAGTCTTTGCCGATTATTGTGTGCACCATTACAACATCATTGGTGATTTCTTATATTTTGCATCGCACAATGAACATTCCGGAAAAAATCTCTACACTGGTTGGGGTGGGATCTTCGATTTGTGGGGGATCAGCGATCGCAGCAACAGCTCCGGTTATCGATGCGGATGAAGAAGAAGTAGCACAGGCAATTTCGGTGATTTTTTTGTTTAATATTCTGGCAGCGTTGATTTTTCCGGTACTGGGAACAGCGCTTGGATTTTCAACAACATCCGGGGAAGCATTTGGAATTTTTGCAGGTACTGCGGTGAATGATACCTCTTCTGTAACTGCAGCGGCTTCTACGTGGGACAGCATGTATCATCTGGGAAGCCAGACACTGGATAAGGCGGTGACAGTAAAGCTCACCAGAACATTGGCGATTATCCCAATCACATTGGTACTTGCATTACGCAGGGCACGGAAGACTGAAACAGAAAGCGGAGAAAAAGTGTCTCTGAAGAAAGTGTTTCCATTTTTTATCCTGTTTTTTATCGGGGCAAGTCTGATTACGACAGCAGCAACAGCAGCAGGAGTACCGACAGAAGTTTTTCAGCCATTAAAAGAGCTCTCCAAGTTTTTCATCATTATGGCAATGGGAGCAATTGGATTTCATACGGATGTAGTGAAATTGATCAAAGGTGGCGGAAAGCCAATTTTAATGGGAATGGCATGTTGGCTTGGCATTACCGTGGTAACGCTCAGTATGCAGCATCTGCTGAATTTATGGTAATCGTCAAAACGACAAACTAAAAAACCCAAAAATACAAAATTTTATACAAATTTCATAGAAAGCGTTGCCGGATTGTGATATAGTAGCACTATTGAATGAATTTTGGAGGTTTTATTATGGGACGTTTTGATGAGAAAATTATGCTGGTAACAGGAGCTACTTCCGGAATTGGAAGAGCGGTTGCAATTCGCGCAGCAAAAGAAGGTGCAACAGTTGTTGCGGTGGGGCGCAACGAAGAGCGTGGAGCGGCTGTTGTAGCAGCAATGGAAGAAGCTGGTGGAAAAGGAGAATTCATGAAATGTGACGTCAGCAACAAAGATGCAGTAAAGGCACTTTTTGCAGAAATCCAGGAAAAATACGGAAAACTTGATGTTGCAGTGAATAATGCGGGAATCGTTGGTGCTTCTAAGACGGTAGAAGAACTGGAGGATGATGACTGGTTCCAGGTAATTGATGCAAATTTGAATTCTTGTTTCTTCTGCTGCAGAGAAGAAGTAAAGCTGATGCAGCCATCAGGTGGCGCCATCGTGAACGTGTCCAGTGTTGCGGGAATGCGTGGATTCCTTCCGCAGCAGCTTATGTTGCAAGTAAGCATGCAGTCAGTGGACTGACAAAAGCAGTGGCAGTGGACTATGCTACAAAAGGAATTACGTGTAATGCGATTTGCCCTGCAGGAACAGATACTCCGCTTACAGAGAGAAGTTCAGCAGATATTAAGACGAGAATGGCAGAGATTGCAGCACAGGGAAAAGATCCGATGGAATGGCTGAAGAATTCTATGTTGTCTGGAAAGACAGAGACGTTGCAGAAGAAAAATGCGACACCGGAAGAGCAGGCAGCAACGATTTTGTATTTTGCAAGTGATGAGGCAAGACACATTACAGGTTCCATTGTTGCAAGTGATGGTGGATTTACTACATACTAAAATAAAACGAAACAAAGAACCTCTTGGGAGTCAGTCGGCTCCTGAGAGGTTTTTGTCTGTTTCATAGACCTTTTTTACATCAGCCCGGCATCTGAAAATTGTGCAGAAACAGATGAGAAGAGAGCATGCAGCAAAAAAAGACATGCAGAGCCGATAATCCAAGATTTCAGCAGTAGCTCCTACAATTACAGAAAGGATGCTGCTGACAGCCATCAGAATCATATTTTCAAATGCATTGATTCTGGCGCGCATGGATTCCGGAATGTAAGACTGGACGGCGGCAACACGTAAGGTGGCGCTGTTTGTTCCGAGAAAACCGGCAAAGGCACGGTTTACGAGCATAAGAGGATATGGAAGCCAAAGCAGAATAAGATCCATGCATTCGTAAAAGGTATAGACTGCAAAAGTAACGTAGAATTTTTTCTTTTTTGGAATTTCAATCCGGTACTGCACCACTCCGCCGATGGTGCGTCCTAAAAATTCAGCAATGGAAAATAAAGAATAAAGTGCGGCGGACATTCCGGGGGCGGTACGGAAAAATGCGACCAGAATGGGAGCATATCCGGAAGCGACCCCATTTGTGGCTGCCATATAGTAGTAAATAGCCTGTAATCCACGTTCTTTTTTAAAATAGCGGAGAACTTCTTGAAGATCTTCTTTCCATACCTGAAAAGAAAATGTTTTTTCACACACACGTGTTTCTTCCGTCAACTGAATTGTGTTTTCAATGAGTGCAGCACATATGGAAAATAATCCTTGTCCGATAAAAAGCCACGGCATACCGATCGTATCCATAAGTACTGCAGCCAGAGGCAGCATGATCACACGCAGTAGGGGATATAACATGGAAGAAATGGCATATCCTTTTTGTTCCATTCCACTTGGTATGATCTTTGGAAAAATACTGTTATATGCCAGTTCATCCAGACTTCCCAGTGTAGCAAGAAGCAAAGAATATCCAAGATAACCAACGTATGAAAAGTCGAAAAACAGCAAATAGACTCCCATAAGAGCATAAAAGATTCCATTGATGAAATCTCCAAATACAAGAAATGGTTTTCTGGGAAAGCGGTCCATCCAGGGAGCAACCAACAGTGGGATTAAAAAATTGGGGATCAATTGGATTGCGATTACAAGAGCAGATGCAAAGGTGCTTCCAGTTTCATCAAAAACAAGAAATGACAATGCGAAATTGCCCACAATTCCTCCCATACATCCAAAAGTTGTAGCTGCAATCAACAGAGAAAAAATTTCTGGTCCATAAGGGATTCTTCATATCGTGATATCACCTCCTGTTTTTTAGTATACAGGAAGAATGAAAGAAAGAAAATAAGGGAAAATTGAGAAAATTTTATGAAAGTTTTCAGGTAAAAGACGAAAAGAAAGAGATGTTGAAAAAAGAATCCATTCTTTGTACAGGATGATATAATGGAGCTAGCAAATGAACGGAGAATAGGAACATGTTAGAGCACGAACAAAAAAATGTATGGAAAATGATAGGGATGCGGATTCGCCGGGAACGTATCAAAAGAAACTGGAGTCAGTCAGGTCTGTGTTATGGGATATGTGCAGTATCTTATCTTTCCAAAATTGAACAGGGAAAGATGGAAGTATCAGAAGAGATTTTGAAGCTTTTGCTGGAACGGTTAGAGTTACTGTGGATTGATGACAAAGAAACAAAGGATTTAGAAAGTTTTGTGGAAGCACAGTATGAATTTCTATTTACGCATCCTATACAAGAATTTTTAAAACAAAAAGAAATATTTCAAGAGAAAAAGGAAAAGTTGTATTCCAGTTCGTTGATCGCAGATGCCTGCATTTTGGAAGCAGTATATGAGAGTCGTAAAGATGAAATAGAAGAGGGATTGGAACGTTACCTGGATTTCAGGCAGCTTGCTGTTCTGCGTATGCTGCAGGGAAGGCTGGATGAGGCAATCACATTGCTTCCAATTCCGTTTATGTATATGCGGGCAGGGGAGATTCTTTATGAGACAGGCCAGAATTACGCATCAGCTATTTCTTATCTGCAAATGGGCTATAATCTGGCAGCCAGGAAGGGATGGCGATGCTGATGCTGCAGTGCCGCATTATCATCGGAAATTGCTACAGTAATCAACAGGAACTGGAAAATATGGAGAGAGAGTATCAAATTGCTTCGCGTCTGGCAAGAGACCTACATCAGACAGAAATATTAAAGGTGATCAACTATAATCGGGCATCTACATGGGTGGCGCTTGGAAGCTATAAGAAAGCGTACGACTATTTTTCAAAAGTAGAAGAACCCGCGATATTAGATTTGCATAAGCTTGCAATCTGTTGTGAAGCGTATGGAAGAAAAGCGGAGGGGATAGAAGCTGTAAAACGCGCAGAGAGGATGGGAGAATTCGGGGATGATCCAGATGATGAGAAGCAGTTGGAAGTGGAAATGTGTCGATTGGTCCGCTATCGTTTGGAACATGAGAATTATCTGAAGGAAGAGGAATATGAAAAACTTTTGTTTCCTTGTTTTGAGAAAATGAAAGCAAGACTGCCTGTTGGTTTTGCGGTATTTCATGTGCCGTATGTACTGGAGTGGTATACAGACAGACGCCAATATAAGCAGGCATATGAGATGGTGAGGAAATATGGGGGATTTATTCCTGTTTTATAGTTTTCCAATCAGCGCGTTTTAGGTAGCAAAATAGGGGAAATAATATGTTTCCCCCAATAAACGATCTCATCCTCCAATCAGGATTACAACCTTAAATGATGTATCATCATAAGAAATATCCAGTGTCCCCTCATATTTTTCGACAATATCCCGAATAGAAGAAATTCCGATTCCATGAGCAGATTTGTCTTCTTTATCAGAAATATACTGATTTTTTTGGACTACAATTTCATTGATTTTAGAATTGATCAGTTCCAGACTATAGCAATCCAATCAATTACTGCACATAATTACACGAACGAAACCACCCTAAACAATCTGAAGCTCGAACGGTGGAAAATGCCCTTTCGATTGCCGGTGGAAGTTCCGATGCAATTCGGACTTTTTCCTTCCTTAAATATGCTTTGAGTTTTGACCCCATTTTTTCAATCGGGTTTAAGTCCGGGCTGTACGGTGGCAGATACAGATCGTTTATCTCCGATTCATCCAGCACCTGTTTCACGATTTTGGCATGATGGGAACGCATATTGTCCATAACTATGATGTCTGTTTTGGACAATGCTGGTATCAGCATTGTTTTCAGATATTCTGCAAACTGTTCCATGGTCGTTCCGCCGCAATAAACCGTATGGCATGTTTTCCATTCAGTCGCACAGAGGACAATATCGTCGTATTGCATGGGGTATTAACCGGTGTACTGTCTACAGCACGTTCATTCTTTTTGGAACGGGCATAATGTCTTGTCATGTCCGTGTTTACACCACTTTCGTCGAGAAATACCAGATGATTTGCGTCGTTCTCCGACAGATGTTCTCTCCAGCTTTTCCGCTTCTCCTTGACATCGGGGACGCTCCTGTTCTGACGCATGCAGAGATTTCTTTTTATAGACATACACAAGCTTCAGGATGGCTTTGCGTACTGTTTCATCAACTGACATGGAGTTGTAATTTTTCCATGATTTCATGAATTGTAATATCCGGTTGCTGTTGGATTAGCTGGTCTATGTTTTGGAAGTCATTCTGACTCAGGACTGGTTTACAGCCACGTTGGGAGGTTCTGGTTTCCACAGAGCCGGTTTCCCGCATTCTTTTTTCCAGGCGGTAAACAGTGCTGGTATTGACCGAAAAGCATTCTGCGATTTCCTTTGCATTGTGTGTCTTGTTTCAGGCTTTGATGAGTAATTTACGTGCTTCATTGTGTAACATAATAATCATCTCTTAACTTTATCATAAACCCCTTGTCAAGCGTGTGCAGTATTATTTTGGCTTGCTATAGATGTCAAAATGCCAGCAGTATGGAATGGTATTTATGTATTGGCACTGATTGGAATTTATATGATCCTGTTGTCGGCAGTGGCGCAGATTCATTTGAAGTGCGATAAGAAAAAATACTATAAGAATCTGGTATCTGTCAGTCTGATGCGTTTTACAGCAAAAGCAACGACCAGAAATATGTGTGTGGTCGTACTTCTTTTGTTCGTGTGCTGTGGATCTGCATTTTATGGAATGCAGTATACATTGAATGATTTTGTCATGGACAGTAAAACAGACCGGACATTTCCATGCGCTATCCAGTTTTGGAGAAACAGATTGGAGCCCGGGAAATTCAAGATACTGCGGAAAATATAAAATGGAAGTACAGAATTATGTAGAAGCAGACGCAGCAAATCTGGTTATTTCTTATGAATGCAGAGATTTCAATGAACAAGGAACCAAATATCTGAATATATACAAAGAAGAGGCAAAAGCATCCTTGTTTCTTCCGGAAACAGCGTTTGAGCAGATTTATCAAACAGAACTATCTATGAGTGATCTGTTTGCTTACATAATGAATGACGCAGATTATCAGGACCTGTCACAGGGATTGCAGAATCAATACAGAGAGCATCTGATATTGAAAGTTCCTATGAATTTGCCAAAGATTTATTGGGACAGTATATGGAAAGAACAACAGAACTGTCAAATCGGCAGTTGGGATTGTGGAATATCTGGGAGAAAAAGCAGGCGGAGAATGCAGGGGAGACATATGGGTATGATCAGGAGCTTGATATGTCACCCGAAAATACGACAGTTATACAGGATTGGAAGTATGCTCTGCATGTATATTTGTATTATCGCACTGGCAGCAATTGGTGTGATGACCTATGTTCGAAGCATTTCTGTGGCAACAGATAATAAAGGGATTTTTGAAAGCCTTACTAAATTAGGGGCAGACCATGCATATCAGAGAATGATCCTGAAAAAACAGTTGGCAAAAATCTTTCTTTATCCGGGAATTGTCGGTTGTGGAGCAGGTTTTTTATTTTCTTTCATGATGGATTATACAAATGATGGGGGGATAACAGCAATCGAAATCAAAGCGCTTGGAATTCTTCTGTTACTGATTGCAGTTTTCTGTTTTGTATTGTTCTCTGTATATCGTGTTTCTCTGAAAAAAGCAGGGAAGATTGTAAACTTAAATTAAAAATGAGTTTACAATCAAGTATCCATGCACTATACTGAAAAAAAAGAAATCAGCATGGAGGCAGAACAATGAGTTTGATACAGGAAATAAAGGAACAGGTATTGCAGGGAAATCAGATTGCAAAGGCAGAGGCTTTACAGTTATATGGGGGACCATTGAAGGAATTATGCCTTGCGGCAGACGAGATCCGTTACCAGTTTTGTGGAAATCGATTTGATCTTTGTACGATCATTAATGGAAAGAGCGGCAGATGTTCAGAAAACTGTAAATATTGTGCACAGTCAGCCTGTTACCATACAGAAATTGAAGAATATCCGCTGCTTGCAGTGGAGAAGATCAAAGAGCAGGCGAAATACAATGAAGAAAGAGGAGTCCTGCGTTATTCGATCGTAACTTCCGGAAAAGCATTGAATGACACGGAAGTGGAACATGTCTGCGAAAGCGTCCGGGAAATCCACAAAGAATCAAAGATCAAGGTCTGTGTGTCCGGCGGCCTTTTGAATGAAACTCAGTTTCGAAAATTAAAACAGGCAGGCGTCACAAGAGTGCATAATAATCTGGAGACATCCCGACAGAATTTTCCGAATGTCTGTACCACTCATACTTATGAAGACAAGATCGCAGCGATCCGCGCAGCTTGGAAAGCCGGAATAGAAGTATGCAGCGGAGGGATTATGGGACTGGGAGAGACCGTGGAGGACCGGATCGATCTTGCATTGGAAGTCCGAAAATTAGGAGTCAAATCCATGCCTGTAAATTTACTGAATCCAATTCCGGGGACACCTTATGAGCATAATCCGGTTCTTACGACAGAAGAAATGCGTCGGATCGTTGCAGTTTTCCGGTTTTTGCTTCCGGATGCATGGATTCGCCTTGCAGGAGGAAGAGGGCTTCTCCCGGATAAAGGAAGATCCTGCTTTACATCCGGGGCAAATGCTGCAATTTCAGGAGACATGCTGACAACTGCGGGAATCACCATTGAGCGGGATATGCAGATGTTAGGAGAACTCGGTTACATTGTGAAATAAAGAAACTTTGGAAATAGAGGAAAAGTGGAAGTGAATTTCATTTTTTTCTCTATTTTTCTTTACAAACAAATATTTTTTGTTATAATAAGTTAGCCAAAACTAATAAAAGTTAAATGAAAGTAATTTCAAGGAGATGAAAAATGTTTGTATTGGGTAAAGTATTAAGTACAACAGCAGTTTTACTGTGCATATTGTGTCTGGCAGCTCCGCTGAAAAAAACAAAGGCAGGGCAGAAAATAAAAGGACTTCGGATACTGCTGAAGCCGCATGTGTTATATGGCTGGCTGCTGCTTGTTATAGGACTTATGCATGGGATTATGGCAGGTAAGAACCCGGGGATGATCAGTGGCAAGCTGGTATGGATGGTATTGCTTGTTCTGCTTCTTGCGGCCTGCCTGAAAAGCCGGATGAAAAAATCTGTCTGGATGTTTCTGCACAGATCCTTATCTGTTGTTTTTGCAGCAGGAATCGTATTTCATATTGCGTATGCAGTGATATTCTAAAACTGCAGTTTTTGTTTCCTCCTTGTAAATCTTTCTGACTGACGTTATACTCAGAACAGAAAGTATTTTCACTAGAGGAAGGACTAAAGAGAGAATGACGATCAAACAGAAAAAAACAATTGCAATAGCAGCAACCGGCGGGACCATAGCCGGAACCGGAGAAGCGGGAAAGACGGCAGTCTATCATGCGGGAGAGATGAATGTGGAGTCGATTCTGGAGACAATCCCGATGATTCGGAATGTTGCAGATATTGAGACGGTACAGTTGTTTAATGTGGACAGCAATGAGATGGATGAAGAGAAGTGGATCACGCTGGCGAATCAGCTCAATGAGCTGGCAGCCCGTCCGGATATCGATGGAATTGTGGTCACACATGGAACAGATACCCTGGATGAGACCGCATATTTTTTAAATCTGACAGTATATACACAGAAGCCCGTAGTACTTACAGGAGCAATGCGTCCGGCCACAGCCACCAGTGCAGACGGACCGTTTAATCTGTATCAGGCAGTCTGTCTGGCGGCCAGCGATGATGCCAGAGGACAGGGTGTGATGGCTGTGTTTTCCAACACAATCTATTCCGGAAGAGATATTCAGAAAGTAAATAATTACAAGACAGATGCATTTGATCAGAACGCATTCGGCTGCCTGGGATATATGCAGGATGAGACTGCGTATTTCTTTTCCAGAAGCTTTAAGACACATACCATGCAGTCTATTTTTGCTCTGCGCAGGCTGGAAAGTCTGGCGAAAGTAGCCGTGGTTTATTTTTATGCAGGCGCAGATGAGAAAATCCTGGATTATCTGGCAGAGACCCATGAAGGATCGTGATCGTGGGATCCGGCAGCGGTAATTATAACCGGAAATGGATGAAAACGATGGAGAAACTGGCAGAAAAAGGAACAGTGTTTGTCAGGCATCCAGAGTGTCACAGGGAATTGTATTTGATGACAGAGTGTTTGATCCGATGGATGTCTGCATTGGAGCGAATACGTTGTCGGGCAGAAAGCGAGGGTTCTTTTGATGCTTGCACTGACGATCACAAAAGATGTAAAACAGATTCGAAATATCTTCAATCAATATTAGAATGGATGCGGCGTATAGATTGACAAAAGTATCATTTGTATTATAATAGATAATACAAATGATACTTTTTTAATGAAACGGAGGAACGTAAAAATGTGGATCGTGATCTTTTTAGGAGGCGCATTGCTCACCGGCTATGCGCTGTACCGCCAGGCAGTCAGAGAATCGGGCAGTAGATTTCAGTGTCGTCACTGCGGACATACGTTTCGGACAGAGTGGAAAAATCTGTTTCTTGCCACACACAGCTGGGGAGAATATAAATTAAAGTGTCCGAACTGTGGTGCCGCAGATTATTGTGCAAATCTGGATAAAAAGAAGAAAAAATAAAAAGAAAGGGGACTACAGGGATGTTGATTCGATTGGATATGGCAAGTGCTACTCCGATTTATGTGCAGCTGCGCAATCAGATTGTGATGGGAATCGGCACGGGTGCATTGAAGGTCGGGGAAAAGCTTCCGACTGTTCGGCAGATGGCGGCAGATGCGGGAGTCAACACCATGACGGTAAATAAAACCTATCAGCTGTTGAAGGCGGAAGGTTTATTGAGATTGACAGAAGAAGAGGTGCAGTTGTGAATCCGGTGGAGGATACGGCGGGAGTTTTCCGGGAAAAACTGGAAGGAGAGCTTGCACTTCTGGGTGCAGAGGCAAAAATAAAGGGAATGAACGAGCAGGAGTTTCTGCAGCTGTGTGAGACAATTTTTGAGAATTTATCCGGGCAGACCGGAAGTCTCCAGTTTGGATAAGGGGAAGGACGGTGCATGATGTATGGGATACGAGATTATGATGTGTGTGATGGCTCTGTTTGTGAATCTCTTGGTCGTGGGATGTTTTGCGCTGGTTTACGGAACAAAGATGAAGTATGAAAACGGTATGCTCTTTGGGATCCATATGCCAAAAGAAGCACAGAAAGATCCGGAAGTCCAGTCATTGATGGAGCAGTATGCAGTTCGAATGAAAAAATTTTACTGGTGGAATGTGGCAGGTGCCGTACTGTCAGGTCTGCTGGCATTTAGCTATACTTCCATCTTTATGTTTGGATGGATGTTCTGGATTTTTGAGTTTACGATCGGAAGTATGGGCTTTCTCTGTATGAATCATCGGAAACTTTATGACATCAAAGTAAAGCATCAGTGGTTTGCAGCAGAAGGTGCGGACATCGTTGTGATCGATATCGGAGCAAGTGCAAAGGCAGAGGAGAAGCGGATTCCGGCAGTCTGGCATCTGCCTGCAGTTGTGATCCTGGCATGGCTTTGCTTTTTGCCGGGGATGCGAAGATGGGTACAGGAAGAGGCAGCAAATATACTGGTTCCGGGAATGGCACTGCTGACGGCAGGTTTATTCTGGGTATTGCACATCTGGACCAACCGCAGACGGTGTGACGCATACAGTGAAAATACGCAGATCAATACAGCGATCCATGTCAGGGAGAGAAGAATGTGGGCATGGATCTGGCTTGTGGGAACATATACAAGTCTGATCGGTATGGGAGAAATTCTCTGGCGGATTTCCCGTAAAGGATATCTGGATGTTGTGGATACGATCATTTGTGTCATATTCAGCATGGCAGGCGGTCTGTTTATACTTGCGGCAATCCTGTGGATGATGAAAAAGCGGCAGGAGCTTTTGAAAACAGAAGAGCCGCTTTCCTATGTGGATGATGATATTTACTGGAAAAATGGCTGGTATAACAATCCACGGGACAGACGCTGGGTGGTTCCTGACAGAATGTGCAGTTCGAACTATTCTTTTAATATGGGAAAACCGGGTGTCCGTTATCTGACAGGAGCACTGGGGAGTGTGATCGTCATCGGCGTTTTGTGGCTGGTTGTTGTGTTTTTTGGGATGGATTTTGTCCGTCCGCAGCTATCTATAGATGGAAACCAGGTGACAGTCAGAAGTGCTGAATATGGGATTTCTTTTGACAAGAAAGAGATAGAAGATGCAGAGCTTCTGGAAGACTTGCCGGAAGAAGATTTTGTGAGGATTAACGGACTTTCTGACAGCCGCCAGCTTCTTGGAAAATTCAAAGGCGAAGAGTCCGGAAAGGCGATGTTTTATATCCGGCGTGGAGAAACACCGGTTTTAAAGATCAAACTTCCGGAATATACAGTTTTTGTCAACAGTGAAGAATCCGGGAAAGTGCAGGAATGGTACGAGGAACTTTCCTCTTGATTTCATATTTTTTTCGTGATATACTTCTCCTAAAAATTTGAAGTGATTTTTAGGAGGAGTATTTTTATGGACGCAGACCCTGCAGGGAACAAGATTATTTTTGACTTATGTATCTTATTATTTTTCACATTGATGAATGCTTTTTTCGCCGGAGCAGAGATGGCAGTTGTTTCCGTGAATCACAACCGGATCCGCAGTCTTGCCGCAGAGGGCAATAAAAAAGCAGTCGTTATCCAAGGTCTTTTCGAAGATTCCACGAAGTTTCTTTCAACGATTCAGGTAGCAATTACATTTGCCGGATTCTATTCCAGTGCTTCAGCGGCGTCGAGCATTTCACCGGTATTGAGTGCATGGATGGAACAAAGAGGAATTCCATATAGTACAGCGATTGCGTCAAATGGAGTGACGCTTGTTTTGATGTTTTTTAATCTGGTATTCGGAGAACTTGTGCCAAAGAGGATCGCGCTGCAGAAGGCAGAACAGTTTTGTATGATCACAGTGATGCCGATCCATTATATTTCTAAGATTTTGTCTCCGTTTATCAAACTGCTTTCTATCTCGACAAAGGGAGTGTTAAAATTGCTCCGCATGAAGACGGAAGATCAGGAAGAGATCGTTACAGAGGAAGAAATCAAAGCAATGCTGAAGATGGGAGCAGAATCCGGTACGGTCGAAGACAGCGAACGGGAAATGATCAACTCGGTATTTTCTTTCGGCGATAAGAGCGCAAGAGAGCTGATGGTGCGAGAAGAGAAGTGTTTGCTGTGGATATTGAGGATCCGGATGAGGAGATTCTGGATGCAGTTCTGGAATCCAGACATTCGAGAATTCCGGTTTATGAAGAAACTGTGGACAATATTATCGGAATTCTTCATGCCAAAGATGTGATGATCGAAATGCGGAAAAAAACGACCGGAGAAATTGAGATCCGCGGGCTATTGAGAGATGTGTTTTTTGTGCCGGATACAAAAGATGCCGATGATCTGTTTCGGGAACTTCAGGCATCCAGAAGGCATATGGCGGTGTTGGTGGATGAGTATGGTGGATTCTCCGGAATCATTACAGTAGAGGATCTGGTGGAGGCAATCATGGGAGATATTCACGAAGAAGATGAAGTCGAAGAACCGGAAATCCAGCAGCTTTCGGATGAAGAGTACCTGGTAGACGGAGGTATCCTGCTGGAAGATTTGAACGAGGAATTGCCGTTGTCTCTGTTCTCGGAAAACTATGACACACTGTCGGGCTACATGATTGAAAATCTGGGATATATTCCAAAAGAAAATGAGCAGGCCTCTGTTTTGGAAGGTGAGTGGCAGCTGCGTGTAGAACAGGTGAAAGATAACCGCATTGCGAGGGTACATGTTGCCAGGCGCCTGGGGCATGTATCAGAAAAGTAATAAGTAATTATTAGGAAAAGTAAGTAACAGACGCTCTGGAAAAGGTGGATTTATATTGAATTCTAATAAATTCAAAGTTATAATAAGGCTGTATTTATAAATAGAATTCGTAATCAAAGGAGACCATCTATATGAAAATGTTATCAATCGAGCAGGAATTGAAAAGTAATTCTTATCCGGGAAGAGGAATCATCCTTGGAAAAAGCGAAGATGGAACAAAAGCGGTTGCCGCTTATTTTATCATGGGAAGAAGCGAAAACAGCCGCAATCGTGTTTTCGTAGAAGAAGGACAGGGAATCCGCACACAGGCATTTGATCCTTCCAAGCTGACAGATCCGAGCCTGATCATTTATGCACCGGTTCGTGTACTGGGCAATAAGACGATCGTGACAAACGGAGATCAGACAGATACAATCTACGAGGGCATGGACAAGCAGATGACATTTGAACAGTCTCTCAGAAGCAGAGAGTTTGAGCCGGATGGTCCGAACTATACACCTCGTATTTCCGGAATTATGCATCTTGAGAATGGAACATACAACTATGCAATGTCCATCTTAAAGAGCAATAACGGAAATCCGGATGCCTGCAACCGTTACACATTTGCATACGAGAACCCGGTTGCCGGAGAAGGACACTTTATTCATACATATATGCATGACGGCAATCCGCTTCCGAGTTTTGAAGGAGAGCCAAAACTGATTTCTGTACCGAACAGAATCGAAGAATTTACAGATCTTCTGTGGAACAGTCTGAATGAAGAGAACAAGGTTTCTCTGTTCGTTCGCTATATCGATATTGCAACTGGGGATATCGAGACAAAGATTGTGAATAAAAATCAATAATCAGAGGCAGAGTGTGGATAAAGGAGAAGAAAATGAAAGAATTAGAATTAAAATATGGATGTAACCCGAACCAGAAACCGGCAAAGATCGCAGTCAATGATGGAAGAGACCTTCCAATCGAGGTTCTCTGCGGAAGACCGGGATATATCAACTTCATGGACGCATTTAACGGATGGCAGCTGGTATCCGAGCTGAAAAAAGCAACCGGACTTCCGGCGGCGACTTCTTTCAAGCACGTATCCCCGGCAGGGGCAGCAGTGGGACTCCCTCTGAGCGATACACTTGCAAAAATCTACTGGGTGGATGATCTCGGAGAGCTTTCTCCGCTTGCATGTGCTTATGCAAGAGCAAGAGGTGCAGACAGAATGTCTTCCTTTGGAGATTTTATTGCACTCTCTGATGTGTGTGATGTATCGACTGCAAAGCTGATTAAAAGAGAAGTATCTGACGGTGTGATCGCACCGGGATATGAGCCGGAGGCACTGGAAATCCTCAAAGAGAAGAAAAAGGGAAATTATAATGTGATCCAGATCGATCCAAACTATGTTCCGGCACCGATCGAACACAAAGATGTATTTGGTATCCAGTTTGAGCAGGGAAGAAATGAGCTGGTGATCGACGATGCATTATTTGCAAATGTTGTGACAGAGAATAAAGAGATTCCGGAAGCAGCAAAAAGAGATCTGGCGATTTCTATGATCACACTGAAGTATACACAGTCTAACTCTGTATGCTATGTAAAAGACGGACAGGCGATCGGAATCGGAGCAGGACAGCAGTCCAGAATCCACTGTACACGACTGGCAGGAACAAAAGCGGACAACTGGTTCCTGCGTCAGAGCCCGCAGGTATTAGGGCTGCAGTTTGTAGACGGAATCAAACGTGCGGACAGAGACAACGCAATCGATCTGTATATCGGAGAAGATTACATGGATGTTCTGGCAGATGGAGCATGGGAGAATATCTTCAAAGTAAAACCGGAAGTATTCACAAGAGAAGAAAAGAGAGCATGGCTGGATCAGATGACAGACGTGGCACTTGGTTCAGATGCATTCTTCCCATTTGGGATAACATTGAACGTGCACACAGAAGCGGTGTTAAATATATCGCACAGCCGGGCGGTTCTGTAAGAGATGACAATGTGATCGAAACATGTAATAAATACAAAATGGCAATGGCATTTACAGGAATTCGTTTATTCCATCACTAAAATGTGGTAAAATCCGTATGACGGGGAAATTTCAAGTACCCGGCATACGGATTTTTTGTATAAGAAATGATAGAAGATAAATGATGTCTGATGGAGGGAAGAAGCGATGATAATAGAAACAAGAAGCGCACAGGAGACATTTCAGCTTGGAAAAGAACTGGGCGAGAAGGCATATCCTGGACAGGTGTTTACGCTGACCGGAGATCTTGGTGTTGGGAAAACCGTGTTTACGCAGGGCTTTGCAGCCGGTCTTGGAATTACAGAGCCGGTTAATAGTCCGACATTTACGATCGTACAGGTGTATGAGGAAGGCAGACTGCCGTTTTATCATTTTGACGTATATCGCATTGGAGATGTGGAAGAAATGGATGAAGTGGGATTCGAAGATTATGTGATGGGGGAAGGTGTTTCCCTGATCGAATGGGCAAACTTAATTGAGGAGATACTTCCCCAAAAACGGACGGAGATCACGATCGAGAAGAATCTGGAAGAAGGGTTTGATTATCGGAAAATTACTGTGGAGGAAACCGTTTAGGTAAATCTGTTTGCACAATTTAGAAAAACACGGTAACATAGAGGATACAAAAAAGAAAAGGAAAGGAAAGAGAATATGCGGGTATTGGCAATTGACAGTTCAGGGCTGACTGCGACTGTTGCAGTCGTGGAAGAGACTCAGACTGTTGCAGAATATACGATCAATTATAAAAAGACACATTCACAGACATTGCTTCCTATGATCGATGAAGTAGTAAAGATGACAGAGCTGGATCTGGGTACGATCAATGCGATTGCAGTGGCAGGAGGACCGGGATCTTTCACCGGACTTCGGATTGGTTCTGCGACAGCGAAAGGGCTGGGACTTGCACTGAATAAACCATTGATCCATGTGCCGACTGTGGATGGACTTGCGTATAATGTGTTCGGGTGTGAGGATATTATCTGTCCAATCATGGATGCAAGACGTAATCAGGTATATACTGGAATTTATACATTTTCAAAAAAAGCGGGAGAAAAAGAAGGGAGGAATCTGGTAGAACCGGTTTTTCAGGTGATCAAGATGCAGATGGCGGTTTCTATTGAAGAACTGGCAGAACGGCTGAACCGCTATCGCCGTCCGGTCGTATTTTTGGGAGACGGAGTGCCGGTCTATGAAAATGTACTGGCAGAAAAACTGACTGTTCCGTATTCTTTTGCACCTGCGTATATGAACCGGCAGAGAGCTGCTGTTGTAGGAACTTTGGCAATCCAGTATTACAAATCAGGAAAATTTGAGACAGCAGAGGAGCATCGTCCGGATTATCTGCGTGTTTCTCAGGCAGAGCGGGAACGCGCTCAGCGTGAGAAAGAAGCAGAGATTATAGTACGAGAGTTGAAAGTGGAAGATTCTGCGGCAGTTGCGGAGATGGAGCAGCAGATTTTTTCGGATTCATGGAGTGAAAAAAGCGTGTTGGAGACTGTGCAGCAGAAGCAGTCTGTTTGCTTTGCGGCGGAAAAAGCAGGACATCTTTTGGGATATCTGCTTGCATATCATGCGGCGGACGAAGCGGAGATCGCAAGAATTGCGGTGCAGAAAGAAGCACGCAGACAAGGGGCTGCCGGTAAACTGATGCAGGCGCTTGAACACTATTGTGAAGAACACAAGATGGAAAAGCTTCTTCTGGATGTGAGGGAGAGTAATGAGGCGGCGCGCAGCTTCTATACGAAAAACGGATTCGTGGAGGATGGCATTCGACAGGGATTTTATGTTAACCCGTCTGAAGATGCGGTTTTGATGAGCAGACAGCTCGGTGCAGATGTCTGATGGATTTCAAAAGAATGCTTATAGAATCACTGGAAGTGCCGGAAGCAGTTCCCAGTAGGAATTGCGGCGATATCCGGCTATAATGTAGGCGTAGCAAAAAGAAAATCCGAAAATCACAGGAGGAAATTTTATGCGCCAGTATGAATTAAAAGAACGAAAAGAAATCAGTAAAATTATTTGTAATAAATGTGGAAAAGAAATTCCGGTATCCGGTGGACATGAGATGAAAGGGGTGTTCCGTGTGGACTACGAGTGGGGATATTTCTCAGAAAAAGACGGAGAGAGACATGCCTTTGATCTGTGCGAAACGTGCTATGATGCACTTCTCCAATCGTTTCTGATACCGGTGGAAATAGAGGGATGATATGTTAGATGTATGTTTGCTTGGAAGCGGCGGAATGATGCCGCTTCCTTATCGCTGGCTGACGTCGCTGATGACACGGTTCAACGGCAGCAGCCTGCTGATCGACTGCGGGGAAGGAACGCAGATTGCGATTAAAGAAAAAGGGTGGAGCTTTAAGCCGATTGATGTGATCTGTTTTACACATTATCACGGAGATCATATCAGTGGGCTTCCTGGACTTCTTCTCACCATGGGAAATGCAGATCGGAAAGAACCGCTGACTTTGATCGGACCAAAAGGCTGGAGCGTGTGGTATCTGCTCTGCGGGTCATTGCTCCGGAACTGCCGTTTCCGATCATTTATAAAGAAATTGAAGGGGCAGAGCAGACTTTCGAATTAAACGGATATCGTCTGAAAGCATTTCGGGTGAACCATAACGTTCTCTGCTATGGTTATACAATGGAGATCGACCGTGCAGGAAAATTTGATGTGGAGCGTGCAAAAGAACAGGAAATTCCGCAGAAGTATTGGAAGCATCTTCAAAAAGGTGAAACGATCGAGACGGAAAATGGAATCCTGACTCCGGATATGGTGCTTGGACCGCCGAGAAAAGGGTTAAAACTTACGTATACAACAGATACGAGACCGACGAACTCTATCCGGGAAAATGCGAAGGATTCTGACTTGTTTATCTGCGAAGGGATGTATGGAGAAAAAGAAAAAGCAGCAAAAGCAGTAGAATACAAGCACATGACATTTTATGAAGCGGCGCATCTGGCAAAGGACGCACAGGTGAAAGAGATGTGGCTGACACATTACAGTCCGTCCCTGACAAGACCGGAAGAGTATATGGATGAAGTGCGCCGGATCTTCCCGGAAGCCAAGGCAGGAAAAGACAGAATGTCCAGAGAACTGGCATTTGAGTAGAAAGAGGTTTGCAGTATGAAAGAAATCAGAGATATCAATATATTAGCGATCGAGAGCTCCTGTGATGAAACAGCGGCAGCAGTGATCCACAACGGAAGAGAAGTGCGCTCCAATGTCATTTCTTCCCAGATTGAACTGCACAAACTGTACGGGGGCGTTGTGCCGGAGATCGCATCCAGAAAGCATATTGAAAAGATCAATCAGGTGATAGAGGAAGCTTTAAAAGAGGCAAACGTGACATTGGACGATATCGATGCAATCGGGGTAACTTACGGTCCGGGACTTGTGGGGGCTCTCCTTGTCGGTGTGGCGGAGGCAAAAGCGATTGCCTACGCAAAAAATCTTCCGTTGGTAGGGGTGCACCATATCGAGGGGCATATTTCCGCCAATTATATTGAAAATCCAGACCTGGAGCCGCCGTTTTTATGCCTTGTGGTATCCGGCGGACATACCCATCTGGTCTGTGTGAAAGAATATGGAAAATATGAAATACTGGGACGTACCCGTGATGATGCGGCGGGAGAAGCCTACGATAAAGTGGCGAGAGCAATCGGACTTGGTTATCCGGGCGGGCCTAAAATCGACCGGATCGCAAAAGAAGGAAATCCGGATGCCATTCAGTTCCCAAAGGCGCATATGGATTCAGAATATGATTTCAGCTTCAGCGGTCTGAAATCTTCAGTATTGAATTATATCAATGGATGCAAGATGAAAGGAGAGTCCTATAATCCGGCAGATATTGCGGCATCCTTCCAGAAAGCGGTTGTGGAAGTTTTGGTAGAAAACTCCATGCATGCAGTAGAAAAATATGGAATGAACAAGTTTGCGATTGCAGGCGGTGTGGCATCCAACAGCGCCCTTCGCCAGGCAATGCAGGAGGCTTGCGAAAAACGTGGTGTGAAATTTTATCACCCGTCACCGATTTTTTGTACAGATAATGCAGCTATGATCGGAGTGGCTGCATATTATGAATATCTGGCAGGAACAAGGCACGGGCTGGATCTAAACGCAGTTCCGAATCTGAAACTCGGAGAAAGATAAAGGATATGAAAGAAAAAGAATTTGTAACAGCAATCGTTCTGGCAGCAGGCAGAGGAACGCGGATGGGGACCAAAATACAAAAACAGTATCTGGATCTGTGTGGAAAACCGGTCCTCTATTATTCCCTGCACGCATTTCAGGAATCTCCTCTTATTGACGAAATCCTGTTAGTGACAGGAGAACAGGAAATCGAATACTGCCGGAAAGAGATTGTAGAAAAATATCAGCTTACAAAAGTAAGAAAAATACTTGCCGGAGGGGCAGAGCGTTATCTTTCTGTCTGGAATGGAATCCAGGCAGCAGAAAATAAAGGCTGTCTCTTCATTCACGATGGCGCCAGGCCGTTTGTAGATGAGGAGATGATAGAGCGTGTGTATGAGCAGGTACAGAAAGAAAAAGCATGTGTAGTTGGTATGCCGGTCAAAGACACCATCAAAATCGCGGATGAAAAAGAGTACGTTCAGACAACACCGGACAGAAGCACAGTGTGGATGATACAGACCCCGCAGGTATTTTCTTACGATATCGTAAAAGGAGCTTACGAGATGCTGATGCGGGAACAACAGATTTCCGTGACAGACGATGCCATGGTCGTGGAACAGATGCTGAATCATCCCATCCGTCTGGTGTATGGTTCGTATGAAAATATCAAGATCACAACACCGGAAGATCTGGAGATGGCAGAAGTGTTTTTGAAAAGACGAAAAAAGTAAATGATGTATGCAAGAGGCTGGGAGTTTCCGGCCTTTTTCTTTTGGCAAAATGAAACTTTTGACCGAAAAGAACTGTATGTATAGATAGAAAGGGGGGTATGCAAGATGGTAAAAAAGAGATTGATACTTCAACTGCAACAAAAAGAAATTGCCGCATTAGAAGAAATTATCCAAACGTATCATAATTATGTAGCAAAAATTGTATATTCGATTCTTTCTTTTTATTCGACAGAAATAGATATACAGGCAGTGATCAATCAGGTGTGTTTTTTTGCTTTGGGAAAAGGCAGAACAGATAGATACAAATAAATGTGAAGACATTAAGTACTATCTGGCTGCGATTGCCAAACATGAGGCAATCAATGAAAGAAACAAAATTCGTCCGCATGTTGAATTGGATGAAAATGTGATTGGAAACAGTGCAAAAGTATTTGCAGATATTGAGTTACGAGAGGTAATATATTCTGCACTTCAACAGTTGAAAACAGAATATCAGATTATATTGTTGAAATATTATTATCAGGAAAAGTTGATTCGGGAAATTGCATCAGAAGAGGGAATCCCAGAGTCTACAGTAAAAACAAAATTAAAAAGAGGCAGGGAAAAGCTGAAGGAAATCTTGATAAAGGAGTGCGTCATTGATGAAAATGAATTATAGTGATATGTTTGACTGTATTTCTGATAAAAGTGCTGAAATTTTGAATGAATATGAAGAATACGAGCTAGATACTGTTTTTTCTGCAGTTAATACTGAAAAAGTGGTAATTTCTAAGATTATGAATAGAGTACCTTCGGTAAAAAAGAAAAGTCTGGAAATGGCGAATATTACTTGCAGCGGCAATGATATTATCAGCTCATCAATTGTATTTGCAGTGAAATATTGGCAGTTTCCAAATGATGGAGGAACACAGCTGGTAACGGAGGAAAATCGTGAATTGATAGGAGAAAGCATACAAGGAACAGCATTGGTTTATGATTCGGAAGGAAATCTTATAAACAAAGAAGATGCGGAAAGTGTATCAGGGCTCTATGATTGGGAAAACTGTCCAATGATTCAACAAATAGAGGATGAAACTGCAATTCCGAGTACATTTACAGTAATCCCAGTGAAAAAAAGAGGGACACAATATCAAATCCCAGAAGTGATGTTTACCAGTGAAGCGCTTGTGATTTTTACAAAGGAAGACGGAAGTGGATGGGAATTAAGCGAAGGTGATGAGATTCAAATTCATCTGGAAGAATACGAAACAAAGGATTTTCGGGTAGAAGGACAAATGATCGGATACAAATTGATCCATAACGGAGAATTAAAAAAAGCAGAAGATGTACGAGAAGGACTCAGACAAAATTGCATACTGTCTGCAACTGAAAAAGGGGAGTATTATCCATGTTTGATCGGCAGAAGCTCTGATATTACAACGCTGAAAAATGGAACTATTACAGTTATCGAAAAATAGAAGTGAATATATAGCGGCAGCCATAATAAAGAAAGATGCAATCAGCTGCCGCGACATTGATTATTCCTGTTCCAATTGTGTTTGTGTAAGCGCTATATTTGCGCAGTGTCATTTCTTAATTGTAGGCAGAAATTATTTGCGCAGAGATAGTTACGAAAGAAGAGTTAATGCCTCGCACAAAAAAATAAAAAAGTGAAAAAAGGTGTTGACATTTCAGATAGTATTATGCTAGAATACACATTGTCGCGAGGGCGAACAAGACAATTTAGCCTGTGAAATGACAGGAAGTTTGGAGAGGTATCGAAGTGGTCATAACGAGGCGGTCTTGAAAACCGTTTGTCCGAGAGGGCGCGTGGGTTCGAATCCCACCCTCTCCGCTTGGGAAGTTCAGAATTGAATGGACTTCCTTTTGTTTTCCTTGAAGGTGCGCATGCACAACTGAGAAGATTGAGGCATATGACGACAAACGAGGAATGAGTGAGAAAAGTATAGCGTGTATAATACGCGGGCATTTTGGAGAAGTACCCAAGCTGGCCGAAGGGGCTCCCCTGGAAAGGGAGTAGGTCGTTAGTAGCGGCGCGAGGGTTCAAATCCCTCCTTCTCCGTTACTTTCTAAATGAGAAAGTACACATTGAAAACTCTGGAAGAAAAATAAAAAAGTTCTTGACAGAAGGAAGTGGATGTGATAACCTATTAAAGCTGACTTGTGAGGGAGAAACACTTCCGGAACAGACAGCAAAAAGAAAATGAAAAAAAGTTCTTGACAAAGAGAAAACGGCGTGATAAAATATCAGAGCTACTTCTTATCAACAAGAACAGCGAAGAACCTTGATAATTAAACAATAGACAAACAACCTTGAAAATTTCTTAAGAGAAGATTTTTTAAG
>ENA-OQBJ01000335-OQBJ01000335.1-human-gut-metagenome-genome-assembly--contig:-NODE-335-length-25279-cov-8.341365_pt1 | contig 25279 bp, 32 predicted proteins | sample MGYA00242743_ERZ504545 | MGnify/ENA primary metagenome ERZ504545 (study PRJEB26092, sample SAMD00036252) | human gut metagenome | host: Homo sapiens | study: EMG produced TPA metagenomics assembly of...
CTTTTTTCTTTCTCTTAATATCCAAGATCATCCACCTCCAGATACTTCTGGGGATCATCCAGATATTTTTTAATGATTTTCAGGGAGGTGCCATCCTGACGCATTTCTTCCAGCGTCTGATCCATCTGCTCACAGATTCCCCTGTCATCCTCTTTTGCAAAAGCAACACCTATCCCGACGACCATCAGTGGCTCTTCCAGGATACGGAAGCTTGCGTCATAATCTTTCATGTACTGGACAATGGATTCCTCATGTGCAGCAACTGCATCCACATATCCTTTCCCCAGAAAGGTATAGATCAGTTCCCTGTGCCCAAGACTGATCAGATTTCCCAGTTTGGGGATTCTCTCATCTGTCCGGTTCAGAAAGATACCTTCCGGTTTGGTTGTGGACTGGACGGCAAGGTTCTTTCCCTCCAGGTCACTTAGTTTATAGATATCACTGCTCTCATTTACAGCAACTACCTGGCGGCTTGCTATGTAGGGCCCTGCCCAGCGGTAATCGTCAAGGCGTCCTTCCATGGAAAAACAGCCCATAATACAGTCGATCTCTCCGCTTTCTACCAGTTCTTTTTTCTTCTCCCAGTTGATCTGGACAACATCCACCTGATACCCCATTCTTCTGAAAGCTTCTGTAGCCAATTCCACATCAATTCCTGTGGGGATTCCATCTTCATTCAGATAATTGTATGGCGGATAACTGTCACTGCCCAGGGTGATAACGGGCTTTTCTCTTTCTTTTTTAGTAACATCTGCATTTTTGCACCCTGCCAGGCAGTTGCTAAATTCCCACAAGCAGAATGCCTGCAATCGCTCTTTTTCCTTTCATCTTTTCTCCATTCCTGCTGTTCTTCTCTATTTTCCCTCAAATTTAACCGAATCAGGTAAGTCCCCTGCGGAGGTTGAGAATATCCGCTTGAAGACACAAAAAAGTTCCTTGTAAAAAATTTTACAGGAACTTTTTCCATAATGCCCATTTAACATTTACCTTTTTTTATTACTGAGGCATGATGCAACCGGTTGGCATGATCAGATTTCAGTCTGACTTTAGCTCCTTCTGGCTTTGCGCTCCGGCTTTTCAACCGGTTTGCCAATAAATGCCATAAAAAATTATTTTTATTATAGCACTCATACTATATCATGTCTATAAGAAAATATACCTATTACCGGGATGGAACTCCTTCATCAACCGGCCATGATTTTCTATAGTAATTCCATAAAATAATGCAATCAAGACAGTTCAGCAGAGTGCGAAGGACAAGGAAGATACCTGCAGGCGTGCTGACGCACGGCAAAGATATCTGACACAGGACTTCACGCTATGATGGACTGGATTGTTTGCAGTAATTTATGGAATTGCTATAAGTGCCCCATAGGAGATCAGAAAATTCGCAAGCCATCCGGCCGGTACAGCAAGCCAGACAAATGCAATTCCATAACGCGGTGCAAAAATCAAGGCAACTGACAGCCGAATGGCAAGGTTTACCATATTGGCAATGAGAAACGGCTGCATAATTCCAAGTCCACGAAGAACTCCATCTGTTGCCATCTTAATACCCATAAAAATAAAGAAATATCCCAGCCATTTCATATAATCCCCGGACACCTGATATGCCAGAGCGGTTCCATCTTTTCCAAGGAATAAGGAAGAAATTGGGGTGTGCAGTGTTTCAATGACTATGAAAGCAAGGACTGCGAAACACAGGTCCAACACCAGTGCAGCATGGTATCCTTTTTTGATACGTTCAATTTTCTTTGCTCCAAGATTCTGGGAAACATAGGGCGAAACCGCATTTCCAATGGATACAAATATCAGTGAAAAAACATTCTCTACTCTCATGGTTGCCGCATAACCTGCCAGCGCCTGTGTACCGAAGGGATTTACAACCGCCTGTACGATCATCATACCAATTGACACTGTGGATTGCTGAAGAACCGATGGTACTGCAATACGAAGCATGGAATGTAACTCCTGCCTGTCAAACCAGTTAAAGCGGCTTTTATATCGACGCATCCGGTTAAAGAAAATCAAAAGCGAAAACACTGCGGAAATCCCCTGCGCAATGAGAGTTGCAAGGGCGGCACCGAACACACCCAGCCCTAAACCTGCCACCATCCAAAGATCCATAACAATATTCAAAACAGAAGAAAATATCAAAAGGCCCAACGGAATCTTCGATTCACCGATGGAATTGAACATCGTTGAAAGGATATTGTACATAAACAGAAAGGGAAATCCCACAAAATAAACACGCAGATACAGTACCGCTTCATCCAGTATGTCAGCAGGTGTTTGTAATAAACTCATCATAAAATGAGAAAAAACAAAGCCAAAAACCCCCAGAAGTATACTCAGAATCAGAAAACTGATCAACGATGTTGACACAATTGTTTTCATTTTGCTATAATTCTGAGCTCCAAAATAGCGGCTCACAAGTACACCTGCTCCTACACCGGCTCCCAAAGCCACACAGATGAAAACATTGGTCAAAGCGGCACAGGCTCCAACTGCCGCAAGTGCAGAGGATCCCACAAACTGACCGACGATAATGGAATCAGCCATATTATATACTTGTTGAAAGAAGCTGCCCAGAATCATAGGCATTGCAAAAACAGTCAGTGCTTTAAGAGGGGCATCTGTGATTAAATATTCATCTTTTGACATTCTCATTTTCCTCCATCAATTCCTGCTTTTTATCCGAAATCACGATTGTATTTTCAAAATGTAAGTTTAAGATTTCGTTACGCAACAATTATATGTAGTTACAGCAAATAAGTCAAGCTGCTGTTTACTTTTAGTAATATAAATGATATGATATTTGATATTGAAAAAAACTGCTATCAGATGGATATTATTTTATATTATTTTACAGGAGGGAACTTATGTACCTGGACGGTTTAGATGAGCTGGATCAGAAGATTATCCGGCTGCTTATAGAAAACGCACGTATCTCTTACTCTGATATCGGTGAAGAAACCGGTATTTCCAGAGTGGCAGTAAAAGCCGTATCCAGGCTTTGGAGAAAAGAGGCGTAATCGAAGAATATACAACAATTATTAATCCGCAAAAAATCAGTGGGGCTGTATCATGCTATTTTGAAATTGAAACAAAACCGGAGTACCTGGCGCAGGTGACAGATATATTGTACAAAAATGATACAGTCACACAGATTTACCGTGTCACAGGAAGAGACAGGCTTCATGTACATGCCGTTGCTTCATCAGGTGATGAAATGGAATACTTCCTGCACAATGTCATTGATACACTGCCTGGCATTATCAGCTGCAGTTGCAATATGATCTTATCACGCATTAAAGATATTAAAGGATTACGGCTATAAAAGTCAGAAGCTGCAACCAACCTTGATCCATACAGTCATATCACCCTGCCAAAGTGAATTAAATATAACGCTCCCAGCCACTTTTTGACTTCAACAGTTTGATCTTCCTGAAACGCCTCGCAGCTTTTCAAAATAACAATAAAATGCCCATTTTTCGTACACGGGAACATATCCTAAAACGCCACTATACTATTGAAGAGTTGTCAAAGCAGTACCTGATGAACACCACTACTTTGAAATCCGTTTTCAAAGCAGTCTATGGAATGCCCATCGCTTCTTACATGAAAGAATACCGTATGAAGTTGGCATCGAATATGCTGTTGCAGGAAGATAAATCTATTTCGGGAATTGCCGCCGCTGTGGGATATAAAAGCCAAAGTAAATTTACATCGGCTTTCCGAGATATATTTCAGATATTACCTACTGCATATCAGAAACTGTATCGTAATCAATAATTTTAATGCAAAACTGCACCCACAATATCCCGGAGTGCAGTTTTGTATCAATCAATATTCTAATGTTTCTCCATCAAGTGGAATATCAAGAACAAGCATCCTATACAAATGCACTTTCCTCTTTTGCTTTCCGCAAATCTTTTAACACTGTTCCTATATCTCCCAAAATAGCAATTCCCTTATCTTCAATGAATTCCGGCAAAAACTGATATTCTGAATTTACGGAAATATAATATGCATCTTTCAAACTGTTTGTCAGTTCCCAAAACGGTTCCTGTATAAACATCGGTGTCATGCGCCCTACTCCAAGTTCTATCAAGAGAATTTTTCTATCTTTGTTCTTTTGAATGTATTTTGAGATTTTCTCATATTCTTCTTCGTATTTTTTCCCTTGCAGAAAATTCCCATATCCTCTTACCCACGGAAACATTTCCGCACCACAATGAGGGCAGCGAGGAATCAGTCATCCGGCACTATTGTCCCCTCTCCCATAGCCGCAATCATATCTGCCACGGGTTGTACGGCATCCCATGTTTCATCCTGACAACACTGGGAACACTGGAAGAAACGATGATCTCCCTGAATCTCACTGACCTTTTCTTCCAGATAAATTTTTACAAACTGTGTATCCTGATTAGTCGTTAAGATATGAAATTCCTTTCCCTGCAAGATTCTATCCAAATCCAGATATGGCTCTCTGATAGGGGCATTTTGTGTAGTATTTAAAAAGGTTGCCACATATCCCCAGTGTTCATTTCTTGTAGAAAACCGATGCATCATTCCGCTAAAAGCACCTTTAGAATCCATTAACTTATTCTGCAAATTTTTCCAAAATGCTCACGAAAAGAAGGGGTATCACTATAATAAAAGTCACCACCTCCAGCCGCTGATAAACCGGATGCTCCGCCTACTACGATACACTCTGCCTCCTGCACTCTGCGAACAAATTCCTGAATCTGTTCCTCGTAAGGAAGTGGTTTTTGTTTGCTCAACACTACAGCAGTACCGCCGGATGCATAGGTACTATAGTGTCTGGAATAGTTCATTTGTGTTTTCATTACCAAATTTTCATAACAGCTCATTTTTTTCATTCTCCTATCTCACAACTGTAATATCTTTAACCACCTTACTTAGTCTATCCTTCCCTTTCTGATTTCCTTTAACGCTACCGTAAGATTACCATTCACACCGATGGATTTTTCTTTGATTTCCTCTGGAATGTAAATTTCACCCTTGTTAAATGTGATATATCTTGCCTGTGGTTCTACTGCTGCCAGCTGCATCAAAGGAGCTTTAATCATCTGATTTCTCCAACCAATACCAAATTCCAGAATTACCAGCTTCTTTCCATGTAAATTCTGAATAAATTCTTGATAACGGGCAGCCTTTTCCTTCCAATTTTTCGTTTCTGTAAACGAGGACATCTCACCCCAATTTACTTCCATATCACCACCGCATTTTGGACATTTCGGCAGTAACTCTTTGGGTACTCTTCCGTTTACTTCCTCTTCTGTCATGGCGAGAACTGCTTTTTGATTAGGATAGACCTCGTCATGACATCTGTTCTTGCACCGCATCTGGGTTAATTTCCCTTCCATTTCAAAAACACGGTCTGCCTCAAAACCTGCCGGCACAAAATGATCCTCCGCATTGGAAGTTACTACGAAATATTCTTTATCCTTTACTAGTGCATAGATATTTTTCATAATCTCACTCGGCTCATCCTGCATAGCTTTTGCCTTAACAAGTCTGCTTACAAACGCCCACTTTTCTTCTACCTTCATTGGCACTGAAAATCCGTGTAAAACACAACGCAGTCCGTATTTTTCTCTGAAATCTCCCATATTTTCCTGAAACCATGCGTCATCTGCAAAAATATTATATCCCTCTGCGATAGACAAACCATTACTGGCTCCAATCAAAATACCATCTGCTTCTTTGATGATTTGACTTATCTCTTGATATACATTCATCTTCATCACATTTCCTTTCCCGCTATGTTTTCTTTTAAATCCCGCAGGGTTTCTGCCAAATCTCCTGCTATATAAATGCCTTTGTCTTTTATATGCTCTGGAACTGAAGATTTCTTCTGATTCAGACAAGCATAAAACACCTTTTCATTTTTGTATGTCATTTTCCAAAAAGGAAGTTTAATAATACTGGGTGTCATCTCACCAACCCCCAGCTCCAGCAGTACAACATTCTTATCTGTTCCATTCATGAGATATTTTTTCAGGAAATTCTCATATCGCCTTACACCTTCCCTCCAGTCTTTCCCCTCCAAAAATGTATCATCCCTTACCCAGGGAACCATGATTCTCCCGCACTCATTACATCTTGGCAGAAGCTCAGAAGTAACACGCAGCTCCCGGATATTTTCGTTCATCCTGCGAATCATTTCTACATTGGAATAAATTTGGTCATGACAAGGCTGACTGCATTGAACATAACCGCTGTTACCTTGATAATCGCAAATCCGTTCTTTCTTAAAAATCCGTTCAAACTGCATATCTATATTGGTTGTTAAAACAAAGACTTCTTTTTCCGCCACAATATCACGCAGGTCATAGTATGGCTGTCCTGTAGGTGCATCCCACATACTTTGTATGTAACGTGCATAATATGCCCACTGTTGTTCCGGCGATGAATAACAGTAGTAAAAACCGTCAAAAGGAGATTTCAGTCCATACCACTCCTTGAAATCTTGTAAACATTCCTCCATATAGGGTAGCCAATGATAATGGTTATATCCCGCCGCACTGGAAAGACCAGAACCACCGCCTATCAAAACGGCATCTGCCTGACGGATTTTTTCTGCCAGAAAACTGACTTGTTCCTCCTTTTGCATACACCACTTTATCTCCTTTTTTATATCAGATTCCACACCTTTTATTTTGCTTGACTTTTATTTTTTTACTTGTTAAAATTAAATTTACATCAAGCATTAAAGTCATGTTATCATGTAAGTTTAAAAATTGCAAGAAGAAAATTCGAGGTGACAAATGAAATATTCCACAAAGCTTAGTGACACCATTCATATTCTTATATTTATTGCTCTTGGAGATGACGAACAACTCTCCAGCACAAAAATTGCAGAAAGTATCAAGACAAACCCGGCTTATGTCAGACAACTTATGGCAACCCTGAAAAATGCAGGCATTGTTGTCAACACACAAGGTCATGCGAATGCCGCTCTTGCAAAATCGGCAGATAAAATCAATATGTATGACATCTACCGAGCCGTAGAGGGCGATAAGCCGCTGCTTCACCTGGACACAGATACCAATCCGGATTGTGGAATCGGTATCAACATTCAATTCGCTATTGGGGACTTCTATCATGAAATTCAAAATATGGTAGATGAAAAAATGAAATCCATTACATTGCAGGATATTATTGATCGGTATTATTTTAAAATCAGGAAAGTTAAAAATCTTTAACTAATCAAGAATAGCAAGCACTGCCTGTGTCATGACACAGACGAAATCCCCCACACTTTCCTATCGTCTGTATGGTTAAATTTCCATACATGGATAACTATAACTACCACAAAGGTATGAATGTAATCATTCAGGAATTAAAGGATCTGTTAAAGACAAAAAGCATTGACACTGACTCTGACCAGGCATTATTGCCAGATTTTCAGGTAGCCCTTGGAACCATTTATCTGATGACTGCCAATCTTCCGCAAGCCAAAACATATTTTAAAAGAGCTTTCAAAATATATGAAAAAATCTGGGCTGGTGAACCGGAAATGATTGAGGCAAAATATCAGGAAATCCAAGAGTTATATCCACAGGTTGGTTTCTTTCTTGGACAACAGATATCAAGTTTTTTAACAAAACAGGCATAATTTGGGGGAGAAAGTCTTTATTTTAGTTTTTCATATATATCTTATATGATGACAATGTGTTGACATTAGGCACATATTTGAATATACTATACTTGAATGGAGGTGTTCTGTATGGCAACAACTAATTTAAATATTCGTATAGACAAGGCAATCAAGGACCAGGCGGAGGAAATCTTCAATGAGCTTGGTCTGAATATGACAACTGCTGTAAACATGTTCCTGAGAACCGCTATCCGTGAGCATGGTATTCCTTTTGAATTAAAACTGGAAGTACCGAATGATACAACAGCCACTGCCATTGAGGAAGGCAGAAAAATGATGAAGGATCCTTCTGCTCCGCGTTATTCCAGTATGGATGCGCTTAAGGCAGCTCTCGACGTATGAAATACGACATTCAGTTTACCAATCAGTTTAAAAAGGATTTGAAGCTTGCCAAAACGCAAAATAAAAATCTTGATAGGCTGTTTGAGGTAATCGGTATTCTGGCGAATGGCGGTACGCTAGATGCAAAATACAGGGATCATGACCTTACAGGAAACAACGACAACCGCCCGGAAACTCTGCTTGCAGTCGTGGACGCAGCGGCGGCAGAGCGTGTTGTACGCCTTGCGTCCCCGGTCATTCAGGAAAAACGACCATTCCAGTTTTTTTGATTTGCTCATGCGTGGCATATCTGTACTCCTTTCCCGAATCACAATTCGTTTCTCTGCTGTACTTTCAGCAGTTCCCATACGTCAGCCATTCGGTCTTTCAGCTCGGAAACATCGGCATCATAGAAACGCCCGGTGCTGTTGATGCGGCGGCAGACGTGGTTGATATTTGTGGCAATCCTGCTGACGGCAGCAGCCAACTTTTTCTGCTCATTCAGGCAGATTTCTTTGCGGATGGGTCGTGTGCGGTCTGGTATGATAAAACACTCCTTTCACTTTTAAACGGACATTTTTTACTTAAAACTTGGTAGTGGCGAAAAGAAAATTTTGAGAACGAGGGAATTACCGCTGGGTTGCCCTTCACTTTACAACGGACATTTTTAAGTCAAAACGCAGGTATCGAAATGAGAAATTTTCAAAAAATATGCGCCCCTGCTTTTGCAAAAGCGGGAGCGCGTTGTATCTGCGGATATGAGATTTGAGAGAGTAGCAAGCACATCCGGTGTCCGTACACACCGAAAAATGAGCGTTTCAGCCTTGCAGCCGATACGCCCATTTTGATTTTTGGGGAAGCCCAAACCCTTGATTTTTAAGTTGAAGATACTTTCTGGGCTTTTCCGGAAAGCCTTTGCTTTTATTCGTTTTGACGATCATAATTATACTGTGATTATATAAGCAGACGCAGAATGGAACTGCAACAGGAGTACTACCCATGAAGTATTTATCTATCGCGCAAACCGCCGAACGCTGGGGTATCTCCACCCGCCGTATTCAGATTTTATGCGGCGAGGGGCGTGTCCCCGGTGCTATCCGCATTGGCACAGTCTGGGGGATCCCAGAGGACGCAGAAAAGCCAGCGGACGCGAGCATCAAGAACGGCAAGTATATCAAGAAGCCCGCCGAAAACGAAAAATGAGCCGCATCATATCAGCGACTCTAACTCGAAATAATGGGGTCTATTCCACCTCGCGGGTGCGAATGGGTGCGCTGCCCCCTTGTCACGAATCTACCTAAATCGTCCCTTTATGTCAAGTAGTTGCAAAAAAATTTTGCAAACTATCCGGAAAGCCTTTCATATCAATGGTTCTGGGCGATCCGGACGGTGCTACAATGCACCTACGAGGTTTCGATAGATTATGTTATTTTAGGAGCAAATTCGACAGTTTTGCCCTGAAATAAAACATCGGAGTCACTTTGCAACTCCGATGTTTTCATCGGTGTCGATTTTTGCTTCGTTGAACTTCCAAACAATTTCGATTGTTTCGGTGTCATAAACAAGTACACGTTAGCTTATTGCAAAGCTCTTTCTGGTGAGCCTGAATCGAATTGTCCATTTGTCTCTCTCCTTATTGGTATTTCTCTGTGTGCTGCCGGATGAAATCAACGATCCGATTTACAAGGGAGCGTTTCTTCAAAAGCGGCAAGGGCTTCTCAATCCTATCCCGGATATTTCCTGCATCCATTGTACCAGAAAACTCATATTCCGAAATAATACAATGCCTGTTGCTTTCATAGTCTCTTCTCCTTTGAAGCGCGTTAAAGCGTGTTTTTACCGGTAGCAGTATTTGCAGGAAAAGGGGAATTATGTATGGGAAGATGGAAAAGAAAAAAGGGACACAAGGAGGAATAGCCGCCCTGGATTCAAATAATCATTGCCGTTTTTGCATAATTATGCCAATACATTGCCTGTTGCCGTGAAGAAACTATCCAAACAAGGAAACCATTGTAAGAGGAAAACAATGGAGTATAAAATTTGTAGCGGCCACCTTTACCTGTTCACTGATAGGTAGTGCCGTAGCAATGCCGGGGATAAGCCTCTGCCGGATATAGGCAAGCAAAATGCGTGAGCCTGTCCAAGTTAACACTGCTTGCGGCTACTATTATAAAGAACAAAACAGCCATCTTCAGCACAAAAGCAACGAAGACAGCTGTTTTCGGAGTGTCATCAGTTTCCGTAGAACTCCAGGAATCTCTTCAATTCCACACGTGTGGGGGAATACAGCAGACTTTCTGCAGGACCATACTCCAGTACTTCCCCTTTTTGAAAAAACATCGCTTCATCAGCGATTCGCCTTGCCTGCTGCAGGGAGTGGGTGACCAAAATCAAAATACAATTGGTCTGGCGCACATAGGACTGAATCAAAGTTTCCGCGGCAGCGGTGGTTTCCATATCCATGGCAGCCGTTGGTTCATCGAGAATCACCACATCGTATGTTCCCATCATCAATCTTGCCATCGCCATGCGTGCCGTCTCACCGCCGGAGAGACGATCCGCCCGTTTATGTTCCAGTTCTGTCAGAGACAGTGCTTTCGCGAGGGACTCCGCTTTCTGGATATCCCTGCCGCCCAGCAGGATGTTTTTTCTGACAGACATACGAAAGGCATAGGGCTTCTGGGGAAGATAGCCAATGCTTGGTTCCGAGCGGATTTTCCGGTCTGCCGGAAGGACATCTGCCAGAATCTTTGAAAATGTGGATTTTCCGCTTCCGTTTGCTCCGAGAATTGCATATATGTTTCCAGGCTGTAATTCCATTCCCGGAAAATCCAGCACTTTTTTCTGCCCATAGGTTTTGGAAAAGGCGGGAATTATCATTGGCTGAGCCTCCTTTGCAGCAGAGATATCACAACATTCACCAGCAGGGAAACCGCCAGCAGAATCATGCCCAGGGCAATGCCCAGAGAGAAATTTCCCTGATTGGTGTACTGCATAATGGCTGTAGTCATCACATTCGTTTTCCAGGCAATGGCACCGCCCACCATGGACACTGCCCCGACCTCTGCAATAGATCTGGAAACGCCAGCAGATAGGAAGAGATGATACAGTACTGGCACTCATTGCACAGCAGCAAAAACGTCCTTCCTCTTCCCAGCCCCAAACCCCTGGCTGTTTCCCGAATCGCCGGAGACACTCCCGCCACATAAGTCTCCATTGCCCCCACAACAATGGGGGTGATAAGCGCCACCTGGGCAAGAATCATGATTTTAACCGTGAACAACAGCTTCATGTGTCGCAGAGGGCCGACCCCGGAGAAAAGGATGTAAAACAGTAGGCCGCATACTACAGGGGGCATCCCCATAAGCGTTCGGTTCAGGATAATCAGAAGCCCTCTCCCGGGGAATTTGCTATTGCCCAGACAGATTCCCAGCGGAACACCCAGCAGCAGTGCAAGCAAAGAGCTTTTGAGGCTCATTTGCGCTGTGACTTTCAAAATGTTCAGAAGTTCTGCATCGGAAGACAGGATAAGAGAAATCGCATTTTGAAGGGCCGTTCCCACGGTGTAGCCTCCTTTCTTTTTGTAAAATCCCGTGGGGAAATTCCCCACGGGATACAGTTTACACAGATTTTTTCAAAAAAGCAAGTTTTTGGAAACTGTACATATAGCGTCAGCCGCAGAAAATGAACCCAGAGTTTCCTCAGCTTATGATGCCATCGTTGGCAACGAAAGTCAGGAAGGTTGCCTTATCGGTCAGGATGTAAGCCTGCATCTGCTCTGCCATCACCAGACATGCGCCCATACCGGCGTTTGCAGAGGTGTACCACTGCGTGTAGGGAGCGAAGGACTCTGCCTCCTTCGTGATACCCAGAGTCTCAGGCCACAGGGACAGCTCCTTGGTGTGGGTGCCGGAACCGTCGCCACGGGAGATGAAGGGATACTCGCCCTCCGCAATAGCTGCAAACGCATCCAGAACGGAAGCTGCCTCCTTAACACCAGCAGGTCCGCAGAAGGTCCGCACAGGACGAAATAGTTATACAGGAAGGAAATGCGCTCTGCTTCGAAGCCATCTACAGTGCGGGCGAAGCCTCTTCAACAAAGGCTTCTTCCTCGCTCTTGGCATGGACCAGAATCAGGTCGGCATTGCCGAACTTGGCGGCAGAGATTGCCTTGCCGGTACCGGCAGACTGGACTTCCACAGTGTAGCCATAGGTGCTCTCGAAGATGGGCAGCAGATAGCCCAGCAAACCAGAGTCTTTCACAGAAGTGGTGGTGGAAAGGCGGATGACCTTTGTCTCTTCGGTAGCGGGCGCAATCTCACCTGTATAAACAGGGGCACCGTCCTTGACGTAGAACAGAGACTCACCGTACTCTTTAAAGCCATAGTTTGCGGCCAGGTCCAACGTTTCCTGGGTCAGGAACCACTGGATGAGGGCATCCGCACCGGCGGTATTCACCGCAACGTCAGCGACAGAGTTGCCGTCAGCATCCACAAAAGGCGCCTCGGGATTTACGGCGATAACGGTGTAGGTGTTGAGCATCTTGTCGTCGGCTTCCTTCAGAATGCAGGTATCCACCACAAGACCGGCCTGGGTGGGAACCTCAGCGGCGGCTTCCGTCGGGACAGCCGTTGTGGCGGGAGCTCAGTGGAAGCCTGCACCTCAGCAGGCTTGCTTGCGCCGCAGGCAAGAATACCAAACATCATGGCAAAAACTAGCAGCATGGACAGAATCTTTTTCATTGTCTTACCTCCTAAATATAAAAAAATATAAAAAAGACCAGCCAGTTTCCGCAACACCAAAAGCACAGCCGAAAGCTGCACCCGATCATGGCGTCTGGAAAGAGGCTCGTCCACCGCTTTGCAAACTTTGGAAATCAGTCAATTTCACGAAAACCGACCAATCAATTTATAATACTATATCACATTTGAACAAATAATACAAGCCGTCCTTTTTAGAGACTGTACGAAATTATATGAAATGATTCAAAACAGCTCTTTCACTATTCTCCATAGTATGATAAGATGAAACAGGAGGGGATCGCATGTTCAAAGAAGAAGTGTGGGCTTTGGAACCAGAACGTATAGAAACCTTTTTCCTTTATCATAGGGAGGTTCATGCCACTGCGGATGGTTACCGGTTCCGTGATTGCCGGATTACCGTGACCGTCCTCCCACCCCGCAGGATCGCCGGTTTGGCACTGCCTCAGACCAGAGTCATCTTTGAAGGTTCAGATGATTCCGCGCTTCTGATTTACAGGCAGTTTCAATTACGATTTCTATCCGCAGGCGGATAAGAATTGGAGGTTTATAATATGAGCAAGAAAACAAGTCCTTCCATGGATTCCTGGCTGAAAGAGGCCAAGGCCCACGAAAGCGCCCCTAAGATTGGCATGTATCTGACCCATAACGGCATTGTCCGGGAAAGTGCCAAGGCAAAAGTACACCAGGTGCCGCCGATACCAAGTCCGTTGTGGGGATGCAGTTTTCCTACAATCAGGAAGCTGTGGATGCCATCATCGCAGAAACCTATAAGTTGGACGGTATTTTCTACATCAAGGTCTGGCTGAACGAAGGGGAACTGAGCGTTGGTGACGACATCATGTATGTGCTCATCGGCGGCGATATCCGCCCCCATGTGGTGGATGCTCTGCAATATCTGGTGCGTCGCATCAAAAACGAGTGTGTCACGGAAATAGAGCTTTACTGATACGAGAAATCCGGAAAAATGTGCGAAATTTCATGTAACCGTTTCGATGTATAAAAAATCCCATTTCCTGCTCGGAAATGGGATTTCCTTTCATTTTGCACAGTCCGCACTGCCCTCGCTGTAGAGCATATCCAGGCCATGGGCCACCGGGTCGATGACCGCCAGAATATTCTCTGCCGATGCCTTTTGACTGCCTGGCAGGGTAATAATCAGGGTGCGTGCCCGAATGCCCGCAACACTGCGGCTTAGGCAGCCTTTGGGTGTGATCTTCATGGATTCTGCCCGCATAGCCTCCGGGATACCGGGAGTCGGACGCTGGATTACCTCCATAGCGGCTTCCGGGGTAATATCCCGGGGTGAGAAGCCGGTACCGCCGGTGGTGAGCACCAGGGCAATCTTCTTTTCATCTGCACACTTCAAAAGCTCCGATTGGATCATCTCCGCCTCATCGGGAACGATGGCGGTATAGGTCACGTCAAACCCCTTCTCCGTCAGAATCTTCACCAGGTTGATGCCATCCATCAAAATGGGGTGACACATGGGAATGATATCCGGTGTGCGCTTGGCACCCATGACCCCCGCAATCTGGGCAACGGTCAGCACATCTCCTTTTTTCATGCCGCCGCTTTGAATGAGCGCGAATGTGTGTTCATTCACCAACACCCGGCCTGCCGCAACGGCCACTCGCTGAGAAATGGGCTTTTTCCCCCCCCCCCACACATCTATCATTTTGGCCCGTCCCTGGTCATTAAAATGGGTAAAGTCTGCCATACTCAACCTCCGATTTGATTCATATTCCGACCGGCGCCCGATTTGTGCGCAGCATCCAGATCCCCATGCCATTGGGGTTTGCCCAAAATCGCTGCTTCCAGCTGTGCTTTCATGCCATCGAAATCCAGCTTTCAGGGAATACTCCGCATTGGAATGCAGACAGGGCTTCACTTTTCCGTCTGCAGTCAGTCGGATGCGGTTGCACTCCCCGCAAAAATGGGCGCTCACCGGCTGATAAGGCCAATATTGCCCAGTGCGCCAGGCAGGTGGAAGAGTTTGGCAACACCGCCATCTTTGGCAGCCGGTACCGCTTCCGGCAGAGCCTCCAAAACCCTTGTAAATGGAATATACGCTTCCGGGCCAAAGCCGGAGCTGTCGCACATGGGCATCATTTCAATAAAACGCACATCCACAGGATACTTCCGGGTAAGCTCCGCCAGCGGAAGGATCTCATCATCGTTAAATCCGCCAATGAGCACGGCATTGAGTTTGATCTTCTGAAAGTCAGCATCCAAGGCCGCATGAAACCCCTTCCAGAAGTCATCCAGACTGCCGTTGCGGGTAATGTGGGCATACTTCTGAGGATCCAGGGTATCCAGGCTCAGGTTTAACCGGCTGACCCCCGCCTCCTTGAGGGGCCTTGCCAACTCCGGGAGCAGGATGCCATTTGTTGTCAGACAGACCTCCCGAATTCCAGGAACTCTGGTTGCTCTGCGGCAGATAGACACGATATTCTTTTTAACAAGTGGTTCTCCACCTGTAAGGCGCAACTTGGTAATGCCCAGAGCCACGGCTGCTTCCACGGCCTGAATAAACTCATCTTCCGTGAGCATGTCGGCATGCTCTTTCTTGCAGACACCATCCTCCGGCATACAGTACCGGCAGCGAAGATTGCACAAGTCCGTCACAGAAACGCGCAAATAGGTGACGCTGCGTCCAAATGTATCAATCATAGTTTACCTCGTATCTTTTGAAATGCGGCAATGCCCGCTTTTCTTCCGTCGGCTGTCACGCCTCTGCCATGGGGTACACCGTGTTGCAGTTGCCGCACATCTGAAGCCAGGACGGCATTCCCAATTCCGCCAGCAGCCCACGCTCCGGGACAAGTCCCGCGGCAATCAGAAGCGTTCTGCAGGCTATCTTCTCTCCGCCGGACAGGCAGCAGCCTGTGAGTGCGGGAGAGCCCTCAACGGCGTCAATGGTCTGGCTGCAAATAAGGCGGATGGAATTATCTTTCAGGCAGCGCCGGTTTCTCGCCAAGCCGCCGCAGTTTTCCTTCTGCTCCACCAGAATAACAGAAATCCCCATTGCCGCAATCTGGATGCCATGATAAGGCCAATGTCACCACTGCCCAAAATGACCACCGGACCTTGGGGAACAAAGCCATGGAGGTTCATCATCTCCTGCATCTGACCGGCTGTATAGACACCCTTTGGACGGGTTCCCGCAATCGGCAGCGCCCCCAGTGGAATCTCCCGGCTGCCCGTTGCCAGAATCAGCTGAGAAAACGAGATCTGCCGGTCACCGGACAGATGCGCCGTTTTATTGGGTTCTACCGAAAGCACCGTTGTCCCCAAAAACAGAGTAACCGTTTCCGGGAAATCCTGCACAAGCGCAGCGGCGTATTCCCCTCCGGTAAGTCCGGCGCCAAAACCGGGATGCTGCATTGCAGGAGAATGCCGCCCAGCTTTTGTTTTCTCTCCACCAGCGCAATGCTTTTGCATCCGGCATCCGCTGCGGCTCTGGCTGCAGCAATTCCCGCTGCACCACCGCCGATAATCATGATATCAAAGTGCCCCATGCCTGACCTCCCGGAGTATCTGCTCGATGGCAAAGCTGCATCGGCTGCCCTGGCAGACACCCATACCGCTTCCCACTCTCCGCTTGACCCCATCCACCGTGGAAGCTCCCCTTCGGATTGCTTCCAGAATCTCTCCGCGGCTGATGCCTTCGCACAGGCAAATGATTTCGGGGTCATTAGTTTTGGCAATGGCCTGCCTGTGGGGCGTGAAGCGTGGATTCGGGTGTGCATCCAGAAACGCCGCCGTTTTCTCCGTAAGGTACCTGCCCAGTTCGTTGGCACAGGTCAGCCCCGGGGTTTTGATTCCGATCAGACTGAAAAATCCAGGAGCCGGGTACGTAATGGAGAAATCGTGAATGCTCTCGCCGTCATCCCGCTGAGGATTTGGCCGTGCGGCGGCGAATGAGCGGATTACCTGCTGCATATTCAGATTCGGAAACAGCGATACCGCACTTGTCTTCAACTCCGATATTCCCTCTTTTGTTGTGGCAAAGGGTTCTCCAACGGACTTGCGTACCCCGCTGAGCAGCAGATTCCCTTCCACACACGGGATAGCGGTGATGCCTTTTCCGCAGGAATGTGCCTGCTGAAAGATGACCCGCTTCGGCTTCCGCGCCTGTTTGTCCAGGACCAGGTATTCTGCTCCATCTATCAGAAGATGCGTGTCGGAGGGAAAGCACAGCTCCTGTATCCGATCCGCGGAAAGTCCTGCACAGTTGATGACAGCCCTGCAGCGCAGTTCGCTGCGATCTGTTTCCACCAGATAGCCAAACTTGGTTTTCCGGATTCCCACCACAGTGGTTCCCAGCATGGGTTCCATCCCATTGGCAGCAGCGTTTTCAAAGGCGGCAATGCCCAATTGCCAGGGGTTCACCGTTCCGGTGGTCGGGGCATAGAGCGCGCCTGCCACACCCGGTGCCAGCAGAGGCTCCATTGCCTCTGCCTCTCCCCCGGTCAGAAGCTCCAGACCCGGCACGCCATTGCGGATACCCTGCTCCCATTTTCTCCGGAGCTGGGCCAGGCTCTCCTTGTCATAGGTCACCAGCAAGGAGCCGCAGCGGGAAAAGGGAACTTCCAGTTCACGGCACAAATCATCAAAAGAGGCATTTCCACGAACCGTCAATTCCGCCTTCCGGGTACCGGTTTTGTTGTCATATCCCGCATAGACGATAGCAGAGTTTGCCCGGGTAATGCCTGTACAGATATCCAATTCCTTTTCAATCAGCACGACAGACAAATTCCAGCGCATCAGATTCCGGGCCGCAAAGCAGCCCAGAATCCCTCCCCCAATAACCGCAACATCTACGCTTTTCATAGGGGGATAATCTGTCCGGGGTTATCCACGGTATAGCCACCGAGGGACAGGATTTTTCCCCGGAACGCATCGCTCTTCAGGATGTGCAAAAGCGCCTGAACCATAGGGGTATCCCAAGCATGGTCAGGGACAATGAGGTCATACTCCTCAATACAGATGGGGATAAAGTCCAGATCATAGAGCTTTGCCGCGGAGTAGATGCCCATACCGACATCAGCGCTGCCGCTGGCGATCTGAGCAGCAACAGAAGTGTGGGTCAGTTCTTCCCGATCGTAGCCGTAGACAGAAGCAGTATCCACATTCTCCCGCCTACACAAATAGTCCGCAAGGATCCGGGTGCCGGATCCCTTCTGGCGATTTACATAACGCACGCCATCCTTTGCAATATCCGCGAATTTCCGGATCTGGAGGGGATTGCCCTTTGCCACCATCAATCCCTGCTGACGACCGACACAGGAAACCAGCTTCACACCGCCTTTGGGGAAATACTTGCGAATAAATGCCTTGTTATAGCTGCCGTCAGCCGTATCCAGCAGGTGGCAGCCAGCCATGTGCGCCTCACCACGGCGGATTGCCATTATACCGCCCATGGAGCCCACATGGGAGGAGCTGATGTACAAGGCAGAGTCCTCCAAATGGAGCATATCTGCCAGCTCGTCCAGCAACGGATCATGGCTGCCGATAATCACCAGCGTATTGTGCAGCTTTTCTAAGGGGCTCAGCAGGCGGACACTCACTTCCTCTCCCGCCTCGTAGCCTCCAGTCCCTGGGGTACTTCCAGAATGCCATCGGCCTTCATAAAAGAAGAAACCACGCCGCTGCCCCGACTCAGAGGGCTGGCCATCAGCCTGCCGCCTACGCAGCCCATGCGAACACGGACAAACTCCTGATATTTCAGACCGCTGACAACAGGCCGGGTAAGGGTTGCGTTCACATATGTGTCAGTGGCTGCCGGTGCTTTCAGCCAGTGGTCAATCAGGGGCTTCAGCAGCTGCTCAATGACGATGATGCCGGACACCGGATAACCGGGCACTCCAAGAATGACCTTCTCTCCCCGGCAGCCCAGAATGGCAGGCTTGCCGGGCTTGATGGCGATGCCATGGTACAGCACCTCACCCAGTTCCCGGATGACTCGAGCCGAGAAATCCTCCGTCCGGCAGAAGAACCGGCATTGAGAATTACCATATCGCACTCGTCTGCCGCTTTGGCAACCATTTCTTTGATCTGGTCAAATTTATCCGGAACAATGGGATAGACCACCGCCTCTGCGCCCCAGGAACGCACCATTGCGGAAAAAATGGAGCCATTGAATTCCAGAATATCCCCGGGCTTCGGGTCTGTACAGGGCGGGATAATCTCGTCCCCTGTGGGGATGATGCCCACCACAGGTTTGCGAATCACTTCAATTTCCAGCACACCGCCGGCAATCATCGCACCAATGGCAGCCGGGGAAACGGTCATATGGCTGGGCAAAATCATTTCCCCGGCGCATACATCCTCGCCGATCTGGCGGATATGCTGCCACGGGGCTGCGGCTGCGTGAATGGTGATGGAACCATCTCCATTCTTCACAATGTCCTCCACCATGATGACTGCATCTTTGTCCTCCGGAATCGGGTCGCCGGTGTCCAGCACAAGAAACTGGTCCGGATTTAGAGTAACAGGGGTCGTTTCCGTCGCACCGAAGGTTTCTTTTGCGGAAACCGCCACACCATCCATGGCACTGGCGGCATAGTGCGGGGCGCAGATGTGGGCATAGACTGCCTTTGCCGTCACCCTACCACAGCTTTCAAAGACAGGAATGGTTTCTGCCTTTGACCCAAAACCGCCGCTTACCAGCCGCTCCAGATATTCCTTCCGTGCCTGCGCAAGAGACACATTGGTCAAATATTCAAATCCCATAAAATTACACTCCTTACACTCCTGAAGTAATCGTTACCTGAATTTCCGCTCCCTGGGGTAAGCCTTCACAATCCCGACTGATGCAGAAATAGCCGTCGGTCCCTGCCAGAGTGGTGATAAGCCGGATTTTCCCCGAATGGGTTGGGCATAAAGGTCGCCGCCTGTTCCTGTCAGCCGGCAGCAGTGATACTGGGCTCTGCCATGGTTGGCACTGATGCTCTCTGTAACCCTGGCAGTAACGGTATAGGCAGTCATGTCCCGATCCATCAGCCGTCCCAGCAGGGGCTGCACAAAAAGTTTTGTGATAAAGTAGGCAGCCACCGGATGCCCGGGCAGACCCACAATGGGCTTTTTCCCGGCTTTTCCCAGAATGGTTGGTTTTCCGGGCTTAATGGCAATACCGTGAAGCAGAAGCTGGCCTACGGATTCAATGATGCGGCAGGCGGCATCCTTCACTCCGACACTGCTGCCTCCGGACAGCAGCACGGCATCACATTCCGCAATGGCCTGATTGACCTTTTGAGAAAGCAGTGCTCATCATCCACCACAATCCCATAGTTGACAACATGGCACCCAAATGTGGAGAGCATTGCCTCCAGCATGGGACTGTTCACGTCCCGCACCTGTCCGGGGCCGGGCTGCGCCTCCGGAGGAACCAGCTCGTCACCGGTAGAAATGACGCCCACGGTCACTTTTTTCACCACCGGCACCTGCACCCGGCCAATGGCAGCCAGCGCACCAATGTCGGCAGAAGACAGGGAGCGGCCTTTGTGCAGAATCACCTTTCCGGGATACACATCATCCCCCCGGAAAATCAGATTCATGCCCGGCGCCGCAGGTTTGGCAACACCGATGGTGCCGTCGCCGTAGTCCTCCGTGTATTCCACCATCACCACACCGTCAGTACCCCTGGGCACTGCGCCGCCGGTGGGAACGGCTACACATTCCCCCTCATTCAGCAGATAGTCAGCGCCTTCGCCCATCAGCACCGTGGCCTGCAGGGGCAGGATCGCCGGGATGGCATCGCTGCAGCCGAAGGTGTCACTGGCGCGAACCGCAAAGCCATCCACTGTGGAGCGGTCAAAATCCGGCACATATTCCCGCGCCGCAATATCCTCCGCCAGAACTCTGCCCACAGCCTCAGACAGAGCTACAAATTCTGCCTGTTCAAGCGGGGAAAACTCCGATTCTATCAGCGCAAGAACTTCTTCCGGCGTTTTTACATACAGCATACTACTAAACCTCCATAATGACTTTACCCAGGTCCCGGTAGTCATTGCCGGAGAAGTGGGTCACCTCCCTGCGGAACACAGGTGAGGACAGGATTGCAAGCATTTTGACTACAGCCGGATTTTCCAGCGATTCCTTCCGCAAAACAAGATCGAACCGTTCCTCCAGCAGTGGGATGAAGTCAAGCCCCTCCAGCTGATGCGTTATCCGCTCCGTGCCAATGGCAAGATCCGCATCCCCTGCGGCAATGGCAGATGCCATCGTAAGGTGAGAACTCATAATCTTGTCGTAGCCCTTTAGCTGTCCGGAGAGGATTTCCAGTTTTTTTAGCTGGGTATCCAGCAGGATCCTAGATGAGGAACCAACCCGGCGGTTGAGGATGGAGATGTCAGCCCGGCGCAGATCCTCCCACCCAGTTATGTGCTTGGGATTGCTTTTGCGAACATAAAAGCCTGGGTGCGGTAGGACAGGTTCACCAGCACTGCGGGCACCCCGGGCATCAGGCTTCGCACAAAGGAGACATTGCACTCTTTTCCATCATACAGATGGCAGGCCGCAGCGTCCACCTTTCCCTGATACAGTGCCAGCAGACCTTCAAAGCTAGACAGATATGTACGACCGGCGTTGATATCCTCCTGATGAAGATAATTTGCCAAAATGTCCAACACAACATCCTGCCCGGAGATGATCATCTCCGGTGCCTTTTCCTCAGCAGGTGTCAGCAACGTGGAGTGGATATCGATGCGCTGCACCGGGGCAGTGGAATGCTCATGCCGGGAGCGGGCAATATAGGCATCCACATCCTCCTGCGTAAAACGAACCTTTCGCCCGATTTTATAAGAATGGATTTCTCCCTTGCGAATCAGGTCGTAAATGGTGGACTTGCAGACATGGAGAATGTCTGCAACCTCCTGGGTAGAAAGGGACTGATTCTGCGCCATAATGCCGCCTCCTTGCAATCGTTTTCTGTCAATTATACTTCATCTTTCCAAATTGCGCAAGTGCTTGGTGCAATATTTCAAGTATTTTGGGCGATTTCACGCCATTTTGTACGGCATCTCGTCGAAGTACTAAAATCTCTTTGCATAAAATGATACAGTTTCATGCGGTTTCACACAAAAATGCACATCCGCTCTTGATATCCCTGTTATTTCCACTATAATAAACATATACAACATATACAAATTGTAAGCTCAATTTCAAATTTTTATGGAGGTATTGCATATGGCTAACGCATACTACGAAAAAAATTGCCCGCATCAATCTGACCACCGGCAAGATCAAAGTGGAACCTCTGGATCTGGAACTTGCCCACAAGTTCATTGGCGGCCGTGGTCTTGGCACCAAGATGCTCTATGACGAGGCATTGCCACCGTCGATCCCCTGTCCCCTGAAAACAAGCTGATCTATATCACCGGTCCTATGACCGGCGCTTCCGCCCCTTCCACAGGCCGCTACATGGTCTGCACAAAGTCCCCCCTTACCGGCATGATTGCCTGCTCCAACTCCGGCGGTATCTGGGGTGCCAAGCTGAAGTACGCCGGTTGGGATGCCATCATTGTGGAAGGTGAAGCTCCCGACTGGACCTACATCAACATTGACGACGATAAGATTGAGCTGCTGGATGCCCGGGAATATGTAGGTGTCATGAGCGAAGCCATTGACGAGCAGCTCAAGGCAAAGCACGGTGCTGACGTTTCCGTTCTGAACATCGGCCCCGCCGGTGAGAAGAAGGTGCTGCTTGCCGCCATTATGAACGATAAGGACCGTGCCGCCGGTCGTTCCGGTGTCGGTGCTGTCATGGGCAGCAAGAAGCTGAAAGCCATCGTGGTCAAGGCAACCCGCAAAAAACTGGACAACATTGCAGACCTGGATGCCCTAAAGGTAGCAGCCAAAAACGCTATGGATGTTCTGAAGGCCAACCCCGTTACCGGTTCCGGCCTGCGGCAACTGGGTACCGCTGTTCTCGTGAACATTGTCAACAACATCGGTGCTTTCCCCACCAAGAACTGGCAGGAAAGCTATTACGACAAGGCTGACGATATCTCCGGCGAAACTCTGGCTGAGAAATACCTGGTCAAGCCCGGTGCCTGCCATCGCTGCCCCATCGCCTGCGGCCGCGTGGTCAATGTCAATGGCAAGGTCGTCGGCGGTCCTGAATACGAGCCCCTGTGGGCCTATGGCGGCAACTGCGGCAACAATGATCTGAACGTCATCGATGAGTGCAATATGCTCTGCAACGAGTATGGTCTGGATGCTATTTCCGTCCCCTGCACCATCGCCGCTGCCATGGAGCTGTACCAGAGAGGCTACATCAAGGAGGAAGAGTGCGCCGGTGTACCTCTGGAATGGGGTTCCACCAGGGCATTGGTGGAGTGGACCAAGCGTATGGGCAATCCTGAAACCGAGCTTGACTGGCTGATGAGTTCCGGCTCCGCCCGCCTGTGTGAGCACTATGGCCATCCCGAATACTCCATGAGCGTTAAGAAGCAGGAAATGCCCGCTTACGACGCCCGTGCCATTCAGGGCATCGGCATTACCTACGCCACCTCTAACCGTGGCGGCTGCCATGTCCGTGGCTACATGATCTCTCCCGAAGTTCTGGGTCTGCCCCAGCAGCTGGATCGTACCGTTACCAACGAAAAGGCATCTTGGGTCAAGACCTTCCAGGATCTGACAGCTGTCATCGACTCCATGGGTCACTGTCTGTTTACCTCCTTCGCCATGGGCGCCAAGGAGTACACCGACCTGCTGAACGCCGCCACCGGAACCAACTGGACCATCGAACAGGTTCTGGAGATTGGCGACCGTATCTACAACATCGAGAGAATGTTCAACAAGGCTGCCGGTATGAAGCCTGAGGACGATCGTCTACCCAAGCGGCTGCTGGAAGAGCCCGTTGTAAACGGCCCCTCCACCGGTATGACCTCCAAGCTGCCTCTGACTCTGCCCGAATACTACGAAGCTCGTGGCTGGGTCAACGCATTCCCCACCGATGAAACCCTGAAGAAACTTGGCCTGGACGAGTGTGTTGGCAAGTGATACAATATAATTAACGGGGAGGAGGCACGTCCCCTCTCCGATTTCTTTTGCAAAGGAGAATTTTCATGATTGAAGTTCGCGTTTTTGCAACCTTGCGCCAAGGCAGGGATAAAGTCACGCTGCTATCGCCGGAGGGTATCGCCTGTGCTGGGGATATCCTTGACCGGATGAACATTCCCCAAGAAGAAGTGTCTATTCTGCTCATCAACGGTTTTCATCACAAGCCGGAATCGGAAGTGAAGGACGGGGACATCGTGGCTCTGTTTCCCCCGGTGGGAGGCGGCTGAACGATGGATCCCAGATATGCGCGCAATGTCCCCGCCCTGAGCGAAGCGGAATGCGAGCTGCTTCGGCGCAAACGTGTTCTGGTGGTTGGCTGCGGCGGTCTGGGCGGGCATCTCATCGATATGCTTGCCCGCATTGGCATAGGCTTTCTGCGGGTGGTGGACGGTGATGCATTTGAGCCCTCCAATCTGAACCGTCAGCTGTTGTCCGAAGTTTCCTTGCTGGGCGTTGGGAAAGCACAGACCGCCGCGGAAAGAGTCCGGCGTGTGAATCCCAATGTTGCGGTTCATGCCGTGGGGGAATTTCTTACGGAAGAAAACGCAGCCGCCCTTCTTACAGACTGTGATGCGGTTCTGGACGGTCTGGACAATATCCAGTCACGGCAAATCCTCGCGAATGCCTGTGAACGTGCTGGAATTCCCCTGATCTACGGTGCCGTCAACGGCTGGGTCGCCCAGGCCGCAATCTCCTGCCCCGGCGATCATTTGATAGACTTACTGTACCCCGACGGGGCTGCACTCAAAAATAAGAGCGTTCTGAGCTTCACTCCCGCCCTGTGCGCCTCTATGCAGGTTTCCCTGTGCGTAAAGTTTCTCACCGACCGCCCCGTCAGAACCGGAACACTGTATTTTTTTGACTTACTGAATCAGGAATTCGAGGTCATCCCCATGACATAAGCGCCAGACAGAACACTGCTTCCAGGATTCTATGGTTGGTTGCAGCGTTCATCTAACACTTCTGCATACGGATATCTCTATAACGTACTGATTGGAAAATAGAACGACAGAGTGTTATGAAACCCACCTCTCCGGCTTTCTCCCTATACAAAGAAAAGTGTCCATTTTCTATCCCGAAAACGTACAGTTGCCATGATGAGCAGAGGGCAGCGTGTCATTATAGCAAAGAAAAGCAAACAGCACACAGGCGGTTTTATCCTCAAAAAAGCACCGAAACATGACAATCACGACCACCGGCTTAGCCGGTGGTTTGCTTTGACCCTATAAGGGTCTATTACCGGCACTGGAGTCTAAAGACTCATCGAAATAGGTTCGCCAATCGCAACATCATTTACCTACAAAGCTTTCGGGCTTATCTTTATTTGTTACGTTTTACTGGCTCACCCGTAAACGGGTCAATATACTCTTTCAGTGTCATTTGATCATATTCCAGATCATCCTGTAACTGATTTGCTATATATTCCTGTATTTTCTTT
>ENA-OQBJ01000336-OQBJ01000336.1-human-gut-metagenome-genome-assembly--contig:-NODE-336-length-25259-cov-2.309963_pt1 | contig 25259 bp, 24 predicted proteins | sample MGYA00242743_ERZ504545 | MGnify/ENA primary metagenome ERZ504545 (study PRJEB26092, sample SAMD00036252) | human gut metagenome | host: Homo sapiens | study: EMG produced TPA metagenomics assembly of...
CCAACATCTTACAAAAGCGGAAGTCTTCATGGAGAGGATACCGTAAATATAAGTTTGGGCTATGGTGTAATGGTAACACAACAGATTCTGGTCCTGTTTTTCTTGGTTCGAGTCCGAGTAGCCCAACAGATTAAAAGCATTTTGGAGAAAATCCAAGATGCTTTTTTCTTTTATATATTCTTTCGATACGTATTTGGGGCTCAAGATAAAAACGGATTAACGTAACAACTGGTTCACGCCTTACCCGATCATTCGCCTTATTCTCTGGAGAAATATGAGTGTCTTAAAGATATCATGCGATAACTTGCATGGTCTGAGTGGAAGAATAGAATATCCCTTAGGCTGAGAAGGTAGGGGGAAGATATCTTGATTGGTGGTAATGAATAATCTGTAAGAGTGTGTAAAGCTTCAGTTTACTGAATATAAAAAAAGAGGACAAAAGATTTTATCTGAAAATCTTTCGTCCTCTGGTTATGATGATGTATTGATGTTTTTCTAAAATCAGTACGGTGTATATTATCTTGTATACTGACCGTACATTGCCATTGCACTTGCATTCAAGTTTTTTTTAATAGCTTTGAATAAATCTTTTACCTGTTTCATAATTGTTACCCTTTCTTTTGTTTTTGCGTTTACTAAGTTAATTTAGTATTGCTTTTCCCCTCTTTTTATGGGGTTAGTCTAGTTAATGTTATCCTTGTTTTATGTTTTACAACACAAAATTACAGGGTTTTGTTTATTCTTTATTCATCTAATAAGAAAAAAATGACTTCCGATGCCCTTTTCTTGATTTATATCAAAGAGTGCTTCAAGGAATAAGCAGCGAAGAGTCTCCGTAGCTCAGGAAACGGAAATCGTGTGCCAGTGCGTAATCATAGATTTTATGCCAGTCACCTTTTACGAAAGCCGAAACCAGCAAAAGCAGTGTACTTTGAGGCTGGTGGAAGTTTGTGACCATGCGCTTCACTATTTTGTATTCGTATCCGGGAGCGATAATAATCTGCGTACTTGTATGGAGTGCGTCAAGATTATGGCGGTTCATATAATCCAATATACATTGCAGTGACTCTATGGTACTGAGTGTAACATCCGATTCATAGGGTTGCCACTGTTTTTACGTGCAATTCTTCCTGACTGGCATCAGGATTCTGGCTGATAGTTACTCCTATATAATATAAGCTTTCGAGTGTACGTACGGAAGTTGTACCAACAGCTACAGCTTCTCCTCGATGTGCAATCAGCTTTTCTATAGTGCTTTTGTTGACCGAAATGTATTCTGTATGCATTTCGTGACCTTCTATTTCTTCGCTTTTGACCGGTTTGAATGTTCCGGCTCCTACGTGCAGCGTGACTTCTTCCAAGTCTACACCTTTTTTCTTTGAGCGATGCCAGTACGCGTTCTGTAAAATGCAGTCCGGCAGTAGGAGCAGCAACCGATCCTTTTATTTTAGAGTAAACAGTCTGATAAGTTTCCTTGTCGCTTTCCTGAGTTTCACGATCCAGATAAGGTGGAATAGGCAGTTCGCCGAATACTTCCAGTATATCGGCAAAGGTAACTTCCGGATTATCCCAGGTGAAATCTACCAATGACTTGTACCGTGACATTCTCCGCGTGTAGCGGTCAGCGTGATTGTTTTTCCTTTTACCGTCATCTCTTTATGCAGCGGCCCTTCTTTCCATTTCTTCAGGTTACCGATCATACATAACCATGCGGCATGATGAGTCTGCTGGAAATTGAGTACATAATCGTTTGGCTGAATAGGTTCCAGACAAAATATTTCGATCAGTGCACCTGTTTCCTTTCTGAAGTGCAGGCGTGCCTGAATAACTTTTGTATTATTGAAAACCATCAGCATACCCGGTTCCATATAGTCGGGTAAAGAAGTAAATACAGTTTCGCTTACTTCCCCGTGGCGATATACAAGTAATTTCGACTGGTCGCGTACAGGAAGCGGGAATTTAGCAATACGTTCATCGGGTAGCGGATAGTTATAATCGCTGATTTTTATATGCTTAGTTTCTGTCATAGTGTTGAGTAGTATTTTTTAATGTCTGCAAAATTACTGAATTTCTTTCGGGTTTTTGTTCTCAGTCCTATAAGAATAACTTTTTTTATTCTTGTTTCTTTCGGAATACACTTTCGGATACATGAGCTGGCAGTTTTTTATCGGAAAAACTGCCTGAAGTCCGCTCTTGGGGAAGTAGGTTTCAGATATTTCCTATATAGATAAAGGAAAAACATTGCTTTAAAAAGTAGGTAAAAATATCATTACTCACTAGTAAAATCCTTACTTTTGCGTAATAAACCAAATAAGAAGAAAATATGAAAATAGGAGATAAAGTCCGCTTCCTTAGCGAAGTAGGAGGAGGAATAGTAAGAGGATTTCAGGGAAAAGATGTTGCGCTGGTAGAAGGTGAAGACGGTTTTGAGATACCTATGCTGATAAAGGAGTGTGTTGTCATTCAGACGGATGACTATAATATTCCGCTTAAGTCAGCAAAGAAACCCGAAGCACCGCAAGCAGCCGAAGAAGAAATAGAGGAAGAAAAGCCTGTAACATACCGTGCTCCGGAGATACGGGGAAATGATGTATTGAACGTATATCTGGCTTATGTGCCTCAGGATGTAAAGGCCATTTCATCGACTGCTTTTGATGCTTATCTGGTGAACGACAGCAACTATTTTGTCGATTATCTGTATTTGTCGGCAGAAGGAAAAAGCTGGACATTGCGCAGCAGAGGAACCATCAAGCCGAATATGAAGATGCATCTGGAGGAGTTCGAAAAGAGTGAATTGAACGGTATGGAACATGTAGCCGTGCAACTGCTTGCTTATAAAGACGACCGTACTTTCCTTCTGAAGAATGCCATCAATACGGAAGTGCGTATTGATACCGTAAAATTCTACAAGTTGCATACGTTCCAGCAGAGTGATTTCTTTGCCGAACCGGTTTTGATATACGATATTGTACGCGATGATGAAGAAGTAAAACAAGTATATGTTTCGGCCAACGATATCAAGGAAGCTCTGTTGCAGAAGAATGTGTCGGATGTTCCAGCCAAGCTGCAAAAGAAACAGCACAAGGTAAAAAATGATATTGTAGAAGTAGACTTGCACATTCATGAACTGCTGGACGATACTACAGGTATGGGAAATGCAGAAATGCTGAACTATCAGCTTGATGTATTCCGCAAGACACTGGAAGAATACAAAAATAAGAAAGGGCAGAAAATCGTGTTTATCCACGGAAAAGGTGATGGAGTCTTGCGTCGTGCCATACTTGATGAACTCAAGCGCAAATATAAAAACTATCCCAGTCAGGACGCTTCGTTCCGCGAATACGGTTTCGGAGCTACCATGGTGACTATCCGATAACCGGGGTAACAGCAGGAAATCAGAATACCATTCCGGACATAAATCACACAGATTTATTCCTGCTCTGAAAATATCAGCATCTTTTCAGAAAAAGATGCTGATATTTTAATCAAAAGAAGAGCATATTTTCCGGAAAAGAAGAGCATGTTTTTTTAGGTCTGTGTACAGTAAGTGTAATTCATTGAAATGCACGGATATACATTTAAGTGTACAAATTTCTATTTCCCTGCTCTTTTCGAATCCTTATCTTTGCCTGAAAGAATCCAATTCAGGCATTTTTTTATATGAAAACACACATTATCCGTCGTGCTTTGCTTGCACTAGGCATCTGTTCTGCACTGAATATGCAGGCACAGGCTCCACATCCCGAACGTATCTACTGTCGGGAACAGGTACAGACTATACCCGTACATGGGAATTTTATTGTTCCAAAGGACAAAATTCCGGGAAATGGAAATCCATAGAGGTTCCTTCCTGCTGGGAATTGCAAGGATTTGGAGAATACACTTATGGACGTTATTATACTATCAAAGGAGCAAAACCCAGTGATGAAACAGGTATATACCGCTATCGTTTTCTTACTCCCGATTGTGGAAAAAAACGACCGCATCAAACTGTTTTTCGACGGGTGATGACCGATGCCGAAGTTAGGGTAAATGGCAATCCGGCAGGACAGATCCATCAGGGAGCTTTTTATCGTTTTTCTTATGACATAACTTCACTGCTGAAAGCCGAGGGGGAAAACCTGCTCGAAGTGAAAGTAGCCAAGCAGTCTGCAAACAAGTCGGTGAATGCTGCCGAACGACGTGCCGACTGGTGGCTGTATGGGGGCATCTATCGTCCGGTATGGCTGGAGGTTGTTCCTGATGTTTCGATGGAACATTTCATACTTGACGCGCGTGCAGACGGTTCGTTGCGTGCTTCGGTACGCATGGCTGGTAATGCCGAAGGACATGTGCTGGCTGTATCCATAAGAGGGTTGAAAGACGGAAAGCCCTTACGGACACTGCAAGGCAAAGAGCAGGTCAGTTGTCCGCTTGCCACCTCCGGCAGAGAAACCGAGTTTACATGCAAATGGTCGGATGTAAAAGTATGGAATATCGAAGCTCCGGAACTTTATGTGGCGCGTCTGGAACTGAAAGACCGCAGCGGAAACGTTATTCAGGTTCGTGAAGAGCGGATCGGATTCCGTACCATTGAGTTTTTTCCGCAAGACGGTATTTATCTGAACGGAACCCGCCTGATTGTGAAAGGTATCAACCGGCATTCGTTTTCGGTAGACGGCGGACGGACTACAAGTGCAGCCATGAGTCGTCAGGATGCTCTGCTCATTAAAGAAATGAATATGAATGCTGTACGTTCTCATTATCCGCCCGATGAACATTTTCTTGATATGTGCGACTCTCTCGGACTGGTATATATCGATGAGCTTTCGGGCTGGCATGGACGTTATGATACGGAAACCGGTGCACGGCTGATCAGGGAAATGGTAGAACGGGATGTGAATCATCCGTCGGTTATCTTATGGAGTAACGGAAACGAAGGCGGATGGAATACCGATAATGACAGCCTTTTCTGTAAATACGATAAGTTTCAGCGTAGGCATGTCATCCATCCCTGGGCTGATTTCGACGGACTTGATACGCATCATTATCCGGCCTATCTTACAGGTGTGGCACGCTTTACCAACGGATATAAGGTGTTTATGCCTACAGAGTTTATGCATGCCATGTACGATCAGGGTGGAGGAGCCGGACTTCGTGACTTTTGGGACAGGTGGATGACGAATCCCATGTTTGCAGGAGGCTTTATCTGGGTATTCTGTGATGAGGCTCCCAAACGTTCCGACAGAGGAGGCGTGCTTGATTCGGACGGATCGAATGCTCCCGATGGTGTTGTGGGACCACGCAGGGAAAAGGAAGGAAGTTTCTATGCCATACGTTCCCAGTGGTCGCCGGTACAGATAAAACCCTTGCTTATAACAGAACATTTCGATGGAAGCTTTTTCGTCTCGAATGAATATATCTATACCAATTTAAAAGATTGCCGGATGACTTATGAAGTTTTGTCGTGTGACATTCCTATGCAGGGAGCTGTTTCCCGTATATTGGCGCGTGGCGAGGTTACGCTTCCTGCCTTGTCTCCGGGTGAGACAGGCAAAGCTCGTTTTTCGTTGCCGGCTTCTTTTGCTGAAGGAGATGTATTGAAACTGGAAGCCTTCGACAGGGACGGACATCGCATTTGTGATTGGTCTTTTCCTATCCGGCTTGCAAATCCGTATTTTCAGCGTCATTTGGCACAGGTTGCCACGGGCTTGTCCGGTAATACTGTTTCGGCACGTAACAACGGAAAAGAAATTGTACTGAAAAGTGAGAAGGTAAGCGTAACTTTCGATGCGGCTACGGGGATGATTCTCCGTGTGCTTTCGGGGAATACTGAGATACCTTTAACCAATGGTCCGGTAGCAGTCGGCATGAAGATGCTCTACCAGCTGCCAGCAGTTATGTGCGTCAGGATTCGGAAGAAGCCGTTTTTTGTGCCCGCTACAAGGGAGGAGCTGATTCGATTGTCTGGCGGCTTACCTCTCAGGGATTGCTTTACATGGATGCGGTACTGCTGAACCGTGCGTCGGGAGGCGGAGGTTTCGATGATGCTTTCATGGATACGGAGGTATATAATCTGGGATTGACTTTTTCTTATCCGGAACGCATTTGTAAGGGGATGAAATGGCTGGGCAGAGGACCTTACCGGGTGTGGAAAATCGTATTCCGGGTACGAATTATGGTATCTGGCATAAAGATTACAACAATACCGTTACGGGCGAGAGTTACGACAATCTCGTTTACCCTGAATTTAAGGCTATCATGCCAATATGTATTGGGCTACGTTCGAAAGCGATACAGCACCTTTTACTGTTTATTCGCGTACGGACGGTATTTTCTATCGTGTCTTTACACCCGAAGAACCGAAAGGCAGTGCAAAACGGACCATGCCCGAATTTCCTGAAGGGGATATATCGTTCTTGCTTGATATCCCTGCCATCTGTTCGTTCAAGCCGATTGAACAACAAGGTCCGAACAGTCAGCCGGGAAATATACGTATCAAGAAGGGAGATGAAGGGTTACGTCTGAACCTGATGTTCGATTTCAGAAAAGAGAATTAAAAATATTCTCGTTGGGTTGTACTGCTAAAACTGTTTTATTTTGGCGGGATAAATTAATAATAATGTGTACCTTTGCAGGCTGAAATCAGAACAAGTGTATGCAACAAGACAATAAACCTATTATTGAAGTAAAGAATGTGTCGAAGTTTTTTGGTGAAAAAACGGCACTCGATAATATAAACTTATCTATCCGTAAAGGTGAGTTTGTGACGATTCTTGGTCCTTCCGGATGCGGAAAGACTACTTTGCTGCGGCTTATCGCAGGTTTTCAGACTGCCTCGGAGGGCGAGTTGTACATTGGTGGGAAGGAGATTACACAAATTCCTCCGCATCGTCGTCCGGTGAATACGGTATTCCAGAAGTATGCTTTGTTTCCTCACCTGAATGTATATGATAATATCGCTTTCGGACTGAAGCTGAAAAAAATGCCTAAGGCAGAAATGGAGAAAAAGGTGAAGGCTGCGTTGAAAATGGTGGGTATGACCGACTATGAGTACCGTGACGTAAACTCTTTGTCGGGCGGACAGCAGCAGCGTGTGGCTATTGCCCGTGCCATTGTAAACGAGCCGGAAGTGTTGTTGCTTGATGAGCCTCTTGCTGCACTCGACCTGAAAATGCGTAAGGACATGCAGATGGAGTTGAAGGAAATGCACCGCCGTCTGGGCATTACCTTTGTTTATGTTACTCACGATCAGGAAGAAGCATTGACACTGAGTGATACCATCGTGGTAATGAGCGAAGGAAAAATCCAGCAGATAGGTACACCGACAGATATCTATAATGAGCCGATCAATTCGTTTGTTGCCGATTTTATTGGTGAAAGTAATATCTTGAACGGTACGATGGTGCGTGACTGTCTGGTTCGTTTCTGCGGTCAGGAGTTTGAGTGTGTGGATAAGGGATTTGGAGAAAATGCTCCTGTCGATGTGGTGATACGTCCGGAAGACTTGTATATATTTCCTGTTTCCGATGCTGCACAGCTTCGCGGTATCGTTCAGTCGTGCATCTTTAAGGGAGTGCATTACGAAATGGCAGTTGCTGTGGGCGATTATGAGTTTCTGGTACAAGATTATCATGCTTTCGAAGCAGGTTCGGAAGTCGGTCTGCTGATTAAGCCGATGGACATACATATCATGCAGAAGGAACGTGTATGTAATACGTTTGAGGCATCCATGATGGATGAAACGCATGTGGAATTTCTCGGTTGCGAGTTCGAATGTCCTCGGGTGGACATGAGTGACTCGTCACGCGACTGGAAAAATGTGAAGGTAGAGGTCGATTTCGACAAAGTGATATTGCAGGATAATGAAGAAGACGGTATGCTTACCGGTGAAGTGAAATTCATACTTTATAAAGGAAACCATTATCATCTTACTGTCTTTTCCGATTGGGACGAGAATGTATTCGTCGATACTAATGATGTGTGGGACGATGGTGACCGTGTAGGTATCACTATTCCTGCTGAGGCTATTCGTGTAATATGTTAATATAAGGATAATGAAGAAATTGCAACATTTTTTCTCTTCACGCAAGAGTTGGGTTTTGCCGTATCTCATTTTTTCGGTCATATTCGTAATTATTCCGCTGTTGCTGATTGTAGTATATGCATTTACCGACGATATGGGACATCTTACACTGGCTAATTTCAGTAAGTTTTTTGCTCATTCGGAGTCTGTCAATACATTTGTGTACTCTATAGGTATTGCCATTCTTACTACTCTTGGCTGTATATTACTGGGTTATCCGGTAGCTGGATTCTGAACAACAGCAAGAATCTGAGTTATTCGCGTACGCTGATCATGTTGTTTATCCTTCCGATGTGGGTAAACATTCTGGTACGTACACTTGCCACGGTAGCGTTGTTCGATTTTTGCAGGCTGCCGTTGGGAGAGGGAGCTTTGATTTTCGGTATGATATACAATTTTATTCCCTTTATGATTTATCCCATTTACAATACCTTGCAGAAGATGGACAGAAGTTACATTGAAGCAGCACAGGATTTGGGAGCAAACTCTTTCCAGGTATTCTGGAAGGTTATATTTCCTTTGTCCATGCCGGGTGTGGTAAGCGGTATCATGATGGTATTCATGCCTACTATTTCGACTTTTGCCATTGCCGAGCTGTTGACCATGAACAATATCAAGCTTTTCGGAACTACCATACAGGAAAATATAAACAACAGCTTGTGGAACTACGGAGCAGCTCTTTCGCTCATCATGTTGTTCCTTATTGCCGCAACTTCCTTGTTTACTCCCGAAAATAAGGATGAGTCGGAGAGAGGAGGTGGTGTATGGTAAGAAGAATCATCGAGCAGACATATTTGTGGATATTGCTGATTTTGCTTTATGCACCTATTTTGATTATTGTGGTTTATTCGTTTACCGAAGCAAAAGTGCTGGGTAACTGGACAGGTTTTTCATTTAAGCTTTATGAGTCACTGATGAATACCGGTGCACACCATTCGCTGATGAATGCTTGTATCAATACGATCGCCATTGCTTTCATTGCTGCTACGGTTTCTACTTTGTTGGGAAGTATTGCAGCTATTGGAATATTCAACTTGCGGGCTCGCAGCCGGAAAGCTGTAGGATTTATCAATACGATTCCTATCTTAAACGGGGATATCATTACGGGTATATCGCTGTTCCTGCTGTTTGTTTCTTTGGGAGTAACACAGGGATTTACAACTGTTGTGCTGGCTCATATTACTTTTTGTACGCCTTATGTGGTGCTGAGTGTACTTCCCCGTCTGAAACAGATGAATCCGAACCTGTATGAAGCAGCACTCGATCTGGGAGCAACACCGATGCAGGCACTCTGGAAAGTGATTATTCCTGAGATACGTCCGGGTATGATCAGCGGTTTCCTGCTGGCACTGACTATCTCGTTCGATGATTTTGCCGTAACAGTGTTTACCATCGGTAATCAGGGACTGGAAACCCTCTCTACTTATATTTATGCCGATGCCCGAAAGGGAGGACTGACTCCTGAGCTTCGTCCGTTGTCCGCCCTTACGTTTGTTGTTATATTGGTATTGTTGATTATTATTAACCGCAGAGCCGGAAAAGCTCAGAAGAAATAAGGCTTTGCCGGAGTAGAAACCGTGTGCTGAAACATAGAATGAAAAGATTATATCAATTTATCGTATGTCTGTGGGCTTGCCTTACGATGGCAAGCTGCTATAATGCTGATGAGTCACGCCAGAATATATTGAAAGTATATAACTGGGCAGACTATATTGGTGAAGGCGTGCTGGAAGATTTTCAGCAATACTATAAAGAACAGACAGGAGAAGATATACGTATCGTTTATCAGACTTTCGATATAAACGAAATCATGCTCACCAAAATCGAAAAAGGGCATGAGGATTTTGATGTGGTATGTCCTTCGGAATATATCATCGAACGAATGCTGCATAAAGGTTTGTTGCTGCCTATCGATACTACCTTTGCACATTCTCCTAATTACATGAAAGGTATTTCTCCGTATATTCTTCGACAAATAAATAAGCTGGGAACTGCTGAAAATCCGGCAAGCCGATATGCTGTATGTTATATGTGGGGAACTGCCGGACTGTTGTACAATACTCAGTATGTTATTGCCGAGGATATGAAAACATGGGGCTGTCTGTGGGACAAACGTTTTGCAGGACGTATTCTGATGAAAGACGCCTATCGTGATGCTTATGGTACAGCTATGCTGTATGCTTACCGCAAGCAGCTTGCCGACAGTACCGTTACTGTTCCTGAATTGATGAACGATTATTCTCCGGCAGCTATGGATACGGTAGAAAAGTATCTGAAACTGTTGAAACCCAATGTTGCTGGCTGGGAAGCCGATTTCGGAAAGGAGATGATGACAAAGGGAAAAGCATGGATAAATATGACTTGGAGCGGTGATGCACAATGGGCTATCGAAGAAGCTGAACAGGTGGGTGTCGATTTGTCTTATTCTATCCCTGAAGAAGGTAGTAATATCTGGTACGACGGATGGGTGATTCCGAAGTATGCCAAGAACGTAAAAGCTGCAAGTTACTTTATCAACTTTCTGTGCCGTCCCGATATTGCTTTGCGCAATATGGAAGAAAATGGCTATGTCAGCGCAATAGCAGCTCCCGAAATCATGGAAGCATGCATTGATACAACACTGACTGAAACGGTGGATGCAAGCTACTTTTTCGGACCGGAAGGACGTGATGTAAAATTACGCAATACGCAATATCCTGATATTTCTGTCGTAAACCGTTGTTCCATGATACGCGATTTTGGTGACAAGACGGTCAATGTGCTTGAAATATGGTCACGTATCAAAGGGGATAATTTGAATAGCGGGATTGTTATTCTTATTCTGGTTGTTGTCGCAGGACTGAGCGGATGGCAGATACACCGCCGTATTCAGACGTACAAGCGTAAACGCAAGCAGCATCGTAAGCGCCGGCGTAGATGATTATCCCTAAAAGAAATAGGAAACTCCCTATCGGCAAATGGAGAGTTTCCGTTGCAGGAGGATTTTTATCCTCCTATTTTTGTATCAGGAAATTAAAAAAATATTGAATATGAAGATTAAGAAGTTCGCATTATTACTTTGCCTTGCGCTTTGTGCATGTTGTTTGCCGGCAATGCCTCGTCATTAGGCGATATACGCGTCAACGCTCGTTTTCTGACAGACCGTATGGCTTTCGAACTGAATCTGAACCAGAGTCAGTACAATGATTTGTTTGAAATAAACTTTGACTTTCTGAGTGGAGTGGATCCTTATCTGACGGGTATGGCATGTGCCGATGCTGCTGCACTTGATGCTTATTATCGGTATTTGGATGAAAGAAACGATGACCTTCGCTGGATTCTTTCCAGTTCGGCATACACTCGTTTTCTTGCAATCGAATACTTTTTCCGTCCGATTTATGCGATGAATAATGTTTGTTATCTGCGGGTGTATAAGGTATACCCTAACAGAAGTTTCTTCTATTTCGGACGTCCGGTACATTACCTTACTTACCATGGAGCACACAGCCGCCGTTTTTACCGGAATACAGGCTATTACTGTGCGCATTATACCGGCCGTTATCATCATCCGGTGTATAAAGGTCATTTCCACTCTCGTCCGGAGTTCAGAAAACATGACTTTATCGCTCCTCGGCCGGTTAAGAATCCCGGATATCATTTTACTCCGGCACGACCTTCAGCTCCGGCAGCACCCTCTCATCGTCCTGAGGCACGTCCGCCATATCGTCCGGGTATAAGTGCAAAACCTGCTCCCAAACCGGTACCAAAGCCAGACAAACGTCCGCCTCATGCAAGTGGTATCCGTCCGCCTCAAAACGGAAATCATCATTCGGTCAGACCCGGTACTTCCAGACCGTCGGATAAAGCTCCCAACAGGGTGACAAGACCTTCAAGGACAGAACGTAAGGATAACCGTCCGTCTGTTCGTCCGGAAAGAAAAGAAAACAGGAAACCAGTTAAACAAATAAAAGAAAAATCTTTCTTGCACAACATGTAAGTAAAACGTATTTTTGCGGCAGATATCAATAAAGATATTATGAAAAGTCGAGTACTTAAATGGTTTGCCGCAGGATTGATTGCAGTTGTGCTTGTGGCAGGAACAGGACTCTTTCTTTTTCGGGGAGCCCTGTTGCGCTGTGTTGCCGATGAAAAGTTGGCTGCTTTAGAGCAGCGTTATAACTTGCGTATTGCCTATCGTGAATTGGGAATGCCTTCTTTGTCTGTCATCCGCCTGGAAGGATTGACAGTAGTACCTGAAGATCACGATACCTTACTGACTCTCGAAAAAGCCGAGACCGATATCGATTTGCTTCCTTTGCTTAGAAAAAGAGTTTCCGTACATCAGGTTGATGTAGAGGGTATGAAACTTTCTTTTGTAAAGCAAGGTAATGTTTCGAACTATGATTTTCTTTTCCGTCAACAGACTGTATCGGAAGCTGATCCGGGTAAAGTAGAAAGTGTATTGGCTGGATACGATGTGCAGGTAAGTAAAATACTTAGCCTGGTATTCAGATTATTGCCGGAAAATGGAGAATTACGCAACTTGAGTGTGACGGCGCGCCGGGACTTGCTGCAAACAAGTTTTTATATTCCTGAGCTTATACTGGCAAACAGTCAGTTTGCTTCTGCTATTCAGGTGGAAGAGGGAGCTATTAAGGGAGAATGGAAAGTAAGAGGTACGCTTGCACGCAGTATGCGCCTGATAGAAGGCAGCATTGCTTCCGGCAGTACAAATGAAAAAATCATACTTCCCTACATCCGTCCCCATTATAATGCGACGGTTGCATTCGATTCCATAGCCTTTAAGCTTTCAGAAAAGTCTGCTTCTGCTACGCCTCTTACACTGGAGGGGATGGCATCTGTAGACGGGCTGGAGGTTTATCATACAGCACTTTCACCCGATACGATTGATCTAGATAAAGGAAAGCTGGAATATACCTGCCATGTAGGAGGTAATTATTTCGAATTGGACAGTGTTTCTACTGTTATATTCAACCGCCTTGATTTCCATCCTTATTTACGGGTAGAAAAAGAAAAAAGTGGCATTATACGGCAAGCATCCATCGTTCGCCTTTCCCTTCCGAAGATTTGTTTGCTTCCTTGCCAAAAGGTTTGTTCCGTCATGTACAGGGTATTCGTACATCAGGCAAACTGAGTTATGATTTATTGTTGGATGTTGACTTCAATCATCTGGATAGTCTGCAATTCTCTTCCGATTTGCGCGGGCATGGTTTCCGTATCGAAAGCCTGGGTGGCAGTGAACTTACCAAGATGAACGAGGAGTTTGAATATACGGCATACGAGAACGACTTGCCGGTAAGAACATTCTTTATCGGACCGTCGAATCCTAATTTCCGTCCGCTCAACCGTATTTCTCCTTTGCTTCAGATGGCAATCATGCAGTCGGAAGACGGAGGGTTTTATTATCATCAAGGGTTTCTTCCTGGAGCTATTCAGGAAGCTCTAGCCTATGATTTGCAGGTAGGACGCTTTGCACGCGGAGGAAGTACTATTACCATGCAGCTGGTAAAGAATGTTTTTCTGAACCGTCATAAAAATATTGCCCGAAAGCTGGAGGAAGCTCTTATCGTATGGCTGATAGAAAACCAGCATCTTACTTCAAAGGAACGTATGTACGAAGTATACCTGAATCTGGTAGAATGGGCTCCTTTGGTATACGGTGCTTGTGAAGCTTCACATTTTTATTTTGAAAAAGAACCTTCCGACCTTACCGTAGAAGAAGCTATATTTCTGGCTTCCATTGTACCGAAGCCCAAACATTTCCGTTCTTCATTCAATGAAGATGCTACTTTGCGTGATTCACAAGGAGGTTATTTCCGCTTGATAGCCGAAAGACTGTGTGCAAAAGGATTGCTTACAGAAGAGGAAGCTGCGGCTGTTCGTCCGGAGATAACAGTAAAAGGGAAGGCTAGAGAGATGATCTTATATCCCGACAGCATCAGATAAATGTTGGTTTACAGAATAAGCTGGTAGTCTGTCACCCCAAGCCATCGTCCGAATTTCATACCGACCTCTTCGAACGAAGACGCTTTTCTGAATCCTAAAGCTTCATGGAAGGCGCAGCTTGCTGTATTCTCACTCGTGATACAGGCTATCAGGACATGTATGCCGCGTCGTCTGCATTCGTCTGTCAGACGCTGCATGAGCATCCGGCCCAGTCCTTTTCCTGTATGGGCGGGCGACAGATATACAGTCGTTTCAAGTGTGCGGTTGTAGGCTTCCTTTTCTTTCCACGGATGTGCATAGCAATATCCCACAATTTCTCCGTCTGTTTCGTATACAAAATACGGATATCGCGCTGAAATTTCGGAGATTCTTTTTTGCATCTCTTCTTCGCTGACAGGTTCTATATCGAAAGTACTCGTACTATGTGCGATATATTCATTGTAAATTGCCGTTATGGCAGAAGTATCTTGTAGGGTAACCGCTCTGATCATGATTGTTTTTTCTTTTGTTCATTGCAAAAGTAAAGAAATAGCAGCATACATGTATGAGGCTTTTATTACTTTCTTTGGAAACTCTATGAGAGTACCTTATTTTTTGTACGAATATTTAAAAAACGTCGTGATGTTTTCTGAAAAACATCAGCATAAAATAAAAAAACGTCAGCAGATTTTTAGGTGAGTCTGCTGACGTAGGTTACCGATAAGATAAAGATTATTTCTTGGATGCTTGCATGTTTGTATAATTCAATGTCTCTGGTGCTCCTAAATAGCTGTCTTTCAATCCTCCGCAATCTATCAGAATCTTTTCGAATACAATACTTGGATTGAGTGGGCGTATACGTAAAGTATGCTTACCTGCTGTTACTTTGTGTTGTGTTTCCGATTTAATTATCGGATTCGCTTGCCATTCGCCAAGCTCTCCACGATAGTGTCCGTTGAAGTTGATTATTTGTTCGTTCTCTCCATCCACACTGATGCCATAACTTAAGCCCTTGTTATGATTGAAGTTCAGTGTAGGAGCGAGTAGAAGAGTTACATTGATGTTGTTGCTTTTGGTGAAATCAATATCATATTCCAGATAACAATTTTCAGGGCAAACAGTTACAGGAGTTGTGGTTACACCGGAAAGTGTTTTACCAAAATCCGGAATTATTATCCACTGTGTTTCCTTTCCATTCGCAGCACGGGTATAGTGTTCTGCTTCCATTGAAACATATCCATCTTTTTCGGCAAATGTATGAGGAAATTTCTCTGGAGATATTCGTACGACTTCAGGCATGACTTGCTTTGGAGGATTATTCCATGATGTATAACCGATGTGTACCTGATCCATCATGTGGTTCCATTTCCCATCGCTTATCTGTTTGTTGTAGTATTGCATGAGCAAAGAGTCTCGCTTAAAACAACTGGCTACTCTGTCTGCCATATATTGGCTTCCGGGTTGTTTTCTTTTGCCAGTCGGTGGTTCATGGCTTGTGCATAATACATGTTGTACAGATTGGCACATGCCTGCACCGGAAGTTCACAAGTTGTTCGTAGGTGTTCCGATAATTACCGGGCATTTCTTGCAGTAAGTTATCGGCATCGCGTGCCAGAGCATTGTATTCGTTTACAACTTTTTCCCATTCTCCGTAGTTGAAACTGTAAGTTTGATAGTTAAGCATTTCAGGGGTTACACGGCGGTTGTATTTAGGATAAAGCGACAAGATGCGTGCGGCTTCTTTGGCATAGGTCGTTCCAAACTGTTCACGACAGAATGATTCGGTATGCTCTTGAAGATTGTTTGCTTGAAATCTGTCGGGGTTCCATGCCATATCCAAAAAGAAAGTAATGGGATATTCCATTGGTTTCAAGTCGCCTACATTGACAATCCACAACTGTCGAATACCGTATTCGTATGCCAGATGCATCTGTTCCCATACTCTCGGGATAGGACTGATGTTAATCCATTTTGAATTTCGCGGTGCGCCGACATAGTCGAAATGATAATACATACCGTATCCTCCCTTACGAGGCTTTTCTGTCAGGTCAGGAAGTTTTCGTATATTTCCCCAGTTGTCGTCACAAAGCAGCAGAGTGATATCGTCTGGAACTTTCATTCCTTTATCGTAGTAATTTTGAACTTCTTTGTAAAGAGCCCATACTTGTGGTGTCTTATCGACGGATTTTCCGGTCACTTTACGGATGATCTGTCGCTGGTCATTGACGATTCTCTTCAGTAAAGCTATGTTTTTCTTTTCATTGGGAGTATATTCGTGGTCTTTACCTTCTTCTCCACCCATTGGAGCATCACCGTCGCCACGCATGCCTACCGTAACTACTTTTCCCAGTTTCTAGCACGTTCCATACCGAATGTCCAAAATTCTTGAAGAGTTTTGGAGTTTGTCTGGTAATCCCATCTGCACTTCCTCTCCGTTTCCAGTCTTGCTGGTTCAAAGCCATAGGCTCATGATGAGAAGTTCCCATAATAATCCCCATTTTATTGGCGAGAGGACCATTTTCTGCATCATCATCGTAGAAGGCATTTCCCCACATAGCAGGCCACATGAAGTTACCTTTCAGACGTAAAACCAATTCGAATACTTTTTCGTAAAACTTACTATTGAAGCCGCCGAATTTTTCATGTGCCATCCACTTAATGCCGGAGCTTCATCATTCAGAAAAATGCCTCTGTATTTTACTTTAGGTTCCCCGTCAGAATAACTTCCGGGACGGATATATACATTTTCTCTATGTACAGTCGGAACATCTGCCCACCAGTACCAGGGAGAAACTCCCATCTGACGTGAGAGTTCGTAGATGCCGTATATTGTTCCTCGTTTGTCGCTTCCTGCAATCACCAGCGCACGGGCGATTCCTTTTTGTGGATGTTCCAGCAAACTAATAATGTATTTTTCATTTTTTCCAGCAAGTTCCTTTTCTGAAATCTTCTTATCTTTTATCAGCTGGCGTATAATCGGACTTTCCATGCTTCCTACATAGACACAAACAGAATCATTGCCAGCAGATGATGATACAACAGGACGGTTACCAGATACGCGGAAAAAATCTTCTTTCAGATTTCAACCGCCATTCGGATTCCTTCGTCTTCATTGCTGTCGGTCACAATGCGGCAAGGAGTACATTGATTGATTAATGTAAAATATCCTGTTTCTTTTTGGAAGAATACAAACTGATCTGTAGCATGTCCCTTTATAAGAAATAGGGAAAGTACAGCAAATAAAATAAGTTTTTTCATGGTATAAAGTTACTTTTTGGTTCGTACAAAGGTAAGTATGTTTTTGTATGAAAACAAAGCTAGAATATGTTGCAGGTCATAAATGTAACACTGAGAAAAGTATATGTAACAGACATGGGGCGCGATGTAATCTGGTAGCAAGGCTTTGAATCAATAAGTGAAATGAAATGACCTTATTCCTTATACTTTTGTGTATCATGAAAAACAAAAAGAAAAGTATAGAATGAAAACAACAGATTGGTTTAATATTAAGTTAGGGTTAGTTTTATTATTTCTTTGCTCCGCTTTTGACTGCGGAGCAAAGATTACCTTACCCCAATTACTGGCAGATGGAATGGTCTTGCAACGTGAATGTCCGGTAAAGATATGGGGAAAATCCGATGTGGGTGAGAAAGTGGAATTAAAGTTCCGTGGCAAAACATTTCGTACTGTTGCCGATGAGAAAGGTTGCTGGATGATTGAGCTTCCTGCCTTGAAAGCTGGAGGTCCGTATGATATGCAAATAAACGAAGTGACTTTGCATAATATATTAATAGGTGATGTATTTCTTTGTTCCGGTCAGTCGAATATGGAACTTCCGGTATCTCGTATAATGGATAAGTTTGCCGAAGAAGTAAACAGTTATGAAAATCCGATGATTCATTATATAAAAGTGCCCTATTGTTATGATTTTAAGATGCCTCAAACTGATACAAAGCAAGCGGCGTGGGTACCTCTTACTAAAGATAATGTAATGAATTACTCGGCTTTGTGTTATTTCTTTGCAAAACTCTTGTATCAGCAAACAGGAGTTCCTGTCGAATTGTCAATTCCAGTTGGGGAGGTACACCTGTCGAAGCATGGATAAGTGAGTCTGGACTGAAAGATTTCCGTCATATCTGAATCAGAAAGCAATGTATGAGTGTGATGATCTGGTAACTGAAATTAAACAGTCTGAAAGAATGCATCAGCAGGAATGGCAGAAAGAATTATATAAATCGGATGAAGGACTTCACACTGAAACTCCCTGGTATGCGGCATCATTCGACGACCGATCATGGAAAACAGTTGATATGTTTTCTTCTTCATGGGCAACGAATGGATGGCGTCCGATAAATGGTTCGCACTGGTTCCGTCAGCAGATAAATATTCCAGAATCATGGAATAATAAAGAGGCCATACTTCGGTTAGGTTGTATTGTTGATGCTGATTCGGTATACGTCAATGGATGCCTGGTAGGAACAACCTCTTATCAGTATCCTCCCCGTATTTATAAGGTTCCGGCTGGAGTCTTGAAAACAGGCAGAACCAGATTACCGTACGTCTGATCAGCAACGGAGGATATCCCTCTTTTGTGAAAGAAAAGCCTTATAAGCTGATATGTGGAAAAGATGAAATCGTATTATCTCCGTCGTGGAAATATCATGTAGGAGCGGAAATGCCTTCTACTCCGGCATCAACCAACTTTCATTATGTACCGGTAGGACTATACAATGGAATGATTGCACCTTTAGAAAATTACATGTTTAAAGGAGTCGTTTGGTATCAGGGAGAATCGAATGTTGGAAAATGGCAAGAATACTCATCTTTGCTGACTGCTTTGATGAAAGACTGGAGAAAGCTTTTCCAAAATGATAAGTTGCCTTTTTATATTGTTGAATTGGCTGATTTCTTGGCGCCTGATGATCCGGGACGTGCAAGCTGGGCTGCACTTCGGGCTGAGCAGGCAAAGGCTGCTCAATCGGTAGACCATGCTACATTAATAAAGAACAGTGATACCGGTGAGTGGAATGATATTCATCCGCTTGATAAGAAAACAGCAGGAACGCGACTTGTAGAAGCTGTACTGTCTGCTGAATGATAAAACAAAAAAAAGAGATATACTATGAGCACAATTCAAAACCAGAAAGTAACTCTGACCGAAAAAATTGGCTATGGGTTAGGAGATTGTTCTGCGAACCTCGTGTTCCAGATGATGATGATTTATCAAACAAAATTTTATACCGATATATTCGGTCTGGAAGGAGCGATAGCGGGTACAGTCATGTTAGTGGCGCGTATAGTCGATGCTTTTGTTGATCCGACCGTTGGTATCTTGTCCGACAGAACAAATTCCCGATGGGGAAAGTATCGTCCGTGGGTGTTATGGACCGCTTTACCTTTTATGGTATTCTACGTATTGGCATTCTATAATCCGGGTATTGAGGATAAAGGGCTTGTAGCTTTGTATGCTACTATTTCGTATACATTATTGATGACGATGTATTCATTCAATAATACTCCTTATTCTTCTTTGGGAGGTGTGATGTCTGCTGATATCAAAGAACGTACCAGTATTACTTCTATCCGTTTCATCTTTTCTACTATTGCCCAGTTTGTTGTTCAAGGGCTGACACTTCCTTTGGTCAGCAAGTTTTCCGATGGTGGAGATAAAGCTCATGGCTGGTTGTGTACTATTTCCTTGTTTGCGATAATAGGTTTCATTTTTCTTGTTACCGTATTTTTTTCTGCTAAAGAACGAATAACTCCTCCTGCCGGACAGAAAAACAATACACGTCAGGATATAAAGGATGTATTGAGCAGTTTGCCGTGGCGGGCTATGTTTGTATTGACACTGTTTGTTTTTATAACATTGGCAATGTGGGGAAGTGCAATGAACTATTATTTCGAAAATTATGTAGATGCTGGGGCATTATATGCTTTTCTCGATAAGTTAGGATTGGTTGCAACCGAGGCTCAAGATTCAATAGGTTATTCTATACTAAATGCTTTTGGACTGATAGTCAGTTCTCCTGATAAGGCATACGAAGTTGGTTTTGGAGTTTTTAATATGTTAGGAGCTTTGGTTCAATTTTTCGGAGTAATTTTGTTATCAGAATATCTGGCTAATAAGTACGGAAAGAAGCAAACCTTCATTGTTTGTTTAACGCTGACTGCTATCTTTACAGCCATGTTCTATTTCCCGGCAAAGGACAATATAGGATTCATGTTTGTATTGAACTTCCTGAAGAGTTTGGCTTATGCACCTACCGTGCCTTTGTTGTGGGCGATGATAGCTGACGTAGCCGATCATTCTGAATATGTACATTATCGTCGTGCTACCGGATTTGTGTTTGCTGGAGTAGTTTTTGCTCTTAAGGCTGGACTAGGTGTGGGAGGAGCTATTTTAGGTTTCTTGTTGTCTGGCTTTGGCTATATATCAGGAGCAGGAGTTGCTCAAAGTGATTCGGCTATTCATGGAATTATACTTTCGTCAAGTCTTATTCCAGCAGCAACATTCTTTGTCGGAGTGATAGCTTTATTCTTCTATCCGATAACGAAAAAATATAATGAGAAAATGCAGCAGAACTTGCCGAACGTAGAAGTAAAAACGATTATTAACCTTTAGAAAAATCATATCATGAGAGTGAAACACATTGCATCAGCATTATTGATAGCAGCTTTTGTTGCTGCTTGTGGAAATCAAAAGGCAACAGTAGTTGAAGAACCTTCTCTGAAGGATGCTGTTGGTGATAAATTCCTGATGGGAGTAGCGTTGAATGTTAATCAGTCTTCAGGTGTTGATACCAGTTCGATAAAACTTGTGAAACAGCATTTCAATTCGATTGTAGCTGAGAACTGTATGAAGTGTGAAGTGATTCATCCGGAAGAAGATCGTTACGATTTTACCTTGGCTGATCAATTTGTCAGTTTTGGAGAAAAAAAATGGTATGGCTGTTATCGGGCATTGCCTTATCTGGCATTCACAATTGGCTCCGTGGTTCTGTGTGGATGAAAAAGGAAATAATGTGACTCCTGAAGTGCTTAAGCAACGCATGAAAAATCATATTACAACAATTGTAACCCGATATAAAGGACGTATAAAGGGATGGGATGTTGTAAATGAGGCTATTCTAGAAGACGGTTCGTATCGTAAAAGTAAATTTTATGAGATTTTAGGAGAAGAGTTCATTCCGTTGGCATTTCAGTATGCGCATGAAGCTGATCCAGATGCAGAATTGTATTACAATGATTATGCCATGAATATGCCAGGCAAACGTGAAGGAGTAGTAAAGCTTGTCAGCAGTCTGAAAGAAAAGGGGATTCGCATAGATGCTGTAGGTATGCAGGGACATATGGGAATGGACTATCCTGATATTAATGAATTTGAACAAAGTATAGTGGCCTTTGCTGGAACTGGAGTAAAAGTGATGGTTACTGAGTGGGACATGAGCGCTTTGCCGACAGTAAAACAAAGTGCTAATATTTCGGATACCGTAGCTTATCAGAAAATGTTGAATCCTTATCCGGAAACATTGCCCGATTCTGTTTCTAAAGCATGGAATAACCGTATGAAGCAATTCTTCGGCTTATTTGAGAAACATGCTGATGTGATTAGTCGTGTAACTGCATGGGGAGTAAGTGATAGCGATTCATGGAAAAATGATTTTCCGGTGAAAGGACGTCATGACTATCCGTTGTTATTCGACCGTAACTATCAACCGAAACCTTTTGTAAAAGAAAATTTATGCTGAGAGCCAGTTGCCGGCAAGAAAGAAAAGAAATAATAATCAGTTTTATCTAATAAGAATTTAAATTTGATATTACCATGAAAAAAGAAGCAAGATATTTAGTTCCAGGTGATTATATGGCAGATCCTTCTGTACATGTCTTTAATGACAGACTCTATATTTATCCGTCTCATGACTGGGAAAGTGGAGTGCCTGAAAATGATAATGGTGATCATTTTAATATGAAAGACTATCATGTGTTTTCAACGGATGATGTGATGCATGGAGAGGTTGTAGATCACGGAGTTGTTTTGAAAGTTGAAGATATAGCTTGGGCAGGCAGACAATTATGGGATTGCGATGTAGCTTTCAAAATGGTAAATATTACATGTATTTTCCAATGAAGGACCAGAATGATATTTTCCGTATGGGAGTTGCTATAAGTGACAGACCTGAGGGACCTTTTATCCCACAATCCGATCCGATGAAAGGTAGTTACAGCATTGATCCTGCCGTATTCTGCGATGACGATGGCAGTCATTACATGTACTTTGGAGGAATTTGGGGAGGACAGCTACAACGTTATCGTGATAATAAAGCTATAGAGAATCCTTGCCTGCCAGCAGACAATGAACCAGCATTACCCGGTCGTGTAGTCAAGTTGCGTGATGATATGCTGGAATTTGCAGAGGCTCCACGTGCTGTCCTTGTCTTGGATGAACATGGAGAACCCTTGAAAGCTGGTGATCCTCACCGCTTTTTTGAAGCATCGTGGATGCATAAATATAATGGCAAGTACTATCTGTCGTATTCTACAGGAGATACTCATTTCTTATGTTATGCTATCGGTGATAATCCATACGGACCTTTTACTTACCAGGGTGTTATTCTTACTCCGGTAGTTGGATGGACTACTCATCATGCTATCGTGGAATATAAAGGAAAATGGTATTTGTTTCACCACGATTGTGTACCTTCTGGAGGAAAAACATGGTTACGTAGCTTAAAAGTTGTGGAACTGGAATATGATGCTGAAGGTAAGATTATTACAATAGATGGAGGAGGAGAATGATCAGGAATTTATTTCTCGGTCTGTTATTCTGCGGATGGACTTTAGGAGCATCCGCAGAAGACGGCAGTCGTTTATGGCTGCGTCAAGATACTACTGCGAGTGCAACAATTGATTGTTTGTTGCACTCGCAGACGTTGAATATTGCACAGCGTGAACTGAATAGGTCGTGGAAAGGTGTTCCTGTCACTTTACAACTCTGTGCAGATAAGGAACACCTTGCTTTAGGAAAAGATGGTTATACTATCGTACGGATAAAAATCATATAGTTATCGGTTCATTGTCGGAAACCGGACTGCTTTATGCTGCTTATCATCTGATTCGTTTACAGGAAACGGGTATTGATTTAGGCCATCTGGATATAAAGGAAAAGCCGGCATATGAATACCGAATACTGAATCATTGGGATAATCTGGATGGAACAATAGAACGCGGTTATGCTGGGCATTCGCTTTGGAAATGGGAAGAACTGCCTGATGTGTTATCTCCTCGTTATGAAGCATATGCACGTGCCAATGCTTCGGTTGGAATCAATGGTACGGTATTAAATAATGTCAATGCTTCTCCGGAAATATTGTCGGATGCTTATCTGTTGAAGGTAAAAGCGCTGGCTGATGTTTTCAGGCCATACGGTTTAAAAGTCTACTTGTCTGTAAATTTTGCCTCTCCTATGGTTTTAGGAAAACTTGCTACAGCCGATCCTTTAAATACCGAGGTTTCAGAATGGTGGAAGAAAAAAGTACACGAAATATATTCGCAGATTCCTGATTTTGGCGGTTTTTTGGTGAAAGCTAACTCCGAGGGGCAGCCTGGTCCATGTGATTATCATCGTACACATGCTGAAGGAGCAAATATGCTTGCAGAGGCATTGAAACCGTATGGAGGAATCGTAATGTGGAGAGCTTTTGTATATAGTCCTTCCGACAATGACCGTGCGAAACAGGCTTATTTGGAGTTTCAGCCACTGGATGGAAAGTTCCTCGACAACGTTATCGTGCAAGTAAAGAATGGTCCTATTGATTTTCAGCCGCGTGAACCGTATAGTCCTTTGTTTGGGGGCGATGAAACATACACCATTAATGGCAGAATTTCAGGTTACACAAGAATACCTTGGGCATTCCAATCATTTGGCTTATCTGGCTCCGATGTGGAAAGAATTTTTCAGATATGTTGATCCGGATATGTTACGTGCGTAGCAGGTGTGACTAATATTGGTGATGATGTGAATTGGTGCGGACACGATTTTGCACAGGCCAACTGGTATGCTTTTGGCAGACTTGCTGGAATCCTCGTCTGTCGTCGGAAGAAATTGCCGATGAATGGTTGAAACAGACCTTTACATCGAACAAAGATTTTCTTGTTCCAATGCGTGAAGTTATGCTGGAAAGTCGTGAAGCGGTGGTTAACTATATGATGCCATTGGGGTTACACCATATATTTGCGTGGGGACATCATTACGGACCAGAACCGTGGTGTGAGATAGAAGGGGCACGTCCCGACTGGCTTCCTTCGTATTATCATCGGGCAGATAGTGAAGGACTTGGCTTTGACAGAAGTGGTACAGGTAGTAATGCTGTTTCGCAATATCCCGATTCGTTGGCGAATATATGGGGAACGCTGGATACATGCCCCGAAGAATTTTTGCTTTGGTTTCACCATGTTCCGTGGACATATAAATTGAAAGACGGATATACGCTGTGGGAAGAACTGTGTTATAAGTATGATACGGGGCTGAAAGAGGTACGGCGTTTTCGCAATACATGGAATCAGATGCGTCCGTATATTGATACAGAGCGTTATGAAGCAGTTGCAAAACGCTTGGATATTCAGGTAAATGATGCCGTCTGGTGGAAAGATGCCTGCTTGTTGTATTTTCAGAGCTTTTCGAAAATGAAATTTCCCAAAGATATAGAAAAGGCAACTTTCCGGCTGAAAGAACTGAAAAAGGTACATTTGCCTATTACGAATTTTGAATGTCCAGGGGCAGATCTATTGCCAAGAAAGGAATGAGCTGAAATATAGTTCTTCTTCTTTTCCTGATAATAACAGCGGATTAGGTCTGTTTTTTGTACAAAAGTTGAAATAGTTTGTACGAAAAGGTAAAAAGGTTTGTACGAAGAATAAAGAAGTTTGTACAGAAAAAAAGAAAACTCCAGCATATCGTTCTAAAAACATGCTGGAGTTTTCTTTTTTGTAATATTATCTGATTTTCGATGTGGCTGACGATTTATTCTTCTATTATGTCATTCTCTGTAGCATTTTCTTCATGAGCGTTTTGCATGTATTCTTTAGGGGATAATCCAAAATATTCTTTGAATGTATTCGAAAAATGCGACAGGTTGTTATAAGCCTACAGCATAGGCTACTTCAGAAATCGTCAGTTTCTTCTCTTTCAGATAGCTTTGGCTGCCTGTTGCATACGTATGTTGCGTATGAATCTCTTGAAGATAAATTGGTTGAGTTCCATTCAGCT